>Ga0102589_1001155_pt1 | contig 38997 bp, 37 predicted proteins | sample AraplaMF_Col_mLB_FD_76858 | JGI IMG/M metagenome (GOLD analysis project Ga0102589, IMG submission 76858) | Arabidopsis root microbial communities from the University of North Carolina, USA - plate scrape MF_Col_mLB | ecosystem: Host-associated > Plants > Roots > Endosphere | place: USA...
AGCGGCTAGAATCTCCGGCCGCTTCCGCTTTTCTTAAGAAATAAGGTGGGAGAGAAACTGCTGACATGCGCCCGATTGGTGAGGGCTGATAATCAGTGGGGGAAGAACGCCCTGCTGATTAAAGTTTCACTTTATGTACGACTATCGGTAGTTAAGAAATTGTACGTCGATTGTTAAATCAGCTCCGCGTACAGCTGCGATAACTGCTTGTAGGTCATCACGGCTTTTTCCTGTTACACGAACTTGGTCATCTTGTACTTGTGTTTTTACTTTTAATTTTAATTCTTTAATAATGTTATTAATTTTTTTCGCATTTTCTTTATCAATGCCTTGTTGTAATTTTGCGCGTTGACGCACTGTACCGCCAGATGCGCTTTCAACTTTGCCGTAATCTAAGTTTTTGATTGGAACTTCACGCTTAATTAATTTTGAAATCAAAACGTCTTTTACTTGATCAAGTTTATACTCATCATCAGAAGTTAAAACGATTTCCTCTTTTTCTAATTTAATATCACTTTTGCTTCCTTTAAAGTCATAACGATTTTGAATTTCTTTTAATGCGATGTTAATCGCGTTTGTTACTTCTGGAAACTCTACTTTTGAAACGATATCAAAAGAACTATCTTTTGCCATAATAAGCACCTCCAAATTAAATTCCACTTCTACCCCGCCTTAACGGGCTGTAATATCCCGCTTAAAGTATAGCGGAAAATACATTCGTTGGAAAGGCGGGATAAACAGCCCATAAAGGCCCGATTGGTTCGACTAATAATCATTGAAGAAGACCACCTCAATGATTAAAGTCTCACTTTATTATAGAGAATTTTAGCGAGTTGGACAAATAAAGGAAAAAACGTGTATAATGAAACTTTGTTTGGAATGATAAAAAATGAACGAAAGCTATTATCGGTGCGGATGTTTTTACAGTGAGAAACAATGAAAATATCACCCGTTAGAATAAGATAAATTATATAGAAGGGAATTAATAACATGAAGTTACAACCAGGAGCGATTGAAGAAGTAACTGTTTTACGTGAAACAGAAATTGGATACATGGTCGGTTATGAAGAAGATGAAGTGTTTTTACATAAAAATGAAGTCGCTGGAGAGATTGAAGAAGGCGACATGATTGATGTGTTTTTATATCATGATCATCAAGAACGTTTAGCCGCGACGATGAAAACACCGCTTATTACAACGGAAGACTGGAATTGGGTAAAAGTTGTGGAAGTGAAGCCTCGTTTAGGTGTGTTTGTTGATATCGGTGTTTCGAAAGATATATTAATCCCGGCTGATGAATTTCCAATTTATACACCAGTATGGCCAGAAGAAGGCGATGAGTTATATTGTACATTAAAATTAACAAATCGCGGCCGTTTAATTGGTCTTCCAGCAAGAGATGCGGATATGCAAGAAATTGTCGTAGAAGCGACGCCATCTATGCGCAATAAAAATGTAAATGGTCGTGTGTACCGTTCGTTACAAGTAGGATCGTTTGTTTTAACAGATGAACATTTCCGTGCATTCTTGCACTGTTCTGAGCGCAAAGAGCAAGTGCGTATTGGAGAACGTGTAACAGGCCGTATTATTGATGTGAAAGAAGATGGAACAATTAATATTTCTCTTCTTCCTCGTAAAGAAGAAGGAATGGAAGATGATGCAGCGGTTGTTTATGAGTATATGGAAAGCCGCGGCGGCGCAATGCCATTTTGGGATAAGAGCCATCCAGAAGATATTCAGGAGCGTTTTCAGATGAGTAAAGCAGCTTTCAAGCGTGCTCTTGGTAAACTGATGAAAGAAGAAAAGGTTTATCAAGAAGAAGGTTGGACGTATTTTAAAAAGTAATATAAAAAGGAGCTGGCCAAAAGCGAAACTTTTGGCTAGCTCCTTTCATTTTTCGGTATGATTCAGCTCGGTGAATCGATTATTTTATGTCGAATATCGTCGAAGTGTCTTTATTTTGTGTCGAAGCGCCGATATATTTTAAAAAGCGCTGATATATTCGAAAAAGTGCTCAATATATCGGAAAAAGCGCCGATAAATTGCAAAGGAAGGTCCTTTTTTATGATTGCCCTAAACGAGTGAAGGTATCTTTTAAGTCATCGTCTTTTACTTTAATATTTTCTTTCTTTAGTTCGTCTAATAATACTTTTTGACGCCACGTATTATCTTGTATACGTTCGGCTTCAAGTGTTTTGCGAATGGAATCTTTTACGTCGTCGTATGGTTTTAAGTCTTTTTTGTCTGTTAATTTAATAATATGGTAGCCTTTTGCTGATTTGACAGGTTCACTTATTTCGCCGACATGTAATTTATAAGCAGCAGTTTCAAATTCAGGTACCATTTTCCCAGGGCCGAAGTAACCTAAATCTCCACCATTTTCTTTTGAAGCCGTATCTTCTGAATATTTTTTTGCTAATTCTTCAAATGATGCACCGCCATTTAGTTGTCTTTTTATATCGTTAGCTGTTTGTTCGTCGTTTACTAAAATTTGGCTAGCTTTAATTTCTGGTTTATACCTGGCTTTTATGTCTTTTTCAGTTATCGTTTGCTTGATCGCTTTGTCGATGGCTAAGCTAGAACGAATTTGTTTTTTTAAATCGTCTTCGTTTTTCATTCGATTACTTTCAAGGAACATTTTAAAATTATCGCCGGCTTGGTCTTTTACTTTTTTAAATTCCTTATCAACATCATCATCAGACACTTTATATTTTTTAATCATAATATCTTGTGCCATCATTTCGTAGAGCATATCTTTTCCGAAGCGCTCTTTTAACGCCTTATCAAATTCGCTTTTTGTTATCGTGCTCGTAGCAGAAGTAGCGATGGGATCGGAACCTTCTTTTGGATCGCAGGCGGCTAACATTAATGTGCCGAGCGTCGCTGCTGCAATGAATAATTGTCTTCGTTTCATGTACACACCTCATCCGAAAATTGTTATCTCTATTGTAGAAAAAGGAAGTGAACATGATGTGAATTTGAGATGACTTTTGTCGAAAGAAAAAGTACATCAACAAAAATGTTGATGTACAAAGAGGGCTTGTTCTTATGAAATAGAGGATTCGAGTTTAGAGTATAAGTGAAAAATGGTCTTTATAGATGATCCGTCTTTTTGGAGTAAGCGCGTTTTCCTTGCGCTATATTTTTTTGTTCTTCTTCATTTTTTTGCGTACGCTTTGCGTTGTTATCACGCGCTTTTTTGTCGTTGTCACTTGTATGAGGCATATGGTTCAACTCCCTTCATAACAGGTTGTACGTTTATCATTTCCGTTTTCGTTAAGACTATGTATAATGTATACGATGGAATTTATATAAAGGTGGGCTGGGAGATATGGACTTAAAACTGAACTATGCTGAGCTTACAAAAAAATTAGTCGTTGTTATCATTGCCGGTTTGTTAAATGCGATTGGAATGAACTTATTTTTAACACCAGCGAAAGTGTACGCTAGCGGTTTTGCAGGATTGTCGCAATTGCTTTCGCAAGTGTTAGGAGATTTTCTATCAATACATATTTCAACGGGAGTTCTTTTTAGCTTGTTTAATATTCCGGTTGTTATTTTAGCTTGGAAAAAAGTAGGGAAGTCATTTACATTCTTTAGTTTTTTAAGTGTCGTGTTTATGACGATATTTTTAGAAATAGTGCCAGTAAAAGCGGTATCTCATGATATTATTTTAAATGCCATTTTTGGAGGGTTAATTTCTGCGGTAGGTGTAGGGCTGGCTTTAAAATTTGGAGCTTCAACAGGTGGTTTAGATATCATTGCGATGATTTTATCTAGAGTGAAAGATAAGCCGGTTGGAACATATTTCTTCTTATTTAACGCGATTATTATTATCGCAGCCGGTTATTTATATGGCTGGGAAAAGGCACTTTATACGTTAGTGACTTTATATGTATCTTCGCGCATTATTGATGCCATACATACGCGTCATGTGAAAATTACGGCATTTATTGTAACGAAAAATGGAGCCGAGGTAAGCAAGGCAATTCATGAACGATTAGTTCGAGGGATTACTACAATTCCAGCAACAGGTGCGTTTACGAAGGAAAATAAAGAGATGTTAATGATCGTTATTACTCGTTATGAGTTATATGAATTAGAAAGAATAGTAAAAAAAGTAGATCCAGGTGCATTCACAAACGTTCTCGAAACGGTTGGGGTGTTTGGACAGTTCCGGAAAGATTGAGAAAAGAGGACCGCGTTTGGTCCTCTTTTTGTTTGTTCCTTTAGTCACAGCTCGTCGGTTGTGGAAATGTTTTGCAATTCCTCTTGCATTTCGCGCAATTGTACTTTTTCAGCAGTAGAAGAGTTTGTATAAGCAGACAGCAATGCATTTTTTGCTTGACTAACAAGTGCTTGCTGCTCGCTGTCATTAGAACAAGATACAGCTTGTGAGACGGCATCTCGTGCTTGTTGGAATAGTAAATTACCCATTAGAACCCTCCGAGTGAAGAGTTATTTCGTTCTTTTTCTGCTTCAGCTAATGTACCACGGTATGGGAATCTTGCGTCGTGTTTCATAACAGAATCTGATCCTTGTTGTACGAAACGTTTTGATTTGTTCTTTTTACCCATTCGTAATGCCCCCTTTTAGCAGAAAAGCATGGACACATTTGCTGTGTCTCCTATAGTATGTGCGCTTGGCGCGATACTATAAGCAGGGAATTTTCACCTTACAATCCAAGTGCCTCCTCTAAATAAAGAGCAATGCCGTCTTCTTCGTTTGATAATGTTATGTGATTTGCTAATGATTTTAATTCTGGAATGGCGTTCCCCATGGCAATTCCATGTCCGGCAAATTCAATCATTTCAAAGTCGTTATCTTCATCACCGAACGCGATGATACGTTCTTTTGGGATATTGTAGTGACTTGAAATTCTTTGTAAGCCAATTGCTTTATTTAACCCGCTTTTCACAATTTCAATAATCGGCCAAGGAGCTCCCCATTTGCGGTGATCGATTACTTCTGCATGTATATCCGTTAAATGTTGACGAATAGAATTTGACTTTGACTCATGTGCATCAATTAATAAACACGTTGGATGATCTTGTAAAATATTGAGTAAATCACCTGTGAAAATTTTTGGTGATCCGAACTCAAAAATATGTCTTTTGTCTTCATCAAGTTGTTTCATATACACATCATCAATTACTTCTGCGTAAATATTTTCTACTCCAAATTCCATACACGTACGAACGATTTCCTGCGCGGTAGCAAGTTCAAGTGGCGAGTGATGTGTTCCCCAGTTCATATCAAGTGGATGATGGACGTATGCACCGTTAAAATTTACAATCGGTGTATTTAAGCCAAGTTCTTTATAATATGCGTGACTCGCACGATATGGACGGCCCGTTGAGATCACAACGATGTGACCTTGTTCTTTTGCTTTGGCAATGGTCTGCTTTGTACGAGCTGAAATGATTTTTTGATCTGTAAGTAAAGTACCATCTAAATCTAATGCAATTAAATGTTGTTTTTTCATGCGTCTCACACCTTTTATAAAAAGTTTTTGTGTATATTCATCTTAATTCCTCTATGATTGCGCTGTCTACTATTTGTCATTGGTAATGAGAAAAGTCAAGTTTTTTTCTGAAAGTTCGAATATTGTTCCTTTCCATTTGTACAAATTGTGAAAGGGGTTACAATGTAGTGATAATCATGTTTATAATGAGAATGTAATCTTCTCGTATAAGTTGTTTGACTCTCCTTTGATGCTGGTCTTTATGGCCAGTTTTTTTTTGTTTCTACATATACTAATGTATCTCCTGCTAAAATGTGTAATTTCATTATATGAGCATGGTTTCCTAAACATAACAGTAAAGGTTTTGTAAAATGGGACATACTAAAGATGTAATGACGGAATGGAAGGAGAATGAATATGGGACAAAGTCATCGATTCCGAGCTGGTCAAAAAGCACCTAATGATGGTATCTATGTTGAAATTGGTGAAACAGGAAGCATGGTTAAAGATCCAAAAATGGTAAAGCTCTCTGCTGGAGATAAATTTCCAGGAGTTACAAATCAAAATAGACAATGGACATATAAACGAAGACCATAAGAAATCCCGCAGTTATAAGCTGCGGGATTTGTTGTGGTGAATAAGTAAAAAAAGGCAGGAAAGCATTTTTTTAAATGGTCTGGGAGGGACTGGCTATGTATAGGAGCAGTCAGGGCCTGTTTCTGCCACATGCAATGTTTTAAAACAAATAGAGGCAACGAGGTGTATTGCCATTTTTATCTTCGTAGCAGCAATCTATATGTTGGGAAATGAAGAGGAATTTTCGTAACTACTCAGTCACTCTATGAGAAAAAGGCAGAAAAGCATTTTTTTAAATGGTCTGGGCCTGTTCCTGCCACATGCAATGTTTTAAAACAAATAGAGGCAACGAGGTGTATTGCCATTTTTATCTTTGTAGCAGCAATCTATATGCTGAAAAATGAAAATGATTTTCTATAGGTAAGTGTATTTCTACTTACATCATCCCCCTTACCAAATTTCTAAATGAAATGTATGGCTGAGTCGTTATAAAAAAATAAGATCTCACAAAGTCTTCTCCGTTGAATAAAATAGGTGATTTATCGTATAATCAACTCAAAGGTCAAAAAAAGTCAAACTATAAAGGAGTTGTAGGTGCGATGGACTTAAATAGAATGACGACAAAAACACAAGAAGCGATTATGGGCGCACAATCAATTGCTACTAAGCATCATCATCAAGAAATTGATATTGTACATCTTTTAGCTTCGCTTCTTCAGCAGCAAGATGGATTAGCAATTCGTATTTTTCAAAAAATGAATGTAAATATAGATCAGCTCATGCAAGGGGTGGAACGATTATTAAAGCGAAAGCCATCGGTTACAGGTGGCGGCGCAGAAGCAGGGAAAGTGTATATTACAAGTGCGCTTCAGCAGCTGCTTGTGCGAGCTGAAGAAGAAGCAAAGCATTTACAAGATGATTATATTTCAGTGGAACATATTCTTCTTGCGTTATGCAATGAGAAGAATGTGAATGATATACGTGAATTATTTACATCGGTTCATATTACGAAAGAAGCGTTATTGCAAGCATTAACAGCAGTTAGGGGGAATCAAAGAGTGACGAGTCAAAATCCAGAAGTAACATACGAAGCTTTAGAAAAATATGGCCGTGATTTAGTAGCGGAAGTACGGCAAGGAAAAATTGATCCAGTCATCGGCCGTGATAGTGAAATTAGACGTGTGATTCGCATTTTATCGCGCAAAACAAAAAATAATCCGGTATTAATTGGTGAGCCTGGTGTTGGGAAAACAGCAATCGTTGAGGGATTAGCGCAGCGTATTGTCCGTAAAGATGTACCGGAAGGACTAAAAGATAAAACGATTTTTGCGCTTGATATGAGCGCGCTTGTTGCAGGGGCGAAATTTCGCGGTGAATTTGAAGAGCGTCTGCAAGCAGTATTAAATGAAATTAAAAAAAGTGAAGGAAATATTTTATTATTTATCGACGAGCTGCATACCATTGTTGGTGCTGGTAAAACAGAAGGGGCAATGGATGCAGGGAATATGTTAAAACCAATGTTAGCGCGCGGCGAGCTGCATTGTATCGGAGCGACAACGCTTGATGAATATCGCAAATATATTGAGAAAGACCCGGCATTAGAGCGCCGTTTCCAACAAGTATTAGCAGAAGAGCCGACAGTTGAAGATACGATTTCTATTTTGCGCGGTTTAAAAGAACGATTTGAAATTTACCATAGTGTGAATATTCATGACCGTGCTCTTGTCGCAGCTGCGACGTTATCGGATCGCTATATTTCTGATCGTTTCTTACCAGATAAAGCAATCGATTTAGTTGACGAAGCATGTGCAACGATCCGGACAGAAATTGATTCGCTGCCAACAGAGCTAGATGAAATAACACGCCGTATTATGCAGTTAGAAATTGAAGAGGCTGCGCTTAGTAAAGAAACGGACCATGCAAGTAGAGAGCGCCTGCAAACATTGCAGCGTGAGTTGTCGGATTTAAAAGAAAAAGCGAGTGGAATGCGGGCGCAGTGGCAAAAAGAGAAGGAAGAAATTCATAAAGTACGTGATTTGCGCGAAAGCCTAGAACGTTTGCGAAGAGAGCTAGAAGAAGCGGAAGGAAATTACGATTTAAATAAAGCAGCAGAGCTTCGTCACGGCAAAATTCCAGCTGTAGAAAAAGAATTGAAAGAAGCGGAAGAAGCAAGTGCAAATAAACAGCAAGATAACCGTCTTCTTCGTGAAGAAGTAAGTGAAGAAGAAATTGCGAATATCGTATCGCGCTGGACTGGTATTCCGATTGCAAAGCTCGTAGAAGGAGAACGTGAGAAGTTGCTTCGTTTAGAGCAAATTTTATCAGAGCGTGTTATTGGACAAGAAGAAGCGGTCGGTCTTGTGGCGGATGCGGTGTTGCGCGCTCGTGCGGGAATTAAAGATCCAAATCGTCCGATTGGTTCGTTCATTTTCTTAGGACCGACAGGTGTTGGGAAAACGGAACTTGCGAAAACATTGGCACAGTCATTATTTGATAGCGAAGAACAAATCATTCGAATTGATATGTCAGAGTATATGGAAAAGCATGCTGTATCTCGTTTAATCGGAGCGCCTCCTGGGTATGTCGGATATGAAGAAGGCGGACAATTAACAGAAGCTGTGCGCCGTAAACCGTATTCTGTCATTTTATTAGATGAAATAGAAAAAGCGCATCCGGAAGTGTTTAATATTTTACTGCAAATGTTAGATGATGGGCGTATTACAGATTCACAGGGGCGTACAGTTGATTTCAAAAATACAGTCATTATTATGACGTCCAATATCGGATCGCAATATTTACTAGAAGGATTAGGAGAAGATGGTTCGATTCAAGAAGAAGCAAGAAACCTTGTCATGGGCCAACTCCGTGGTCATTTCCGCCCAGAGTTTTTAAATCGAGTGGACGAAATTATTCTCTTTAAACCACTTACAACAAATGAAATAAAAGGTATTGTTGATAAAATTGTGAAAGAGCTGCAAAATCGTTTAACAGATCGCCATATTACAGTGGAACTTACAGATGCTGCAAAAGAGTTTGTTGTAGAGTCTGGGTTTGATCCAATGTACGGTGCGCGTCCTCTAAAACGCTACGTACAGCGGCAAATTGAAACGAAGTTAGCGCGTGCGCTCATTGCGGGCACGATTACCGATCATAGTCATGTATTGATTGAGGTAGTGAATAACGAGTTAGTTGTTAGAGTTCAATAAAAAAGAGTCCGGGTATCCGGACTCTTTTTTTTATTAATGCTGCTCTGCAGGTTCGTTTGGAATTAATGCTCCAAGTGCGATTACTAGTACAGTAATAACTACAGAAAAGATAGACGCTTGCCCAAAATCGTATGTAACACCTGGCGTCATTGCGCTAACTACGTAACTCATCATTTGCACAAGCAAGAACGACCAGAAAAAGGCCCAAATTACACGCATCTTTTTACACCTCTATTCGTTCAGTTTGTCTTTATTGTATCATAACTCGAAAAAGAATATAGAAAAAATATTTGTCGTTTTTGCAAAGCAAATTGCTCTTCATATCATACATTATAAAAGAGTGAAATTGATGTTGTCATATAAGGCGGGAGAAGAATGAGTATTACGGAACGTTTTTTCTTTTTAGAACAAGAGGCATGTGTAATTCATTTACCGGAAAAGCCGAATGGATTTGGGATATTGTTATTAGGTGACTATAATTACTTTATCGAGAATGGTACAAGTTTATGGCTGCAACACGCTGGGCGGTTACAGCTTTTAAACGAATTGCGGAAGAATGGCTATACAGTTTTTTCCTCTAATTTATACGGTAGACATTGGGGGAATGAACAGGCAGTTCGTTTAGCGAAGCGGTTGTATCATGTTGTTATGAAAAAGGAAATTTTGAACGGAAAGATTCATATCATAGCAGAGGGAATGGGTGCGCTTGTTGCTTTGCAAATGATGGCGCAATATCCAGAATGTGTGCGCTCTGTTCTTATGTTTAATCCGTGTCTTCATTTACCGGCACACGTTGAAATTGAAAAAGAGCACAAATTTTTTTATAAGCGGTTAATTCGTGAATTGATGCAAGCATATAATGCAACAGAAGTCGGATTACAACAGAAAATTGAGAAGAAAGCATTTCCGTATTTAGTATCTTCCGTTCCGGTCAAAATATTCGTATCTGCTCAAGAAAAAAAGGAACGAAAACAGTTACTCCGGGAATATGAAAAGAAACGTTTACAAGAGAATTCTCCAACTGCATTATCCTTTCATTTACAAGATGTAAAATATAAAATGGCGCAAAATGCATGTCAATTTTTTAAGTGGTATGAAGGTTTATAAAGCTCCTATACATAAGGAGCTTTTTATGTATGTGGGGAGGGAGATAAATTGAAACGAGTAGTTATCATTGGAGCGTTAACATTTGTAGGTTACCATCTTGTGCAGAAGTTTCTTAAAGAAGAAGTTGAGGTATATGCATTTGATTTTGATAATATGAGCAGTATGTCCAAGGTGAACGAGGAAAAATTATGTTTAATTGGTCGAAATGCATTGTTTATATACTCTTCACTACGAGATCGTGAAGGGTGGGAAGCGTTAGAGGAACACGAGATTGACGTTGTGTATTTTTGTTTATGTGAGCCAAATCAGCAAAGAGCTTTTCGGAATGAGCGTCTTATACTGCGATATGTAAAGAGTGTTGAAAGTTTGTGTAAACGAAAAGAAATAAATTGTATTATGCTCTCTTCCAAAAAGGTGAATCAAATTGATAGCAATGACAAAAACGGTTTGTTCTTTCAAACAATTGAAGGAGAAATAAAAAAAGGCGGAGCGGATTATTGTATACTACGTGTTCCGGCAGTATATGGACCGTGGCAACCGTCATTTATGGCATATCACCATATCATTCTAGCTCAATTAAAACAGCGAACGATTTCTCTTCCTATAGAAGAATGTACATGTGATCTATTGTATGTTGAAGATGTTGCGAACTATTTATATACGATTGGTCAAGAGAAGATGGAAATGAACATATATACTCTTTGCAGCGAAGAAAAAAATCGGTGGCAAAAAGGAATTGATATATTACAAAAAAGAGGAAGAGTTCAAGTGCAGAAGAAGGAGTGCCTAAAAGGTGATGAGGAAAAAAAGATAGTTGTTCCAAGTGAGTTTTCTTTAGAAAAGGGGATGCTGCGTCAAATTTCTCATATAAAACAATATAGGGAGTTATACGAGGCAAGTAACACGTGGTAAACTAGAAAAGAGAGTTTTGATGTGGAAAGGAAGATGAAAAATGAACGAAAAAAATATGCAGTTTTTACAAATCGCAATGAAATACTTACCAGAAGCAAAGGCGATTTTAGATGATAACGGCGTGGCGTTGGATATGGCTAAGGCACAGCCTGTGTTGGAGTTATTGATGAAGGTTATGGGCGAGGCGTATGAACTTGGGAAAGCGGATGTGAAAGAGTAGAATAAATATGAATTGAACAACAGACATAAAAACCGCCTTTTTTAGGTGGGCGAGAGGATCTGGCCGTGCATAGGTGCGGTCAGGGCCTATTTCTGCCCCGTGCGAGGTTTAAAACAAAGGGAGAAAGCAAGTAGCGTTCATGTTGTGTTCTGCATAACAGTGATTATTGTCGCTTTAAAATAAAGATTGATTAAATGCATATTCTTTATAATAAAGTTTGATTATTTCTACTTAAACTAGCGCCCTCTATTATTTAAGTGCTTTTTTTACTCATAAAATGGATTCCCATTTAATAAAATTCATCATACTCTGAACAAAAACTTTCTATTTGCTTATTTGATAGTTTAAAGAATGTATTCTGAGATACTTCTAAGACTAATGCTTGATCTTTTGTTAAACCTTGATATACACCTCTTATTATTCTTCCGGTAAGTCCATGTGACATCACTATCACTTTTTCTTTATTCTGTATAGAATGCAGCCATCCTGATACTCTCTTTACAACTGAATCATAGCTTTCTCCACCAGGGGAATTAAAATACCAATTGTAATTGTTCGTATTTTTCATAAGTTTTGGCCAAGATTCTTCAATTTCTTTTGTGGTTAGACCAGCCCATTTACCGACAGAGACCTCTTTTAATCGTTTGTCCATTATAACTTTGCTTTTATCGTAACCTATAACTTCACATATTATATCAGTACTTTGTTGCGCTCTTCCTAATGGACTGGAAATAAACTCCCACTCTCTAGGGTTGTCTATAAGTACTTTTAGCAATTTTGCATTTTTTTTAACTTGTTCAACGCCATCAGACGTTAGTGTTGAATCAAGTTCTCCCTGATATCGGCCTTTTACATTTAATTCAGTTTCTCCATGTCTAAGTAAGTAAATGATTTGTTTCAAATGCATCCCCTCCAAAGATTTAAAATCTAATACCTATTCTTCATTAAGTTAAACAACTTCTAACTTAATCTTAAACTAACCAGCCAGCTTGGGAAATTAAAATTTTTTCAATCACCCGTTTTTGTGGGGATTGAATGTTCGAAATTAAAATAAGTAGGGAGATGGTGCAGTGAGCGAAATAAATAAACAAAACAGATTAAGTAAAGAACCTTTTGCTTATCAAATAACGAAAAAAGGAACGGTAATAATCTATTACGGAGGTAAACAAATTAAAATTGTAAAGGATAGAGAGGTAGAGCGTCTTATAGCAAAAATCAAAGAGGGTGACGATAATATAACAGCAGTACAGTTATTGTTAGCTAAAATTACGGGTAATTTTAAACGTGGTAATGAGAAATTAGGTAAAAATAAAAGAGAATAAACTAAGCCTTTACTTTGTAGTTCGCAAACAATGTTGGATGGTTTAACAATCGGGCACGATTATGGAACAACATATAAAGAGACCTTTCCGTTTTGATGGAAAGGTCTCGCTTTTTATTTGGCCACTTTATTTTTTCGTTTGAATTTACTTACTACTTCATACACAATTGGTACGATTAGTAATGTTAATAGGGTAGAGCTTGTTAATCCACCGATTACTGTGACGCCAAGGCCTTTTGAGATAAGGCCGCTTCCTTCGAATCCTAATGCAAGTGGAAGTAAGGCGCCGATTGTTGCGATAGCTGTCATTAAGATTGGTCGTAATCTTGTTGCACCAGCTTCTAATAATGCATCGCGCGTTGTAAAACCTTCGCGTTCTTTATGGATAACGCGGTCAATTAATACGATGGCGTTCGTAACAACGATACCGATTAACATAAGGGCACCAATCATTGCGGAGATGCTTAATGTTTCACCGGAAATGAGTAAGGCAACAACGCCGCCAATTATCGTAAATGGAAGTGAGAATAAAATCGCAAATGGCGCCAGTGCTCCGCCGAATGTTATAACAAGAACGAAGTATACAATCGCAATGGCAGCTAACATCGCTAAGCCAAGTTGTGTAAATGATTCTTGGATATCTTTCGATACACCGCCCATTGATACATCAATGCCAGATGGTAAGTTCAGTTTATCTACTTCTTTTTGAATGTTGCGAGTAGCTTTTGCAATATCGTCTGTCGTTGGTTTTGCGGTTACTGCTGCATATACGCGGCCGTCACGTCTTGTTACGGTATTAGACGTTTCTCCTTCTTTTACCGTCATAATATCTTTTACAGCCACTTCTGTACCTAGCGGCGTTTGTACTTTTCGATTTGTTAAATCATCGACGTTTTCGTAGTTTTGTTTGTTTACTTCAACATACACATTCATTTCTTTGCCGTCTTTTTTAACTGTTGTTAAGACAGGGCGGTCGTGAGAGTCGGAAAGTCCCATGCCAACTTGCGCAGCAGTTAGACCGAGTTTACTTAACTTCTCTTGATCTGCCACTAATGTGTATTCATCGTATGTTTTTGAAAGGCTTGAGTCGACATCTTTTAACGTTTTATCTTTTTTCATGATATTTTGAATGTCTTTTACGACAGGTTTAATTTCTTCTATATTATCGCCGTAAACGTATAACTTCATTTCATTGTTGCCCCCGCCAGATGAGAAGTCTTGGTTTTTCCATTCTCCTTTGTCCGTCATCTTTTGCAGGTCCTTCACAACTTTTTCTTTTTCTTTCTCAAAGTTCTTTGTATCGTTTTTGTATTGAACGAAGAATAATGCTTGGTTCGATTTACCTGGGCTCATCGGATTTTCTCCGCCAAGTGAGAACTGAATTGTATTTACATCTTTATTTTTCTTAAAATAATCTTCTGCTTTTGTTGCAATATTTTCAACATCTTGCATTGTTTGTCCAGGTTCTGGATTATAAGAGGCGATGACTGTTTTCTCTTCTTCAGATGGTAAGAAACTTACACCGACAATCGGAAGAAGTGCAATGCTACCTATTAATAATAAAACTGCAATGCTAGACGTAATTACTTTATGGTTTAATACCCACTCTAAAAGACGTTTATATCCATTAGCAAGTTTACTTGGCTTCTCTTCATGGTTATGTTGTTTTTCTTTCATGCTTTCTTTTTTAAATAAAGAATGTGCCATCATTGGAACAATTGTAACAGCTACAAGAAGAGATGCTAATAAGGCGAAAACAATTGTTAAAGCAAACGGTAAGAATAGTTCACCGATCATTCCTTTCACCAAACCGAGCGGTAAAAAGACCGCGATGGTTACGATTGTTGATGACATAATAGGAACGAACATTTCTTTCGTTGCTTCGCGAATTAAGTCTTTTCCTTTTAATTTTTCACCAGATAAAGCCATGCGCCGATAAATATTTTCAATAACAACGATGGAATCGTCGACAACGCGGCCGATAGCGACAGTCATTGCCCCGAGCGTCATGATATTTAATGTAATATCCATTTCTTTTAATACTAAAACGGCAATTAATAAAGAAAGTGGAATGGAAATAACCGAAATAAGTGTTGTTCGAATGTTACGTAAGAACAACATAATGATAATAACAGCGAAAATGGCACCGAAAATAGCTTTGTTTAACATTGTGCTAACTGATTTTTCGATTGGTTCACCTTGGTCAAATGTTGAAGTGATTTCGATGTTATCAAATTTCTTTTCAAAGTCATTTGCCTTGTTTTTTACAGCATTTACTACGTCAACTGTATTCGCATCAGCAGCTTTTACAACTTGCAGACTGATCGCTTCTTTTCCGTTTGTACGCGAGATGGATTCTGCCTTTCCAACTTGTTTAATATCGGCAATATCTTGCAGTGATACAGTTGGAATACCTAATGCTAGTCCCGCTGCAGCTGGATTCATACTAGGCTGCTGCGCCTGAGCTGGTCCATGCGAACTTCCTTGATTTGCAGAAGGGATAAGCGGAATCTTCATTTCTTTTAAAGCGTTCAACGTTGTAATATTGCCATCTACAACAACGGATTTTTCTTTATCTTTAAATGTATACATTCCTAGCGGCATCGAAACGTTAGAACCTTTAATCATATTCTTGACTGTCTCTTCGCTAAGGTTTAATTCTTTCATTTTCTCTTTGTTGAAGACGAGTTGTACTTCTTCTACTTGTTGACCGGAAATTTGCACATCGGCAACGCCGTCTAATCCTTGTAAGCCTGGAACGATATCTTTTTCTACTCGCTTTGTTAGCTGGGCAAGGGATTCATTTTTATTTGTGACACTTAATGAAATAACTGGAAAAGCATTGATGCTCAGACGAGAAATTTTTGGCTCTTTTACGCCTTCCGGTAAAGGGAAGTTAGCGAGAGCCTCTTTTACTTCTGTCTCTGCTTTTTCCATATTTTTATCAAAGTTATACTCTACTTGAATAGAAGACGCGTTTTGATAAGAAGAGGAGCTGACAACATTTACTCCGCTTAAATTTTGCAGCCTTTGTTCGATTGGTTTAGAAATCTTTTCTGCTACTTCAGTCGGAGTGGCGCCAGGATACACAGTTGTGACTGTCACAAGTGGTGTTGTGATGTCCGGGATTGTTTCCAACTTCATACGAAGACCAGAATAGATTCCGGCAATCGTAATAATAATCGTTAATAGCCAGACGGCAAACTTATTGTTTAACGAAAAGTTAATAATTTTGTTCATTTCTACTCTCCTTTTTATAAAAACTGACTAATCGGTCATAACAACCAAAGTATAAATGACCGATCGGTCAATAGTCAACGAAAAGGTAAAATACTGTGAACTACTTGCAATTTTTGACTGATGAGTCATAATTCTGATAAGAGTGTTTTTTTAGGAGAGAAAAATGATGAAGGAAAAAGAACGGTTAATTATTGAGGCAGCAATTAAATTATTTGCGATGAAGGGCGTGAATGCAACGTCTATTCAAGAAATTGCAACAGAATGCGGCATTTCAAAAGGTGCTTTTTATTTGCATTTTAAATCGAAAGATAACTTAGTATTGGCAGCGCTAGAGTATTACTACGATCAGATTCAAAATAAATTGATGGATTTCGAAAAAGAACCATTACTTCCGCGTGAGAGATTTGAAAAGCAATTGTACTGTCAGTTTTACGAATTACAACAAAAAAAAGAATTTATTATTATGTGTATGAGAGAAAATGTAATTCCTTTTAATAAGGAAGTAGAAGTGTTTATGAAGAGGATGAAATTAGAATCACATACTTTTTATCGAAACAATTTACTTTCTCTTTACGGGGAAGAGATTACCCCTCATCTTGTTGACTTAATTATCATACTAGAAGGAATATCAAATGCATATTTAGAGTTAATTATCTTTAATACGGTAAATTTAGATATACCGTATACGGCGAAGTTTATCTTAAAGAGAATCGATGATATCGTAGCGGGACTGCAACGTTCAAATGAAAAACCGGTTATTTTAGAACGAGAACTCAATCATTTTTTGTGTAATACGAATGTAATGAACGGACGTAAGGAAGAATTATTTATAAATGAAATTCTTCAGTTAAAACGTACGCTGGTAGATCAATTAGGAAATGAAGAATTAATTGTTACACTAGATGTACTAGAATCAGAAATGAAAACGGAGCATCCGCGCGTTCCGGTTGTTCAAGGGATGTTGTCTAATTTAAAACTGTATCCAGATTTGCGTGATTTTCGGGAAAGACTTGCGATGTACTATAGAATAACAAATTAATAATATATAGACAAAAGAGAATTTATCATTTAAAATTAGTACCAAGTCATAAGAATTGATATAAATCGGAGGGTTGCCCTGTGAATGTAGGCATTTTAGGGATCGGAAGATATGTGCCAGAAAAAGTTGTCACAAACCACGACTTAGAGAAAATAATGGATACATCTGATGAATGGATTCGAACAAGAACAGGAATTGAAGAAAGACGAATTGCTGATGATACAATAGATACTTCACATATGGCCGCGGAAGCTGCAAAAAAAGCACTTGAAGATGCAGGAATGAGCGGAGAAGAAATTGATCTTATTTTAGTTGCAACAGTAACACCAGACCGTTCGTTTCCAGCGGTTGCTTGTGTAGTTCAAGAAGAAATCGGAGCAAAGCATGCAGCAGCGATGGATTTAGGTGCAGCGTGTGCTGGTTTTATGTATGGAATGATTACAGCACAACAATTTATTCAAACTGGAACTTATAAAAATATATTAGTAGTTGGTAGCGATAAATTATCTAAAATTGTAGATTGGAATGACCGAAATACAGCGGTTCTATTTGGAGATGGAGCAGGCGCTGTTGTTATGGGGGCTGTTTCAGAAGGAAAAGGTATTCTTTCGTTTGAATTAGGAGCGGATGGAAGTGGTGGCAAGCACCTTTATCTAGATGAATATGTTATGATGAATGGCAGAGAAGTCTTTAAGTTTGCTGTTCGTCAACTTGGTGATTCATGTCTTCGCGTTTTAGAAAAAGTGAATCTTACGAAAGAAGATGTGGATTTTTTAGTGCCTCATCAAGCGAATATTCGTATTATGGAATCAGCGAGAGAACGGCTAAATTTACCGCAAGAAAAAATGAGCATGACAATTTCCAAGTTTGGGAATACGTCAGCTTCTTCAATTCCGATTGCGATGGTAGAAGAATTGCAAAACGGACGCATTCAAGATGGTGATCTCATCATATTAGTTGGTTTTGGCGGCGGATTAACATGGGGAGCAGTTGCTCTTCGTTGGGGTAAATAAGGACTGAGAGAAAAGGAGTGTATTTTGTATGGAAAAAAAGCGTGTTGTAGTTACAGGAGTAGGAGCAGTTACTCCAGTAGGAACGGATGTAAAAACTGCTTGGGAAAATATTAAAAATGGTGTATCTGGAATCGGACGTCTTACACGCTTAGATGCAGATCAATTTCCTGTGAAAGTTGCAGCGGAAATTAATGACTTTGATGTTGAAAAATATATTGATAAAAAAGAAGCGCGTCGTATGGACCGTTTTACACATTATGCATTAGCAGCATCAAAAATGGCTGTGGAAGATGCAAAGCTAGAAATTACAGAAGAAAACGGACCGCGTATTGGTGTGTGGATTGGTTCTGGAATCGGCGGTATGGAAACATATGAAGAGCAGTTCAAAATCTTTAATGAAAAAGGCGCACGCCGCGTTAGTCCATTTTTCGTACCAATGATGATTCCTGACATGGCTGCAGGCCAAGTGTCCATCGCATTAGGTGCAAAAGGGATTAATACATGTACAGTAACAGCTTGTGCATCTGGTGCACATTCTATTGGTGATGCATTTAAAGTGATTCAGCGCGGAGATGCAGATGCGATGATTACAGGCGGAGCGGAAGCACCGTTAACAAATATGGCGGTTGCTGGATTTTGTTCAGCGAAAGCATTAACATTTAGTGAAGATCCAGCAACTGCTTGTCGTCCGTTTGATAAAAATCGAAGCGGCTTCGTAATGGGAGAAGGAGCAGGAATTCTTGTATTAGAAGAATTAGAGCATGCGTTAGCGCGCGGTGCTCATATTTATGCTGAAATCGTTGGATACGGAGCGACAGGTGATGCATTCCATATTACGAGTCCAGCTCCTGGCGGTGAAGGCGGCGTCCGTGCGATGCGTCAAGCATTAGAAGAAGCGGGTCTACAGCCAGAAGATATTGATTATATTAATGCGCACGGTACAAGTACAGAATTGAATGAAAGATATGAAACGATGGCAATTAAAGAAGTATTTGGCGAGCAAGCATATAAAGTAGCGGTAAGCTCAACAAAATCAATGACAGGACACTTATTAGGTGCAGCTGGTGCGGTAGAAGCAATTATATCTGTGAAAACAATTGAAGATGGCATTGTTCCACCAACAATTAACTATGAAACACCAGATCCAGAGTGTGATTTAGATTGTGTACCAAATCAAGCAAGACAACAAAAAGTACGTGCTGTATTAAGTAACTCATTAGGTTTCGGTGGCCATAACGCAGCATTAGTATTTAAAGAGTATAAATAATAAATACAAATTGAAAAACCTTCTTTTTAGATGGTTGAGAGCACCTGGCCGTTCGTAGAAGCGGTCAGGGCCTTTTTCTACCACCCGCGAAGTTCAAACAAAGAGAGGGAAACGAGTGTAGACCACTTTTTGTTTTGCCTGGCGGCGATTTGTATGTTGAAAAACAAAATGGATTTATATAATAGAAATTCCATTAAATATATAGAATTTGAAAGGAAGATAACCGTCCATATAGTAGATGGTTATCTTCTTTTTTTATGGGCTTTTTCAATGACTTTGATGAAAATCTGCATTTTTTTATGCTTTCTTTCGTTTTTTTGCATATGTATGGAACAAAAGGAGAGTGGGAGAGATGGGAGTGGTCCAAACGGCAGAGTGGATGCGTACGCATTATCAAGAGCCGGAAAAAATTTGTGAGAAGTTTACAAAGTATATTCCGCTCCAGAAAGAAGAGGTGTATAGATTTCTTGTGTCAAAAGGAATGTTTCGCCCGGTAGCAGGTGGTGAGAAAGAAATAGACATATTGCAAAAAGAACGAGTATGGGAGCGATTGGCAGTAGAATATAAAAAACTACAGGAATGGTTAAACGGGCCTAATATACCGGTATTTACGCTGTTATCAAATCCGTATAATCGAACGATTCAACAAGAGTATAACGGTAAAACGGGATTAGCGATGCGAAATGCTTTGTTTTTATTTGTAAGTTCACAAAATTCAATTGCTGAGCTTAAGGCATTGCTTACTCATGAATATCACCATATATGCCGCATTCATGCAAGTGAGAAGAAAGAAGAAGCGTATACCATTTTAGATACAATGGTAATGGAAGGATTAGCGGAACATGCGGTGTATGAACGGCACGGAGAAAGTTACTATGCGCCGTGGGTGTCTTATTACAACAAAGAAGACGCGATTATGTTTTGGCGCCGATATATACAAGACAGGTGGGACATACAACGAGGATCGAGTGAGCATGATATATTGCTAAATGGACGAGGGTTATTCTATCCGAAAATGCTTGGGTATGCTATAGGGTTTTATATTGTAAAAGATTGTGTGTGGCGTAAGAAATGGGATACAACTTCTTTATTAGGAATGGATGCGAAAGCTATTTTAGAAGAGGCGTTGTCTTTTTATAATGCATGACCCAGCACTTCAAAATTCCAAGAGAACAATCAGTAGAGGATGAAGAAAAAATCCACTAAATAAGCATGAAAGATAGAGGATAATGAAGAAATTAATTAAGGAGAATATATTTCCTCTCTTGGAATAAATTTTACGAAATATGACCATAATGAGATTTACAAACAGTTGTGAAGTGAGGGGTAAGCAATGTTATATCTACATGATGTATGGGTAAATTGGTTTGAAGGTGAAGAAAATGGGTATAACGTCTGTCATTTTTATGAATGGCGCAAGGATGATACGATCGAATTGTTAGATCAAGTACCATTAGTAAAGGTAGATTCCACATTATATCATTACATCGAGAACGAATTACTAGAGCTTCCGCAAAGACTAATGGAAGACGTACATCATAAGGCGTATATTCGAAAAAATCATGAACGGCTGCAGCAGGAGTATTGTTTTGTTGTATCAGATGGCAAAGGAATAATTGCAATTGATACAATTGGATACAACATTCCAATCCGAAAAAGTAGGTTGATTCCAAGACAAGAGCAAATGGTGTATGAAATGGTAGAAAACGTACAAGCAGAAACATATGATTTTGAAATGGAATCACCACAAAAGGAACATCATATTTTATCACCTTCCCCACATATGATGAATGGGTTAACACGGAAAGAACGACAATTAAAACAACTGCTCTTTATGGCGCTAGATCAACTACATACAACGAAAAATCCAGCGGAGATTCGCTATTGGTTTACAGAATGGGATCCAGCAGCATATCCAGCTGTGCAACATCTGCCATTCGAAGAAGTATGGAACCGCTTATATGAAGAAGCAAAGCACGGATGGTCAGATAAACATGAACAGCTCTGTGAACGACTAGTAAGAGGACAACCATTCTTCGAAAAGTTGTGGGAAATGGAAAATGAACAAAAGGTAAATTAAAAGGAATGATCCAAAAGGCACGGATGTGCCTTTTCGGATCATTCTTTTTTTGGTGACCACAGATATATCGGCGGAAATGATGTATGTATCGGCGCTATTTGAGATATATCGGCGGAAATGATACATTTATCGGCGCTTCGACACGATATAAAGACACCTCGACAAATTTCGGCATGAGAATGAACGATCTAGCTCCGGCGGCTAGAATCTCCGGTCGTTTCGCTCCCTCGGTCGAGGTAAAGAACACCTCTCGTTCGGGAGCTCCAACGCCCTGCGATTCTGAACGAGCTGCCTCCGCTTTTCGAGATGTCCAGCTCCAGCGGCTAGAATGGTCGGTGGCTTCGCGCCTTCCTGCGAGGTAAAGAACACCTCTACGTCAGGAGCTCCATCCCCCTCCCATTCTAAGCGAGCCGCTTCCGCTTTTTGATGATGTCTAGCTCCGCCTCCTAGCCCTTCCTGTCTAAGAACCTTCCGCACGAGAAAGTAAAAATCCCTTTCTGTGCGAAAGAACCTTAGCCAACAGGGCTAAACAGTCGGCTCCGCTATTCTTCTTATCTTCGTTTTCTACTTAATCCCATTGCGTTTTCAACTTTACGTAGTTGTTTCATTGCGACGCGGTTTGCTTTTTCAGCTCCTTGATCAAGGATTTCGTCTAGTTCAGGAGAGTTGATCAGTTCGTTATATTTCTCTTGAATTGGACGGATTGCTTCTACAACAACTTGTGCTAAGTCGCCTTTGAAGTCGCCGTATCCTTTACCCTCGTACGCAGCTTCTAATTCTTCTACTGTTTTTCCTGAGAAAGAAGAGTAGATTGTTAATAAGTTTGAAACACCTGGTTTATTTTCTTTATCGAATTTTACGATGCCGTCTGAATCGGTTACAGCACTTTTAATTTTCTTTTCGATCGTTTTTGGATCGTCAAGTAAACTAATCATCGATTTTGGATTTGGATCAGATTTACTCATTTTTTTCGTCGGCTCTGTTAATGACATTACGCGTGCGCCTACTTTTGGAATGCGAACTTCTGGAATTGTAAACACCTCGCGATAACGCTTGTTAAAACGTTCTGCTAAATCGCGTGTTAACTCCATATGTTGTTTTTGGTCCTCTCCAACTGGAACAATTTCTGTATTATATAGTAGAATGTCAGCTGCCATTAAAGGCGGGTATGTTAATAAAGCGGCTGGAACAGACTCTCTTCCTTTTGCTTTATCTTTATATTGCGTCATACGCTCTAATTCACCGACATACGCAGTACACTGCATAATCCATCCAAGCTGAGCGTGTGCTGGAACTTCTGATTGTACAAACAACGTAGCTTTCTCAGGATCGATGCCGCATGCTACGTATAATGCAGCTAGACTACGAATATTTTTACGAAGCTGTACTTGGTCTTGCGGTACAGTAATTGCATGTTGGTTTACAATGCAGAAGTAGCAATCGTGTTCATTTTGCAGTTCTGTAAACTGCTTCATTGCTCCTAAATAGTTCCCAAGTGTAATGGTTCCGCTTGGTTGAATGCCTGAAAAGATAACTGACATATCATTTCCTCCTTGAAAAGATGTATTGTTTTTAATTTTTTATATTTCCGTCTAGAATCCGAACGTCTTGTGGTTTTGAACGAGCCGCTTCCGCTTTTCTTTGTCTAGCTCCGTCTCCTAGCCCTTCCTGTCTAAGAACCTTCCGCACGAGAAAGTAAAAATCCCTTTCTGTGCGAAAGAACCTTAGCCAACAGGGCTAGACAGTCGGCTCCGCTTTTCGAGATGTCCAGCTCCAGCGGCTAGAATGGTCGGTGGCTTCGCGCCTTCCTGCGAGGTAAAAAGCACCTCTACGTCAGGAGCTCCATCCTCCTCCCATTCTGAGCAAGCCGCTTGCGCTTTTCGAATACAAAAAAGCCCATTCATCCCTGAAAATAGGGACGAATGGACCGCGGTACCACCCTAATTATTTTGCGAACGCAAAATCTCTTTATCCATTGTAACGTTGGATGTGACGCCAAAGCCTACTCCTGAAACGTTTCGGTTTGGTGCTCAAAAGCCCATTCCATATTGGACAATTACTTGTTCGCACCAAACACAAGCTCTCTGAAATTGCTTCAATATGTACTCTTCTTTCTCATTGCATACGTATAAAATTTTTGTACTATTATAACACATAATAAATAGTTTGCAAATTACTTAAGAACGGTGTAACTAATAATTGTTGATAATGTTCCTAATATGATACCAGTAATCACGATAGGGTATGTCCATACAAAGGAATAAGTTCGATATAATAGTTCTTTCGGATCGCGTTTTTCTTCTTCTTCAATTAAAGATTCAAACTTTTTATTGGACCGACCTAATTTTTTAAAAGCATATATTGTTACATTGAAAAAGCCGCGTTGAAATAGAAATACAAATCCTCCGATAATAATGAAGAGTAAAGCGATATAAAACATCATATTGACAAAATTTAATAAAAAAGAATTAGAAAATATAACAGCATATGCGCCAGAAATCGCAATTGTACTTCCTGTTAATATACTAATACGTGAAAAAAATGTATTCAAATGCTTCCCCTCCGCAAAAATATTACTAGAATTATTATACTATAAAAGTTATAATATGTACTATAAAGAATTTTTAGAAAAAAAATACGATTGCGCATTTTCCTTTAATTAGATAACTTCAATGTTAAGTCTTGTCTTTACAAAAAATATATAAAATACACTGTAAATTAAAAATTTTAACAAAAAAACAAAAAATTATATTCACAATCGTCTCATTCTATGTATAATGAAAATTGTAGAAACTTGGAGATTATTCTTTTAATTCTAAATCTTTACAGGTGAAGCTACATAATGCGCAATTGGAGAATTTCAAGATTTAATCTCATAAGTAAATAGTTTTTAGTAATAATGTGATTTATTCCATCGGTTTCAAGGGTATATGCCTATGATGGGCGTATGCTCTTATTTTTAAAGATAATAGTAAGAATATTTAAAACTATCTTATTGCTTTTGAAAAAATGGGGAGGTGCTATTTATGGGACGTTATACATTACAACGTTTCGTGTACATGGTCATTACATTATTTTTAATCACAACTTTAACATTCTTTTTAATGAAGTTGTTGCCGGGTTCTCCGCTTAAAAATCAGGAGAAGTTATCACCAGCACAAAAAGAAATCATTTTAGACAAATATGGATTAAATGATCCGCTACCAGTGCAATATGCACGCTACATGGGGAATTTAGCTAAAGGGGACTTAGGGGTATCATTCCAATATGATAACCGTCCGGTAACAGAGATGATTGTTGACCGCATTGGTCCATCTGCACAATTAGGCTTTCAAGCAATTGTTTTAGGAACTTTTATTGGATTATTACTAGGTATTGTTGCAGCGTTACGTACGAATACATGGGCCGATTACGGGGCGACCTTTATATCGGTACTCGGGATGTCGGTACCGGGATTCGTTTTTGCGGCACTACTACAATATTATGTAGCGGTAAAATTAGGTTGGTTACCAGTAGCATTCTGGAAAGGATTTGAATACACAATCCTACCAACGATTGCATTATCAGTAGGTGTAACAGCAACAATTGCTCGTTTTGCACGTACAGAATTAATTGAGGTTATGCAAGCAGATTACATTTTAACAGCGAAAGCAAAAGGGATTAGTCAAAGTGTAATTATTGTAAAACATGCATTGCGAAATGCTCTTATTCCAATCATTACGGTTTTAGGTCCGATGGTCGCTGGTATAATGACAGGAACCCTTGTTATTGAGCAAGTATTTGCTGTACCAGGTTTAGGGGAACAGTTCGTTAAGTCTATTCCATTAAACGACTATACAATTATCATGGGTACAACAATGTTCTATAGTGCAATTTTCATTCTTGTTATCTTTATAGTCGATGTACTATACGGTGTAGTTGATCCTCGTATTCGTTTAGCGGGAGGGAAAAAATGATGAAAGATGTACAAAAAATATCGCCAGATTTATTTCAACCAGCAAATCGCAGCCATACGGATAATGAAGTTATTGCCCGCCCAAGTGTAAAGTTTTGGGAAGATGTAAGAAGACGCTTGTTTCAACATAAAGGCGCAGTTTTTGGGATGGTTATACTCGCTCTCATTACACTGTTAGCGATTTTTGGTCCAATGATGAGTAAATATTCTTATAAAGATCAAGATTTAAACCGTGCGAAAATACCACCGAAAATACCAGTTTTAGAGAACATTCACTGGTTGCCTTTTGATGGTGTAGACCAATATGGTGTAGACCAGTATGAGAAACGTGATATTAAAGATTATTTCTGGTTTGGTACAGATGATCTTGGTCGTGACATTTGGACAAGAACGTGGGATGGAACACGAGTATCTTTATATATCGCATTATTAGCAGCAGCAATCGATTTAATTATTGGGGTTGCATATGGTGGTATCTCAGCATTCTACGGAGGCCGTGTTGATAACTACATGCAACGTTTCGTTGAAGTATTAAATGGTATTCCGTACTTAATTATTGTAATATTAATGGTAATTGTAATGGATCCTGGTATTCTATCAATTACATTTGCGATGGCTCTTACAGGATGGATTGGAATGTCACGTGTTGTGCGTGGACAAGTATTGAAAATGAAAAATCATGAGTATGTATTGGCATCACGTACACTTGGAGCAACAAATACACAATTAATTGTAAGACATTTAGTACCAAACTTAATGGGTTCTATCATTGTTATGACGATGTTCACAATTCCAAGTGCAGTGTTTGGAGAAGCTTTCTTAAGTTTCATCGGTCTAGGAATTCAGCCACCGTTAGCATCATTAGGTTCTTTAGTAAGTGATGGATATAAATCAATTCAAACATATCCACATATGATGTTTATTCCAGCGTTTGTAATTAGTATGTTGATTTTAGCATTTAACTTATTAGCAGATGGTTTACGTGATGCATTAGATCCAAAAATGCGTAAATAAAGCGGGGAAGGAGATGGAATGATGAAAACTTTGTTAGAAGTAAAAGATTTACAAGTTTCGTTCGACACACATGCTGGTGAAGTACAAGCAGTGCGCGGAGTTACTTTTGATCTGAAAAAAGGAGAAACGCTAGCAATTGTGGGGGAATCTGGTTCTGGTAAGTCCGTTACGTCTAAAGCGCTAATGGACTTAATTCCAAAGCCACCAGGACGCATTAAGAATGGGGAAATTATTTTTGACGGCCGTGATTTAACGAAGTTGTCTGAAAAAGAAATGCAACAAATTCGCGGAAAAGAGATTGCGATGATTTTCCAAGATCCAATGACATCTTTAAATCCAACGATGACAATTGGTAATCAAATTATGGAAGGTCTTATTAAGCATCAAGGAATGAGTAAAGCTGATGCTCGTAAAGTTGCGTTAGAGCTGATCGACCTTGTAGGGATTCCGAATCCAGAAGCACGTCTTAAGCAATATCCGCACCAATTTTCAGGTGGTATGAGACAGCGTGTTGTTATTGCGATGGCGCTTGCTTGTAATCCGAAATTATTAATTGCCGATGAGCCAACAACTGCGCTTGACGTAACAATTCAAGCACAAATTTTAGAGTTGATGAAAGACATTCAGCAAAAAACAGAAGCGGCTATCATTTTTATTACGCATGATTTAGGTGTTGTTGCCAATGTAGCGGACCGCGTAGCTGTTATGTATGCAGGGAAAGTTGTAGAGATTGGAACAGTGGATGAAATTTTCTATAATCCGAAACATCCGTATACATGGGGATTATTAGCTTCTATGCCAAGCCTAGAAGGTGGGGAAGATGAATTATATGCAATTCCGGGAACGCCGCCAGACTTATTAAAGCCGCCAAAAGGTGATGCATTTGCAGCGCGTAATCCACAAGCGTTAAAGATTGACTTTGAAATGGAACCACCTTTATTCAAAATAAGTGATACGCATTATGCAGCAACGTGGCTGCTTCATGAACAAGCTCCGAAAGTGGAGCCGCCTGAAATTGTCCAAAGACGTATTCGACAAATGAAAGCGGGTGAACAGCATGACAAATAATCGTGAAAAATTAATTGAAGTGAAAAATGTAAAGCAATATTTTAACGTGAACGGCGGAGTTGTTAAAGCAATTGATGATGTGACATTCGACATTTACCGCGGAGAAACATTCGGCCTTGTAGGTGAGTCTGGTTCTGGTAAATCAACAACGGGAAGAACAATCATTCGTTTATATGACGCAACGGCGGGCGAAGTGTTGTTTGATGGGAATAATGTACACGGTAAAAAATCACGTGCGGAATTAAAGAAATTTAACCGTAAAATGCAAATGATTTTCCAAGATCCATACGCATCGTTAAATCCGCGTATGAGCGTTGGTGATATTATTGCAGAAGGAATTGATATTCACGGTCTTGCTAAAAACAAAGAAGATCGTATGAAGCGTGTGTATGAATTACTTGAAACAGTTGGTTTGAACCGTGAGCATGCAAGTCGTTTCCCGCATGAATTCTCTGGTGGACAACGTCAGCGTATTGGGATTGCAAGAGCGTTAGCAGTAGAACCGGACTTTATTATTGCCGATGAGCCGATTTCAGCACTTGACGTGTCAATTCAGGCGCAAGTAGTTAACTTATTGAAAAATCTACAAAAAGAAAAAGGCTTAACATACTTATTTATTGCCCATGATTTATCGATGGTAAAATATATTAGTGATCGCATCGGTGTTATGCATCACGGGAAAATCGTGGAACTTGCAACAAGTGAAGAGTTATACGAGCATCCAATTCATCCGTATACAAAATCACTACTATCAGCAATTCCGCTTCCAGATCCAGATTATGAGCGCAATCGTAAACGTATCGTGTACGATCCATCTCAGCATCAATATGGAAATGAAGAACCGCAAATGCGCGAAGTTCGTCCAGGACATTTCGTTCTTTGCTCAGAAGCTGAGTATAAGAAGTATAAAGAAATCTATCAATAAGAGAAACCGAGCACGTGGAAAATGTGCTCGGTTTTTCGTTGTTTAAAAAAATGAAAGTATTTTGTACAAAATATATATTATAAAAATCTTTAGATTATATTCAGATAATTTAAATTAATTTAAAAATAACAAAAAATCGATGGAAATATTGATACTAAAGCAAAGTAGAATAATGGGATGTTAACAGAAAATTTTTATAAAATAGAAAAATAAATATACAAATAATCAATTTGTATGTATAATATGAATTATTAGAACTTAATTACTTTTTATTATTTTCAATGAAAGAGCTAACATTTTGGAGGAGGGTATAATACATGAAGAAAAAGGTGCCGATGCTACTTGCATCAACATTGACAGTCAGCATGATTTTAGGGGGATGCGGATCTTCAAAAGATGATTCGAAGGCGAAAGCAAAAGGGGACACAAGTAATGCGAAGCAGGTAATCAATATGATTGAAACAGCTGAGCTTCCGACGATGGATACAACATTAACAACAGACTCAGCATCTTCAAGCGTAATGAACAATGCAATGGAAGGATTATATCGTCTTGGAAAAGATCAAAAGGTAGTTCCAGGTGTAGCTGAGTCGTATCAAAAATCAGAAGATGGAAAGAAATATACGTTTAAATTACGCAAAGATGCAAAATGGTCAAATGGCGACCCTGTAACAGCAAAAGATTTTGTGTACGCTTGGCAACGAGCAGTAAATCCAGATACAGCTGCAAAGTCTGCTTACATTATGTTTGATGTGAAGAATGCAGAAAAAATTAATATGAAACAATTGCCAGTAGACCAATTAGGTGTAAAAGCAGTTGATGATTATACATTCGAAGTAGAACTAGATAATCCGGTTCCGTATTTTGTGAATTTAACAGTATATCCACTGTTCTTCCCACTTAATGAAAAATTCGTAAAAGAACAAGGGCAAAAACATGGATTAGAAGCGAATACAACATTATATAATGGTCCATTTGTATTAAGTGAATGGAAACATGAGCAAAGCTACCAATTAAAGAAAAATCCATCTTATTGGGATAATAAAGCAGTTAAATTAGAAGAAGTAAACTTTAATATCGTAAAAGAAACAGGAACAGCAATAAATTTATATGAAACAAAAGCAGTTGACCGTGTTCTTTTATCGGCAGAATTTGTAGATAAATATAGAAAAGATAGCGGTTTTAAAACGACAAGTGATCCAACAGTATTCTTCTTACGTTTAAATGAAAAGAATCCTGCTTTAGCAAATAAAAATATTCGTAAAGCGATTTCTTTAGGGTTTGAGCGTAAAGGTATGATCAATACATTGTTAAATAACGGTTCAAAAGCAGCTGGCGGCTTAGTTCCGGAAGACTTTGTTAAGAGTTCTGACGGGAAGGACTTCCGTAAAGAAAATGGAAATCTTGCAAAAGTGGATCTAAAAGAAGCGAAAAAGTATTGGGAAGCTGGTAAAAAAGAACTTGGAAAAGACACAATTGAATTAACGCTATTAAACTCTGATACAGAATTAGCGAAGAAAATTAGTGAGTTTTTAAAGGGTGAATTAGAAAAGAATTTACCAGGCTTAAAACTAAATGTGAAAGTACAACCTTTTGCACAATTATTAAAATTAGAGAGCAGCGGTGATTACGATATTTCATATAGCGGCTGGGGACCAGACTACCCAGATGCAATGACATTCCTTGATTTATTTGTAACAAACGGTGCACAAAATAAAATGGGTTATTCAAATGCTAAGTATGATGAGTTGATTACAAAGGCTAAGAAAGAAGGATCTGATGTAAAAGGACGTTGGAATGACCTGTCGAAAGCAGAAAAAATCCTATTCGATGAAGCGGCGATTGCACCAATCTATCAACGTGGAAGAGCATTCTTAGAGCGTGAAACAATAAAAGATCTTTATGTCAATAAATATGGCCCAGAGTTAAGCTTTAAGTGGACTTCTGTAGGAAAATAGTACGTATGAAAAAGAAGCAGGATTCGAATCCTGCTTCTTTTTTAATACGTATGTTTTTTATAAATCCCTTTACCACCAACTTGATTCCAGCCCGTTTGCACTTCTGCAGATTTATTTACGAATTTCATTTTGTCTTTACGACCAAACAATTTTTCGCCAATCCCATTTGTAATAATTCCAATAGTTGCGGTGATCCCAATGACTAATGCTGCAACGATTACAAAATCAAGAAAAAAAGCTCCCATATGTAATCCCCCTTTGCACAAGTATATTTCTATTGTATGTCGAAAAAGACGAAAAATAAAGAATTGTTCAACAAAAAGAATGTGTTTGTAAAATTTGTATAGACAGCAGGAAAGTAGTTTGATAAAATAAATTGAGAACAGGTGTTCTTTTGTTTTGTACATATTTTTCTTACAAAATGCACATCTTTTGCATAACTTTTATGTATATTATGAATAAAAATTGTTGTATATTTCTGTTCTGTTCTATTGTATAATGATTATAGAAGTTACTTATTTAAAATAATTATTTTTTTAGAGAAGTTCGTTTATAAGTTTTGAAGTTCTTTATTTTTAGATGAGTAATACAAAATTTGTTTGAGTATCATTATAAAAATGTGAAATAGTACAGAATTTGTACTTTTTAAGGAGAGTGAGTAATGTATGGTAACACTATATAGTTCTCCAAGTTGTACGTCTTGTAGAAAAGCGAAATTATGGTTAGAGGAAAACCATATTCCTTATACAGAACGTAATATTTTCTCAGATCCATTATCGATCGAGGAAATTAAAGAGATTTTACGTATGACGGAAAGTGGAACAGATGAGATTATTTCGACTCGTTCTAAAGTTTTTCAAGAATTAAATATTAATTTAGAGTCTTTACCTCTTCAAGATTTATATAATCTTATTCGTGATTACCCAGGCATTCTTCGTCGTCCTATTATCATTGATGAAAAACGCCTACAAGTTGGTTATAACGAAGATGAAATTCGTCGTTTCTTACCACGAACAGTGAGAACGTTCCAATTACGAGAAGCGCAGCGCCTTGTAAATTAATATAATATGACAAAAGAACTGATTCCTAATCCTGATTGAGCAGAATGTGTGAATCAGTTTTTTTTTATTTTGTGCAAAGCAGATACTGTATATTTCGTCAAACGACCGATATTGTATGTAAATCCATTCCGATTTTTTCAACACTACAAGTTGGTGCTATGAAAAAACAACATACCCACCCCTTGCATTCTCCCTATGTTTAAAAGCCAGCCCGTGGCAGAAAAAAGCTCTGACCGTTACTGCGCAAGGCCAGCAGCTCACGCCCCCCTTAAAAAAGAGTTTTTTAGGTTTTTTCTTTATATTTACTAACCCTGTTCAGTGATAAATCGCTCAAGTATTCCGCAGCTTTACCTGGTTTACAACAACTCCAACTAGTAACACTGTAATCATAAAAAGAAAAGGAATGCTTGCTGTGAAAAGTGGTTTTGCCTCGAAAAATGTTCTAAGATTCTCTTCATGCATTACCATGCGACCGGCTGTGTAAGCTAAGATTGAAGCGCCGATATAAACGAGAAGAGGGAATCTTTCCATGCATAATAAAATAAGTTTACTTCCCCAAATAATAATAGGAATAGAAATGAGTAATCCGATAATAACTAATGTAATATCTCCATGAGAAGCTCCTGCGATTGCTAGTACATTATCAAATCCCATAACAAGATCTGCAAAAACGATTGTTCGTACAGCTTGGAATAATGTTGTCTTTGCCTTAATATTAGACATATTATGGCTATTATCTGTAAGAAGATTAATTGCAATGAAAGAAAGTAAAATGCCACCTGCTAATTGCAAAAAGGGAATATTAAGTAAATAAACGGCCATTATTGTGAGTAGGATCCGTAATACGATGGCTAAACCAGTTCCTAAAATAATTGCTTTATTCCGTTCTGCTTCTGGCAAGTTTCGGCTAGCGAGTGCAATGACAATGGCGTTATCGCCGCCTAATACAACATCGATACCAACGATGATAAAGATGGATGTGAGAAAGTCTAAATCCATTCAAATTGCCTCCATTTACTCAGTCCTAATAGGAAGAAATATCGTCTATTAGGAGCGGATTTGTTTTCATTCACGTCATATGTAACAGAAGGATTTTATTTAAGCATCGTAAGCTTGTTTCGTTTACATCATATGCAGGAAAAAAGAATATAGGACAATCAATTCCAGCGAAAGCATGTCCAATGTTTTTGGAAGGGAGAAGAGAGCGTAATAATTGGAATCCATTTTAATTTTTCAATATTAATAGTTGTTGCTATGAAGAAACAGCAAGCTCACTACTTGCATTCTCCTTATGTTTAAAATCCCGCCCAGGCAGAAATAGGTCCTGACCGCTACTATGCATGGTCAGATGTACTGGCCCACCTAAAAAAAGTGGGCTTTTCATTCAGTTTTCAATTCATACTTGCTGCTATGTTAACTCAAAAATTAGGTAAATAACTGTTTTTTTAGCAAATAAGGTGATTTTATTTCCATTCTGGCGCATCTTATCATAAAATGAGAGTACAAGATTCTAACTTTTTTTGTAATATGATTGGGGAGTCCCTTCATAACCATTCCAAATAGGAAGGGAGAGGTGCATTATGGATATTGAAAGAGTTAATGATCATACGATGAAATTTTATATCTCGTACATTGATATAGAAGACCGCGGATTTGACCGCGAAGACATTTGGTATAATCGCGATAAAAGTGAACAATTGTTTTGGGAAATGATGGATGAAGTGCGTGACCATGATGACTTTTTTATAGATGGGCCACTTTGGATTCAAGTGCAGGCGCTTGAAAAGGGAATTGAAGTACTTGTAACGAAAGCGCAGCTTTCAAAAGACGGGCAAAAACTAGAGTTACCAATTGGTCTTGATAAGATTATTGATATTCCTTTAGATGAGCAAATTGAATCGTTATTTGAACAGGAATTAGAAGAGGTAGGAGCCATTTTTAATGAAGATGGCACATTCGGTTTTTTAATTAAATTTGACGATTTTGAGCACGTTATTTCATTAAGTCATCGACTTATATTTGAAGAGGTAAAAGATGAGTTATATTCATTTGAAGACCGCTATTATGTATATGTCGAGTTTGATGAGGTAGTGCACGATGAAGAGGAGATTGACCGTATCTTAAGTGTGATCTTAGAATATGGAGAGGAATCTGCTTTAACAATTTATCGTGTTCGTGAATATGGAAAGCAAATTGTTGCTGAACGTGCACTTGAAACAATTCGTCAGCATTTTTCTCTTGGAATGTAGGCCGATTTCCTTATAATGAAATCGGCTTTTTAAATGCGTATATACGAACAGTGATTGTAAGTAAGGGGGGCGGATATGAAAAATACGTTGAAGCTATTGTTCTTTTTAATTGGTTTATTTATGGTATTTATTTCGTTGCGTTTATTTATTGATGTAACATTTTATTCAGATGTAATTGGCATTAAAGATATTTCGTTTTTAGGAATTATAAGTATTTTATTTACAATATCAGGGTTTTTAATTGGCTTTGTCATTTTTTTAGAAAATCGCCAGCCCTCGAAAACATTAACTTGGTTAATTGTACTTGGAATTTTTCCGGTAATTGGATTTTTTGCATATCTTCTGTTTGGACAAAATTTTCGAAGGAAACGAATGTTTCAAAAGAAAGCACTTCTAGACGAACAAGCATTTTTACAATATAAAGGGCATGAGTACGATCAAAATCGTATATTGAAAAAGCATGGACATCAAGAATTGTTATTTCGGTTAGCTGATCGGCTAGGGGCATTAAATATTTCGTTTCATACGGAAACGAAAGTATTAACAAATGGAAAAGAGACATTTCAAGCAATTTTAGATGGATTGAAAAAGGCAAAGCATCATATTCATATGGAATATTATATTGTGCGTGATGATAAAATTGGCACAAAAATTAAGGATATCCTTATCGAAAAAGCAAAAGAAGGTGTGGTCGTTCGATTTTTATATGATGCGGTAGGAAGTTTTAAACTTTCAAACACATATATTGAGGAATTGAACAATGCCGGCGTGGAAATGGTTCCGTTTTTTCCAGTACGGTTTCCGATTTTAAATGACAAAATTAACTATCGAAATCACCGGAAAATTATTGTTGTTGACGGAAATGAAGGATTTGTTGGTGGTTTAAATATCGGTGACGAGTATTTAGGAGAAAATAAATATTTTGGTTTTTGGCGAGACACGCATTTATATTTACGAGGCGAAGCAGTGCGAAGTTTACAACTTATCTTTTTACAAGACTGGTTTTATATGACGGGAGAAGCGGTATTAACTCCTGATTATTTACAGGTGGATGTTGTAAAAGGAGAAGGACAGGGAGGCGTGCAGCTCGTTGCAGGCGGACCTGATAATAAGTGGGAAACGATTAAACATTTATACTTTGCGATGATTGCTTCAGCGCGAAAATCAATTTGGATCGCAACGCCATATTTTATTCCCGATGATGATATTTTGTCAGCGTTAAAAGTAGCAGCTTTAGCAGGGATTGATGTTCGCTTGTTAATGCCGAGTAAACCAGATAAGAGGACTGTATTTTATGCGTCTCGCTCCTATTTTCCCGAATTGTTAGAGGCAGGCGTTAAAGTATATGAATATGAAAAAGGATTTTTACACAGTAAAGTTGTAATTGTTGATTCTGATATCGCATCAATTGGAACGGCAAATATGGATATGAGAAGTTTTCATTTGAATTTTGAAGTGAATGCCTTTTTATATGATACAAACAGTATTCGCAAACTTGTGACCGATTTTGAAGAGGACTTACAGGTGTCGAATGAAATTCATGTTGATCGTTTTAATAACCGTCGCCTTGTGATGCGAATTGTGGAATCGACATATCGTTTATTATCTCCGTTACTTTAAAGGCTCATGAAAATGAGTCTTTTTTTGTCCCGCTAATTTAGGGTAGTATATTTAAGCACTTCACGGCCCGATTGGTGGGAGCTTTCCTTCAGAAAAAAACCTAACTGAAGGAAGCTTCACTTTATTTCAGCAGGAACTTTTTCGTTGGTGTCGAATAGTCTAGTGCGGAAGAAAGGAATGATGTTATGTTTGTTGCAAAGAGAGAAAATGGAGAAGAAATTCATCTTCTTCATGGCTGGAAGGAAAAGCAACTAATGATGTTGCGGAAGAATGAGCGCTTTTTCTGTCCCATTTGTCACTTCGAAGTCCAGCTGAAATTAGGAAAACAAAAACAATGGCATTTTGCTCATAAGAAATCACATAACTGTAAAATTGAGTTTGAAAATGAATCGGCGTATCATATGCGGGGGAAAGAGCAGTTATATAGGTGGTTTCAGTCACAAGTTTGTTCGGTAAAATTAGAGCACTATTTACCAGCAATTCAGCAACGACCTGATTTGTTTGTCACAATTGATAATCGGCAAATTGCGATTGAATATCAATGTGCTACTTTATCAGAGCAGCAGTTGTTAAAACGAACAGAAGGGTATTGGAAAGAAGGGATTCAAATATTATGGATTTTAGGAGGGAATCAACTCAAACGTCACGGAGCATATTGGCTGTCACTTTCCTCTTTTCATTCCTGCTGTGTGCAATATCATCCCAATCCATATCTCCTCTATTTTTGCCCCGATGCAAAAGCTTTTTTCAAATGTAATCTTCTTTTACCTTTTTCCTCGTCTATCGTTTTTTCACATGCAATTTATTTTCCTCTTTCTATCACTACATTCAAAAACCTTCTTACAACATCACCTATTTCCATTGAACGTTTAGAAAAAGAGTGGATGAATAAAAAACAGCGCTTTAGGGCGAATAGCATTCATATGTGGAAACGGGGCGAGCGTTCTTTTTTAGAGCTTCTTTATGAGCATCGCATATCCCTTTCTTGTTTTCCTGCTGAGGTCGGTGTTCCAGTACCGTCGCTTTTGGCATTTCGTACCCATCCTTTCATATGGCAAGCTTATATTTTAATTGAGCTATTAGGAAAATTTGCGGTAGGAGACTATTTTTCGTTGCATACTGTTTTTCAGTATGTTGACCGGCACATAGGGATTCGGAGGCGCTTTTTGCCATATTTCCCGCAAATATTTTGGCAGCAGGCAGTGAGAGAGTATATGCAATTTTTATGTGTAATTGGGGAAATTGAGCAAGTAGATGTTTACAAATATCGAAAACTGCGTTGTTTTATTGTTCCTAAAACAGAAGAGGAAGTGAGGAGATTTGATCGTTTATTTTTAACAGAATCTCTTATGCTTCTGAAAGCAAAATACAACATGAGTGAAGGGAAAACGGATATAATAGAAAAGTACCCAGAAGGAATTACATAAGAAGAATCGAATTGTACTATATAAATACGAATTGAAAAAATAACATAAAACCCTTTCCTTTTTTAGGTAGGCGGAAGCATCTGGCCATGCATAGCAGCGGTCAAGACCTTTTTCTGCCACAGGCGTGATTGTAAACAAAAGGAGAATGCAAGTAGCGGGTATGTTGTTTCTGCTAGCAGCGACTTATATGTTGAAGAATCAAAACGGATTTATGTAGGATCTGATTAAGGAGGGTTTATAAATGAATGAACAAAAAACAGCAAAGGCATTGCCGGCGCGTAGTGAAATTGAAGTAGAAAATACGTGGCGCTTAGAAGATATTTTCCAAACAGATGCAGAGTGGGAAACAGAATTTCAAGCGGTGAAAGAGCTATTACCAAAGCTGACGGAATTTAAAGGAAAACTTGGCGAATCAGCAGATGCATTGTTAGAGACGCTGCAGTATGAAGATGAAATATCAATGCGTCTTGGTAAGCTGTATACATACGCACATATGCGCTATGACCAAGATACAACAAATTCAGCTTATCAAGCGTTGAATGACCGCGCGACAAGTTTGTATTCACAAGTATCAAGTAGCATGGCGTACATTCTGCCAGAAATTTTAACAATCGCAGAAGAGACACTGCAATCATTTTTACAAGAAAATAAAGAACTAAAGGTATACGAGCATGCATTAGAAGAAATTACGCGTCAACGTCCTCACGTATTATCAGAGGCGGAAGAAGCGTTATTAGCTCAAGCTTCTGAGGTGATGAGTGCATCTAGTAAGACATTTGGTATACTTAATAACGCAGACTTGAAATTCCCATCTATTCAAGATGAAAATGGGGAAGATGTAGAAGTGACGCACGGACGTTATATTCAGTTTTTAGAAAGTGATGATCCGCGTGTTCGTCATGATGCGTTTCATGCAGTATATGAAACGTATGGAAAATATAAGAATACATTTGCGAGCACATTAAACGGTGCAATTAAACGAAATAATTTTTATTCTAAAGTCCGTAAATATGATTCTGCTCGCCAATCGGCGCTCAGCAATAATAATATTCCAGAGTCTGTGTATGATCAGCTTGTGGAAACAGTAAATGAAAACTTACATTTATTACATCGTTACATTGATATTCGGAAACGAGCACTTGGATCAGAAGAATTGCACATGTATGATCTATACACACCGCTCGTACCAGAAGTGAAAATGAACGTCACATATAAAGAAGCGCAAGATATTCTTTTACAATCATTACATGTACTTGGGGAAGAGTATGTAGAGATTTTAAAAGAAGCGTATGAAAATCGCTGGGTAGATGTATATGAAAATAAAGGGAAGCGAAGCGGTGCTTATTCATCTGGTGCATATGGAACAAATCCATATGTGTTAATGAACTGGCATGACAATGTAAATAATTTATTTACGCTGGCGCATGAGTTTGGCCATTCTGTGCATAGTTACTATACAAGAAAAACACAGCCTTACGTGTATGGCGATTATTCGATTTTCGTCGCGGAGGTAGCGTCTACATGTAATGAAGCACTTCTTAATGATTATTTATTAAAAACGACAGATGATAAGAAGAAACGTCTATATTTATTAAATCATTATTTAGAAGGTTTCCGTGGTACGGTATTCCGTCAAACTATGTTTGCTGAGTTTGAACATGTGATTCATCAAAAAGTGCAAGAAGGTCATGCTGTAACGCCAGATATGTTAACGGATATTTACTATGAGCTAAATAAAAAGTATTTCGGCGATAGCTTAGTGATCGATAAAGAAATTGGTTTAGAGTGGTCCCGTATTCCACATTTCTATTACAATTATTATGTATATCAATATGCAACGGGCTTCAGTGCAGCAACTGCTTTATCAAAACAAATTTTAGAAGAAGGTAAGCCGGCTGTAGAACGTTACATTAATGAGTTCTTAAAAGCAGGAAGCTCTGACTATCCAATTGAAGTATTGAAAAAAGCTGGTGTTGATATGACGTCATCAGAGCCTGTGAAGGAAGCAATGCAAGTATTTGAAGAGAAATTAAATGAATTAGAAGCACTTCTATTTGAAGAGAAGTAGACAGAAAACGAGAGTCGCATGACTCTCGTTTTTTTATCCCGCTATTCGTGGGCAGTAATACTCCCACCTCAAAATTCAGCGAAAGCATTGTCCAGCTCCAGCGGCTAGAATCTCCGGTCGTTTCGCCCCCTCGGACGAGGCAAAAAGCGCCCCTCGGACGAGGCAAAAAGCGCCCCTCGGACGAGGCAAAAAGCGCCTCTCTGTCAG
>Ga0102589_1001159_pt1 | contig 38936 bp, 33 predicted proteins | sample AraplaMF_Col_mLB_FD_76858 | JGI IMG/M metagenome (GOLD analysis project Ga0102589, IMG submission 76858) | Arabidopsis root microbial communities from the University of North Carolina, USA - plate scrape MF_Col_mLB | ecosystem: Host-associated > Plants > Roots > Endosphere | place: USA...
AGGTGGCGCAGCGCGGCTTCCAGCTGCGCGCCACGGATCGCGCCGTTGCTGGCCACGAAGCTGGCGGCGTCTTCGCGCGCGGCCTGCACGACCTTGTCGTCCTTGCCCGAACTCGAATCGGAGCTGGCGCCGCTGGAGGCCGAGCTGCCACCGGCGGAGGAACCGGCCGAGGTGCCGGCAAAGCTGGACGCAAAGGCAGCCGGCGCGGCAGCCATGAGGGCAAGGGCAAGCAGGACAGCGGAACGCTTCATCAGGATTTCCCGGTTCGTTGGAGGGCCGCTTCGCGGCCGGCCCGCGAAGGGTACCGGGTTATGGGCGGAAAATCGGTGCGCGGGGTTGCGCATCGGGTGGGCGTTCACTTGCCGATCCGCCGTGCGGCGCCTGCCGTAGCCCGGTAAGCGAAGCGCACCCGGGGACTGTCACGCTCGACCCGGGTGCGCTTCGCCTACCCAGGCTACGGAAGGACGGTGAGGCTACGCGTCGAAAACCTTCCCCGGGTTCAGCAGTCCCTTCGGGTCCAGCACCCGCTTGATCCCCCGCATCAACTCGACTTCCTCTGCCGAGCGCGTCCCCAGCAGATACGGTTTCTTGACCAGCCCGATCCCGTGCTCGGCCGAAATGCTGCCGCCGTGTCGGGCCAGCGCTTCGGACAGCAGTCGCGTGACGTGCTCGCACTGCTCCACGAATTCCGCATAGTCCGCGCCGTCCGGCTTGAGCACGTTGATGTGCAGGTTCCCGTCGCCGATATGGCCGAACCACACCACCTCGAACTGCGGGTACTCGCCGGCCAGCAGCGACTGTGTTTCCGCGAGGAATGCCGGCATCGCCGAGATCCGCACCGACACGTCGTTCTTGTACGGCTTGTACTTCGCAAGGCTCTCGGTGATGCCCTCGCGCAGGCGCCACAGCTGCGCGGCCTGCGCATCGCTCTGGCTGATCACGCCGTCGCTGACGAGCCCGTGCTCGAGGCAGTACTCGAACGCCGCCATCGCGGCGGCTTCGCGCGCGTCGTCGCCCACCGCGAACTCGGTGACGACGTAGTACGGATGCACTTCGTCGAACGGCTTCTGCGCGCCGTGTTCGAGCACATGGTGCAGCGCGCGATCGGTGAAGAATTCGAACGCCTCCAGCGTGAGGCGTTCGCGGAACGCGGCGAACACCTGCATCAGCGTCTCGAACGACGGCAGCGCGAGCAGCATCACGTTGGTCGGCGGCGGCGGATCGGTCAGCCGCAACGTCGCTTCGACCACGATGCCGAGCGTTCCTTCCGAGCCGATCATCAGCTGGCGCAGGTCGTAGCCGCTGGAGTTCTTGATGAGCGCGCGATTGAGTTCGAGGACTTCACCCGTGCCGGTTACCACCTTCAATCCTGCGATCCACTCGCGCGTGTTGCCGTAGCGGATCACGCGGATGCCGCCGGCGTTGGTCGCGATGTTGCCGCCGATCGAACACGAACCGCGTGCGGCGAAATCGACCGGGTACACGAGCCCATGGTCGCGCGCCGCGTTGTGCACCGCTTCCAGCGCGATGCCGGCCTGCACGGTGAGCGTGCGATCCACCGCGTCGAAGTCGATCACGCGGTTCATGCGTTCCAGGCTCAGCACCAGCTCGCCGTTGGCGGCGACCGCACCGCCCGACAGCCCGGTGCGTCCGCCCGACGGCACGATCGCGACGCCTTCCTCGACGGCCCAGCGCACGATCGCGGCGACCTCATCCACCGACGATGGCAACGCCACCGCCAGCGGCGCGGGCGTCCAGCGGCGGGTCCAGTCGCGGCCGTAGTGCTCGGCGTCGGCGGGATCGGTGGTCAGGCGCAGGGCGGGAAGCCGCTCGCGCAGGCGTTCCAGGCGCGGCTCTGGCGAATGCGGGGCGGAAGAGTGCGGATCGGTCATGGAGGACAGGTTGGGCAGGCGGCCGGAGCGAGGTCCCAGCCTGCCATCGGCCGTGCCCCGGCGCCAGTGATGCAGCGCAGCAACCGGGCCGGATTTCTGACATAGTCCAAGGCCCACCCACACCCGATACCGTCGTGAGCCTGACGACCTCGTTCCCGAAGTCCGACATCCGCGTCCTGCTGCTGGAAGGCGTCGCGCCGACCGCCGTGGAAAGCCTCCGCAACGCCGGCTATTCGAACATCCAGCTCTACGACAAGTCGCTGCCCGACGACGTGTTGCGCCAGGAGATCGCGCAGGCGCACATCGTCGGCATCCGTTCGCGCACGCAACTGACTGAGGACGTGCTGTCGCACGCGCGCCGGCTGATGGCGATCGGCGCGTTCTGCATCGGCACCAACCAGATCGACCTGGACGCGGCGGAACTGGCCGGCATCCCGGTGTTCAACGCGCCCTACTCCAACACGCGCTCGGTGGCCGAGCTGGTGGTGGCCGAGGCGATCATGCTGATGCGCGGCATCCCGCAGAAGAGCGCGCAGTGCCATCGCGGCGGCTGGTCGAAATCTGCGGCCGGCAGCCATGAAGTGCGCGGCAAGACGCTGGGCATCGTCGGGTACGGCCACATCGGCACGCAGGTCGGCGTGATCGCCGAAGCGCTCGGCATGCAGGTGATCTTCCACGACATCGAGACCAAGCTCGCGCTGGGCAATGCGCGCATGGCGCTGGGGCTGGACGACCTGCTCGAACGCAGCGACATCGTCACGCTGCACGTGCCCGAAACGCCGGCCACGCAGGGCATGTTCGGCGCGGCGCAGGTGGCGAGGATGAAGCCCGGCGCGCACCTGATCAACGCCTCGCGCGGCACGGTGGTGGACATCGATGCGTTGGCCGGCGCGCTGCGTTCCGGCGCGGTGGGGGGCGCGGCGGTGGACGTGTTCCCGGTCGAGCCGCAGGGCAACGCCGATCCGTTCGTGTCGCCGCTGATCGGGCTGGACAACGTGATCCTGACGCCGCACATCGGCGGCAGCACGCTGGAAGCGCAGGAGAACATCGGCCTGGAAGTGGCGGCCAAACTGATCCGCTACAGCGACAACGGTTCGACCCTTTCGGCGGTGAACTTCCCCGAAGTGACGCTGCCCGAGCACACGGGCAGCACGCGCCTGCTGCACATCCACCGCAACGTGCCGGGCGTGCTGTCGCAGGTGAACGACGTGTTCTCGCGACTGGGCGTGAACATCGACGGCCAGTTCCTGCGCACGCATCCGAAGGTGGGCTACGTCGTCATCGACGTCACCGCCACGCAGGAACAGGCGGCGCAGGTGCGCGAGGAACTGGCACGGATTCCGGGGACGTTGCGGACGCGCGTTTTGTATTGAGCGCTTGGCTGAGCGCTCGGGCTTTGAGCCCCTCTCCCATCGGGAGAGGGGTTGGGGGTGAGAAGGCGCTGCTTGCGAACCACTGGTTCGCGCGCCTTCGAACGCCCGAACGCCATGCGTTCGGGCCGGGTAGGGCAACGAAGGGGAAACATCGCAGATCGCGAGATCATCGCAGCGCTGCGATTCGGCTCGCGGTACACGCAACCTCGGCGGCTAACCTGGGTGCGCTTCGCTTACCCAGGCTACGAAGACACTCGGTACGCCCGCCCCTTCCACTTCCCAGTAATCGAAACGCACTCGGGGACGTGATCGATCCAAAGGCAAAGCCGCTCGTCACCGTCACAACGCGCTGCGGCGCGCTCATCGCTGTCGGGTCCGAGTTGCATGGAGGCGCGGTGCGCTTCGCTTACCCGGGCTACGAGGACGCCTGTTGCGCCCGCCGCTTCCACTTCCCAGTAAGCGAAACGCACTCGGGGACGTGATCGATCCCAAGGCAAAAGTCGCTCGTCACCGTTACAACGCGCTGCGGCGCGCTCATCGCTGTCGGGTCCGAGTTGCATGGAGGCGCGGTGCGCTTCGCTTTGCCCGGCTACGAAGACACCTGTTACGCCCGGCTCTTCCACTTGCCCGCCATCCGCCGCATCGACTCATCGCTGTCCGGATCGCCCAGCACCTCGTCGATCGACCGCCACGCCAGGTCGTGCGATTCCTCGCTGACGACATAGTCCTCGCCGCTTTCGGCGTGCACGACGTAACGCACGTCCCAATGCCAGTGACCCGGCACGTCGCCGCGTTCGGGAATCCAGTGGCGATCCAGGTCGAAGATCTCCGGCTCCACGCGCAAGCCCGTCAGTCCGGACTCCTCTTCGGCCTCGCGTAGCGCGACGTTCGCCAGCTCGCGGTCGCCATCGGCGTGGCCGCCCAGCTGCAGCCAGCGTTCGAGCTTGCGGTGATGCGTGAGCAGCACGCGCGTGCCGCTGCGATCGACCAGCCACGACGACGCGGTGAAGTGACCTTCCAGATGGATGCGTTCGAACACGGTCGGCGCCTCGTCGAGGAACGACGCGAATTGACGCGCCACCTCCGCTTCCGCCGGCCAGCGGCGCGCGTAGCGGTCGAACGCATCGTGCAGGCAAGCGCCCTGCGACGAAGTGACGGACGTGTTCAAGGCGGGCACCTGCAGGCCGGGCGCGACAGTGTACGACGGTGTCATCCGGACCTTCGAAGGACGCAGCACGTTGCGATTGCAACCATACGCAACCGACGGGTCATCTTTTTCGGAATCGTCCGATGCCAGTTCGCGTCGCGCCTCGGCAACTTCTGTGGTCACCACCACGCAGGGAGGCTCCCATGACGGTCCTTCGCTCCACCTCGAAACGTTTCGTTCCGACGCACGCCGTGCCGGCCTGCCTCGGCCTGGCGCTGGCCACGTTCGCGATGTCGCAGGCGCACGCCGATACCGGCGCATCGGCCGAGCCGGACATCCGTTTCACCGGCGCGCTCGTCACCGGCAGCCCGCCGCTGCCGAAGAACATGTTCAACATCGAGCCGTACCTGATCAACACGCAGGTGCGCGGCCAGTACGACGAACACGGCAACCGCCACGATGTCGATGGCGTTCCTGACAGCTGGACGCTGGCCGTGCCGATGGCCTACGGCTTCACCGACAAGCTGACTGTCGGCGCCACGCTCACGGCGGGTTACGCGTCCGAGCAGTCCGACGGCCGCAAATGGGAAATGGGCGATACCACCGTCTCGGCGCAGTACCTGCTCGCGACCGGCGAGAAGCACAACTCGGCGCTCGCCGCGTCGATCAAGCAGAACTTCACGACCGGCCGTTACGACGAGCTGGATCGCCACAATCTCGCCGAAGCCACCGGCAGCGGCGCGCCGACCACGCAGCTGACGCTCGCCGGCCAGATGTACCTGCTCCAGAACCGCAACCTGCGAGCGCGCTTCAACGTCGGCTGGCGCCTGCCGGGCGCGGACGCCTCGATCGATGGCGAAAGCGCGTACGGCACGCCGGCGGGTTTCCGCGGCCGCGCCGACCTGCACGCCGCCTCGCAGGCGTCGGTCTCCTTCGAGTACAGCTTCAACCCGCAGTGGGTCGCCGCGGCGGACCTGGTCTACGAACAGGACCGCGGTGCCCATGTGCGCGGCAGCGTGCCCGGGGCGGACGGCGGCCGCATCGCCTACGACGAGGAACTGCCATTCTCGTGGCGGCTTTCGGTCGCCCCGGCGGTGGAATACAACTTCACCGACAGCGTCGGCCTGATCGCGGGCGCGCAGGTGTCCTTCGACGGCCGCAACAGCTCCGCGTTCTTCGCGCCACAGGTGGCGTTGAACATGGCGTTCTGATCGACCCGGAGCCCTCCCGACGCCTCGGAGGGAGGGCTCCAAACCCTGCTTCCCACTGTGACCTCGCGCGCTTGCCGGTGCTTTCCTGCGTGGGTTATGGTGGCCCGCCCCCCACGGCCATACGCTTCACCGCCCGCCTGAACGGGCGCAGATCTCTCATCCCCAGGGGAATTCGATGTTCAAGAACCTGTTCCTCACCAAACCGGTCGAGCCCGCTGGGCACGTCGACGCAGGTGAACCCGTAGAAGGCAGTCTCCAGGGTGAGGCCACCCTCAAGCGTTCGCTCACCGCCACGCAATTGGTGATGCTGGGCATCGGCGCCGTCATCGGCGCGGGTATCTTCGTTCTCTCCGGCCACGCCGCCGCGGAACACGCCGGTCCGGCCATCGTCATCAGCTTCATCATCGCCGGCTTCGCCTGCGCCCTCGCGGGCCTGTGCTACGCGGAGTTCGCGGCGATGCTGCCGGTCTCGGGCAGCGCGTACTCCTATTCCTACGCCACGCTGGGCGAGTTCGTCGCCTGGTTCATCGGCTGGAACCTGGTGCTGGAATACATGTTCGCCGCGTCCACCGTCGCGGTGGGCTGGTCGGGCTACCTCAACAGCTTCCTCGGCTACTTCAACATGGCATTGCCGGCGTCGCTCGCAGCCGCGCCGCTCAACGTCGTCGAAGGATCGATCGTCTACACCGGTGGCCTGATCAACCTGCCGGCGGTGTTCATCGTCGCGGCGCTCAGCGGCCTGTGCTACGTGGGCATCACGCAGTCGGCGATCGTCAACTCGGTCATCGTCGCCATCAAGGTGGTCGTGATCGTGCTGTTCGTGGCCTTCGCCGCGAAGTACGTGAACCCGGACAACTGGGTGCCCTTCATCCCCGAGAACCAGGGACCGGGCCGCTACGGCATCGACGGCATCATCCGTGGCGCGTCGGTGGTGTTCTTCGCCTACATCGGCTTCGACGCGGTCTCCACGGCGGCCGGTGAAGCCAAGAACCCGCAGCGCGACATGCCCATCGGCATCCTCGGCTCGCTGGTGATCTGCACCATCATCTACATCATCGTCGCCCTGGTGCTGACGGGCCTGCTGCCCTACCCGCAGCTGAGCACGCCCAAGCCGGTCGCCACGGCGCTGGAAGCCTATCCGTCGCTGACCTGGCTGAAACTCATCGTCGAAGTCGGCGCCATCGCCGGCCTGAGCTCGGTGATCCTGGTCATGCTGATGGGCCAGCCGCGCATCTTCTACTCGATGGCGCAGGACGGCCTGCTGCCGAAGGTCTTCGCGAAGGTCCATCCGAAGTTCCAGACGCCGTACATGGGCACGATCTATGTCGGCGTGTTCGCCTGCCTGCTGGCCGGCTTCCTGCCGATCGGCCTGCTCGGCGAGCTGGTGTCGATGGGTACGCTGCTGGCGTTCGCCACGGTCTCCATCGGCGTGCTGGTGCTGCGCAAGAGCCGCCCGGACCTGCCGCGTCCGTTCCGCGTGCCCGCCGCGTCCATCATCTGCCCGCTCGGCGCCGCCGCGTGTCTGTACCTGTTCTGGAAGCCGTTCTCCGAGCATTGGCCGCTGATGACCGGCTGGACCGTCATCGGCCTGCTGATCTACTTCTTCTACGGCTACCGCAACAGCAAGGTGCGCAAGGCAGCAGCGCGCTAATTCCTGATGCAACGACGAGGCCGGCGGCATTCCCGCCGGCCTCGTTCCTTTCGGCTCCACTTTTCGCCGGCCAACACGTGTGCCGGCCTCGGGAATCACGATGTTCCGACAACTCTGGGCGACCAAGCATCCCCACGCCGCACACTCCGATGCCGAAGGGCTGAGCCTGCATCGCACGCTCGGGCCCTGGGGCCTGACCGCGCTGGGCATCGGCGCCGTCATCGGCGGCGGCATCTTCGTCATCACCGGCCAGGCCGCGGCGAACCACGCCGGCCCGGCGATCATGCTGTCCTTCGTCCTCGCGGCGATCTGCTGCACCTTCTGCGCCCTGGCCTACGCCGAATTCGCATCGATGGTGCCGGTCTCCGGCAGCGCCTACACCTACACCTACGCGACGCTGGGCGAACTGGCGGCGTGGTTCATCGGGTGGATGCTCGTACTGGAATACGGCGTCTCCGCCTCGGCGGTCGCGGTGAGCTGGACGGGCTACTTCCTCAGCCTGTTGCAACACTTCGACATCACCCTCCCCAAGGAACTCGTAAGCGCGCCGCTCGACGGCCAGCTGCGTCCCACCGGCTCCATTGCCAACCTTCCCGCCGCGGCCATCGTGCTGCTGCTGACGTGGCTGTGCTACGTCGGCATCCGCAAGTCGTCGGCGATGAACATGGCGATGGTCGTGCTCAAGACGGGCCTGATCCTGCTGGTGATCTTCGTCGGCTGGAAGTACGTGAACCCCGACAACTGGCATCCCTTCATCCCCGCCAACGAAGGCCCCGGCAAGTTCGGCTGGGAAGGCGTGCTGCGCGGCGCGTCGATGGTGTTCTTCGCCTACATCGGCTTCGAGGCGGTGTCGGTTGCGGCGCAGGAATCGCACAAGCCCCAGCGCGACCTGCCCATCGGCATGCTCGCCTCGCTGGCCATCTGCACCGTGCTGTACATCGCGATGGCCGCGGTCATGACGGGCCTGGTGCCCTTCTATCAGCTGGGCACGGACGAACCGGTGGTCACCGCCGTCGCCGCGCATCCGGACCTGGGCTGGCTGCGCGTCGTCGTGGAAATCGGCGCGCTGATCGGCCTGTCGTCGGTGGTGCTGGTCATGATCATCGGCCAGCCGCGCATCTTCATGATCATCGCGAAGGACGGCCTGCTGCCGCCGGTGTTCACGAAGATCCATCCCGAATACCGCACGCCGCACATCAACACGGTGATCACCGGCATCGGCATCGCGCTGCTCGCCGCGCTGTTCCCGCTGGACGTGCTGGGCGAGCTGACCTCGATGGGCACGCTCATCGCCTTCGCCGCGGTCTGCGGCGGCGTGCTGATCCTGCGCCGCACCCAGCCGGACCTGCCGCGTCCGTTCCGCATCCCGGCGGCGTGGCTGATCTGCGGCGCCGGCATCCTCAGCTGCCTCGCGCTGCTGTCGACGATGACGGCGCACAACTGGTTCCTGATGGCGGTCTGGACCGGCGTCGGCTTCCTGATCTACTTCCTGTACGGCTACAAGCACAGCCGCCTGCGTCGCGGCTGACGGCCGCATCCGCTCCTCGCACGAAGGCGCCCACGTGGCGCCTTCGTCGTTTCCGGGACACCTCGCCTGTTCGGCACCGCGCGGCTTTCCGCCAGCGGCACGCCGGATTTCCCCCACGGGAACAGTCTCTTACGTCCCGTCCGCTACACTTGCCGGCATGAACGCCCCCCTCCCCTACGATCCCCAGCGCCTGGCGCATTGCGCCGGGGAAATCATCGTGAACGTGCGCGAGCTGTCGGCGCTGGGCTGGACGCCGGCCACCAGCAGCAACTTCTCGCGGCGCATGGACGAGCACAACATCGCCATCACCGTCTCGGGGCGCGACAAGGGCAAGCTGACCGAAGCCGACATCATGGTCGTCGACCTCGAAGGCCAGCCGGTCGCGACCAGCCAGAAGTCCTCCGCCGAAACGCTGCTGCACACGCAGCTGTACAAGCGCTTCCCGGACATCGGCTGCGTCCTGCATACGCATTCGAAGGTGCAGACCGTCGCGTCCCGGCTGTACGCCGGCCCCGGCCACGTGCACCTGGAAGGCTACGAGCTCCTGAAAGCCTTCGCCGGCAACACCACCCACGAAATCAGCGTCGAGCTGCCCGTGCTGCCGAACAGCCAGGACATGCATACGCTGGCCGCGCAGGTCGATTGCCTGCTCGATCGCCAGGCGATGTGGGGCTACCTGATCGACGGCCACGGGCTGTACGCCTGGGGCCGCGACATGCCCGAAGCCCGACGCCACCTTGAAGCATTCGAATTCCTGCTCGGCTGCGAGCTTGAACTGAGGAGACTGCAGCGATGAGCCGCCTGCGCATTTTTTCCGAGAACGATCCGTCCAACCCGCGCCTGTCCACCTCCGACCACGCCGTGATGGCGGCGGAGCTGGCGAAGATCGGCGTGGCCTTCGAACAGTGGCAGGCGAACGCGCCGGTCGCGCCGGGCGATGCGCCCGAGAAGATCATGGACGCCTATCGCGCCGACATCGATCGCCTCGTCGCGCAGCACGGCTTCAAGACCGTCGACGTGGTCAGCATCGCGCCGGACAACCCGCAGCGCGAAGCGATGCGCACCAAGTTCCTCGACGAACACTTCCACAAGGAAGACGAGGTGCGCTTCTTCGTCGCCGGCTCGGGGCTGTTCACGCTGCACCCGGGCGAGGATGTGTACGAAGTGACGTGCGAACAGGGCGACCTGATCGCCGTGCCCGACAGTACGAAACACTGGTTCGACATGGGCCCGGAGCCGAGCTTCATCGCCATCCGCTTCTTCACCGAGCCGGACGGCTGGGTCGGCCATTTCACCGGTACCGACATCGCACAGCGCTTCCCGCGTTACGAGAAGGGCCAGGCGGGCTGATCGCCGCCGCACGTCGCCCGCGACGCGCCTTACGAACACGAGCCGCCATCCCCGCGCATTCGGGGATGACGGCGATCCCGCATTCCCGGCCCGCATCGCCGGGCGCCCGATACCGACCCGCCACGCCATGACCATCCGCGCGATCCTCACCGACATCGAAGGCACCACCAGCAGCATCTCGTTCGTGAAGGACGTGCTGTTCCCGTACGCGCGCCGCGCCCTGCCCCGCTTCGTCGCCACGCGCGGCAAGGAGCCGGCGGTGCGCAAGTGGCTCGACGCCGTGGCGACCGAGAATGGCGGCATGTGCCAGGACGAGATGATCGTGGAAGTGCTGCAGGGCTGGATCGACGAAGACCGCAAGCACACCGCCCTGAAGGCGCTGCAGGGGATGATCTGGGCGGACGGCTACCGCAGCGCCGACTTTACCGCGCACATCTATCCCGACGCGGCGAAGTCACTGCGCGACTGGCACGCCGCAGGCCTGCCGCTGTACGTGTATTCCTCCGGCAGCGTGCCGGCGCAGCGGCTGTTCTTCGGCCACAGCGACGCGGGCGATCTCACGACGCTGTTCTCCGGCTGGTACGACACCGAGATGGGCGGCAAGCGGGAAGCGCAGAGCTACCGCAACATCGTCGAGTCCATCGGCATTCCGGCGGGGGAGATCCTGTTCCTGTCCGACGTCGTCGAAGAGTTGGATGCCGCGCGCGAAGCCGGACTGCAGACCGTGCTGATCGACCGCCTCGAAGACTATGCGACGCCGCGCACGGGCGATGCGACGCATGGGCATGTGCGCACGCAGACGTTCACGGACGTTGCGGTTCGCTGACGCACGCACCGCCCTTACATCACGTAGGATGGGTTTCGCCACGCGAAACCCATCGCCCTTACGCCCGATGATGGGTTTCGCTTTGCGAAACCCATCCTACGTTCACTGAAGTCCGCACCCTTGTAGCCCGGGTAAGCGAAGCGCACCCGGGGCTCTGGACGCGACAGTTCCCGGGTGCGCTTCGCTTACCCGGGCTACGACAACGCGCATGCCCCTGAAATCAACATGGGTTCCAGCTTTCGCTGGAATGACGGGGAGACGGCTGATGCCGTGACAGCCTGGGTCCCGGCCTTCGCCGGGATGACGGCTTCTGGAGCGACTATCTTGATCGCCCGCGTCCCATCACCCGTGAATCTTCTCCCCCCGCTCCAGCATTTCCACGAACTTCTCCACGCGCGCCGCCTTGGTCTCCGGCTTCTTCGCCGTATGCACGCGCCAGCAGAACGCATACCGGTTCGTGCGATCCAGCGCCTCGAAGGCCTTGCGCGCCTTCGTATTCTTCTTCAGCGCAGCCGCAAGTTCCGCCGGCACCTCCATCACGCTAGCCGCGTCATAGGCCGCCTCCCAGCGGCCATCCGCCTTCGCCCCATCCACCTCGCGCGCACCGCCAGCCTGCATGCGTCCGGCAGCGACCAGCTTTTCCACGCGCGCGATGTTGAGCTTCGACCACAGGCTCTTCGCCTTGCGCGGCGTGAAGCGCTGCAGGAAATACTGCTCATCGCAACTTCGCTTCAGGCCATCGATCCAGCCATGGCACAGCGCCACGTCGAGCGCCTGCGAATAGCTCACCGACGTCGCGCCCGTGTCCTTCTTCGCGATCTTCAGCCACACGCCCGACGCGTCGCCATTCGCGGCCAACCACTTCTCCCACGCCGCTTCCGTTTTGAACAGCTTGATCGGCAGATCCGTCGGCAGCGTCGTCATCGCGTTACTCCCTGGCGTCGTCCAGGCGATAGCCCGTCTTCGCACGCTGCTCGCCCTGCCAGCGATCGAACGCGCGCACTTCGATGCGATGCTCGCCCGTCGCGAGATCGGTCGGCAGCGCGCCGCGCCACAGATGCGTGGACGGATCGGCTTCCGGCGAGCGGTCGTAGCCACGCAGCGCGGTAGCCGTATCGTCGGCGATGTTTTCCGCGACCAGTCGCGGATCCGGCTGTTCGACGCGCTTCATCGACTTCCAGTCGCCGTCGTCGATGCGGTACTCGACGCGGGTGTCGGCATCGCCCATGTACACGTTCGCGAACACACCAAACGCCGGATACGCGCCGCGACGCAGCACCTTCGGCGCGTGCAGGCCGATCGCCTCGTCCTTGGCACCGCGCGCCACCTGGTAACGCAGCGAATACGAACCGTCCGGCTTGAACGTCGCCCACGCGTAACCGTTCGGCGTGCCGTCGCTCATCGTCGTGTCGGGAACGCCCTGCGCGTCCTTCACGCCGGACCAGAACGCGCCGCACGTCGCGCCGACGTTGTACTCGTGCAGCGGTTTCGCGCCGTGCCAGCCGGTCGAAGTGTCGTGGAAATAGTGGCGCTGGTTGTGCGTGTGCGCGCTGAGCAGCAGCACGTTCGGATGATCCTTCAACATCGCGAACAAGCGCTCGCGATCCGCGCGACGGAACGTTTCGACGCCCGGTACCGGCTCAAAGAACGGGATATGCACCGAGATCACCACGCGGCGTTCCTTCGGCAGCGTCGCCAGGTAGGCATCGAGGAACGCGAGCTGGTCCTCGCGCAATCCGCCCACGTACGAGGGCTTCTTTCCCGGCATGTACACCACGTCGTCCAGCACGATGAAGCTCGCCTGCGGCTCCTCCCACGCGTAGGTGTCCGGACCGAACACGTTGCGGAAACCGAGCAACGCGTCCTCGTCGCGCGTGGCATCGAAATCGAGATCGTGGTTGCCGGCGACGTGCAGCCACGGCACGCCGAGCTTTGCCGTGACGCGATTCACCGCCGGATACAGCGACAGGTCGTCGTTGACGATATCGCCCAGGCTCAGGCCCAGTTGAGCGTCGTGCCGACCGACCAGCGGATCGACGATGTCGCGTTCGTAATAGCCGACATCGACCATGCTCTTGGGCTGCGGGTCGCCGAACACCAGCATCTCAAGATCGCCCTTTCGCTTCGACGCCTTGTGCAACGCGAAGTCGTAGGAAGCCTGCGGCGTGGTCGCGGCAATCCCACCGAAGCGCACCTTCGCCGAACCCTGCGGAAAAATGTGATGCCAGAACAACGGCAGGCCATTCGCGCCCGTGGCGGTCGCGTACTTCGGCGGCTTCACGACAAACAGCGTACTGCCCTCGCGCATCGGCAGCGAGTATCGGCCCTGCGCATCGGTAATCGCGAGTTCGCGTCCGTTCGATACCTTCACGTCGGCGATGCCGCGCTCGCGCGCGTCGCGATGTCCGTTGCCGTTCGCATCCTCGAACACGACGCCGACCACCGTGGATTGCCCGGAGGCAACGGTCGGCACGGCCAGCAGGGCGATCAGGACGGCGGGCAAGGCATGCGGCATGGCGGACTCGGGCGCGGCGGGATCGCGCGATTATGGTCCGCGCCCGTGTCGTCCGGAAGTCGCCCGCCTTGCGTCAGCGGGCGTGGCGCGCCCGCAGCACGGCTTCGACGTCGGCCAGCCCCAGCCCGCGTGCGCGTAGCAGCACGAGCAGGTGGTACAGAAGGTCGCCGGCCTCGCCGAGCAGTTCCTCCTCCGATTGCGCGACCGCGGCCAGCGCCGTTTCGATGCCCTCCTCGCCCACCTTCTGCGCGATGCGGCGGATGCCACCGTCGAACAGTGTCGTCGTGTAGCTGCCCGCCGGGCGTTCGCGCTCGCGGTTCGCGATCAGCGCGTCGAGTTCGCCTACGAACGACGACGTCGCGGCGGGCGCGTCGGGAAAGCAGCTCTCGCGTCCGAGATGGCACGTCGGGCCGTGCGGGCGCGCGGTGACCAGCAACGTATCGTTGTCGCAATCCACATCGAGGCTGACGACGTCGAGGAAGTGCCCCGACGTTTCGCCCTTCGTCCATTGCGCATTGCGGCTGCGGCTGAAGAAGGTGACGTGGCGCGATCGGATGGTCGCGCGCAGCGCAGCGGCATCCATGTAGCCGAGCATCAGCACACGCAGTGTATCGGCGTCCTGCACCACGGCCGGCAGCAGGCCGCCCTGCTTCTCCCATGCGAGCGCATCGATCGCTTCGGGCGTGAGTTCAAGCGACATCGCGCACCTCGATCCCCTGCCCGCGCAGGTGCTTCTTGAGTTCGGGAATCCGGACGGCGCCGGAGTGGAACACGCTCGCGGCAAGCGCCGCGTCCACGTCGGCATCGCGGAACGCGTCCGCGAAGTGCTGCATCATCCCCGCGCCGCCCGACGCCACCAGCGGCACCGCGCAACGTTCGCGCACCGCCTGCAGTTGTTCGAGGTCGTAACCTTCCCGCACGCCATCGCTGCCCATGCAGTTGAGCACGATCTCGCCCGCGCCGAGCTCCTGCGCCTCGACCACCCAATCCAGCGTTCGCTTCGAAAGGGCGCGCGTGCGCGAGGGATCGCCAGTGTACTGGCGCACCCGCCACTGGCCGTCCTCGTCGCGCAGGCTGTCGATGCCGACGACCACGCATTGCACGCCGAAGACCGCGGCGATCTCGCCGATCAGCGCCGGACGCTCCAGCGCCGGCGTGTTGATCGACACCTTGTCGGCGCCCGCATGCAACACGGCGCGCGCGTCATCGACCGAACGGATGCCACCGGCGACGCAGAACGGGATGTCGATCACGCGCGCCACGCGCTCGACCCATTGCCGGTCGACGCTGCGGCCCTCGGGACTGGCGGTGATGTCGTAGAACACCAGTTCGTCCGCGCCTTCGTCGCGATAACGCAACGCCAGCTCGACAATGTCGCCCATGTCGACATGATCGCGGAAGCGCACGCCTTTCACGACGCGCCCGTCGCGCACGTCCAGGCACGGAACGATGCGGCGGCTCAGCATGCGCGCGTCCTCCGCAGCGCTTCGTCCAGCGCGAAACGACCCTCGATCAGCGCCTTGCCGAGCACGGCGCCCGCGCAGCCTGCATCGCGCGCGCCTTCGATATCGTCGATATCGCGCACGCCGCCCGATGCCTGCACGCGCAATGTCGGCGCGAGCATCGAAAGGTGGCGATACAGCGAGAGATTCGGCCCGGCGAGCATGCCGTCGCGTGCGATGTCGGTGCACAGCAGGTTACGCAGGCCGCCATCGGCGAAACGGCGCACGAGCGCGTCGAATTCGACGTCGCTGTCCTGCGTCCAGCCCGCCGTGGGCAGGCGCCACACGCCGGATGCGTCCTGCCGCGCGTCGAGCGCGACCGTGATGCGATCGGCGCCGAAGCGCTCGATCCAGCGCACGACACGCTCGGTTTCGCGCACCGCAAGCGAACCGACCACGACCCGCTGCGCGCCGGCATCGAGGATCGAAGCGACGTCGTCCTCGCTGCGAACGCCGCCGCCGGTCTGCACGTTCAGACCGGTGCGCGCGACGATCCCTCGCACGAGTTCGCGCAAGGTGTAGCCGCCTTCGCGGGCGGCATCGAGGTCGACCAGGTGCAGCCAGCCCGCGCCGCTCTCGGAGTATTGCGACGCCAGCTCGATCGGCTGCGGCGCATAACGCGTCTCGCGCTCGTAGTCACCCTGGTGCAGGCGGACCACGCGCCCCTCGCGCACATCGATCGCGGGATACAGCTCGAACGGAGCGCGCGGCGTCAGGGATGCGAGCGCGTTCATGCCGCCTCCATCGCGAGGAAGTTCGCGAGCAGGCGCTGACCGGTCGCGGCCGAACGCTCGGGATGGAACTGCGCGCCGAAACGACGGCCGTTTCCTGCTATGGCGGTGAAGCCGCTGCCGTATTCGCTGCTCGCCAGCGTGTCCTCGCTGAGCGGCGCAACGAAGCCGTGGACGAAGTAGGCCCATTCGCCGTCGTCGATGCCGTCCAGCAGCGGCGACGTGCGCTCGCGACGCAGGCGATTCCAGCCCATATGCGGCACCCGCACACCGGGACGCGGCGCGATGCGCGCGATGCGTCCGCGCAGCACGCCAAGCCCTTCCACGTCGCCTTCTTCGGAAGATTCGTAAAGCAATTGCATGCCCAGGCAGATTCCAAGCAGGGGCGCGTCGAGCGCGCGGATGGTGTCCACCAGGTCCAGTTCGTGCAGCCGCTGCATCGCGGGCGCGGCGGCACCGACGCCGGGCAGGATCACGCGCGGCGCGTTGGCGATGGTGTCCGCGTTCGCGCTGAGCACCGAGCGCGCACCGAGCCGATCGAGCGCGTACCGAACCGAACCGATATTCCCGCCGCCCCAATCGATAAGCACCACGTCGGTCATGCCAGCATGCCCTTCGTGCTCGGCAGCTCGCGTCCTTCGCGCTTCACCGCCTGGCGCAACGCACGCGCGACGGCCTTGAAGCAGGCTTCGACCTTGTGGTGGTCGTTCTCGCCCTGCACGCGCAGGTTGAGATTGAGGCCGGCGCCTTCGCACAGCGACCGGAAGAAATGCGGGACCAGCTCGGTCGGCAATCCGCCCACGCGATCGCGCGCGAACTCGCCTTCGAACACGAAGTACGGCCGGCCCGAAAAATCGAGCGCCGCGCTGGCGAGCGATTCGTCCATCGGCAACGTGAAACCGTATCGACCGATGCCACGCTTGTCGCCCAGCGCCTCACGCAGCGCCTGACCGAGCGCGAGCGCGCTGTCTTCCACCGTGTGGTGCTCGTCGATGTGCAGGTCGCCTTCGCAACGAAGTTCCAGCGCGATGCCGCCGTGCTTGCCGATCTGTTCCAGCATGTGGTCGAAGAAACCCAGGCCGGTCGACACCTTCGGCTCCGCGCTGCGGTCGAGGTCCAGCGCGACTTCGATGCGCGTCTCGCGCGTGTTGCGCCGGACACGCGAGACACGCGGGGCGTCGGCCAGTTCGTGCGCGATGGACGCCCAGTCCCACTCGCCGCCGAACTGCGGCGTACGCAGCTGGAACGCACGGATGTTGAGATTGCGCGCGAAGGCGTTGTCGGTCTCGCGGTCTCCAACCATCGCCGAACGCGACCAGTCGATGCTCCGGTCCTGCAGCAGCGGCATCGCAAGGGCGATGCCCGGCTTCCGCGTCGGCGCATTTTCGGCGGGCAACGTCGAATCGATCAGCACGTCGCGGAACACGATGCCCTGGCTTTCGAACACCTGCATCATCAGCGCGTGCGGCCCGTCGAAATCCGCCTTCGGGAACGCATCGGTTCCCAGGCCGTCCTGATTGGTCACCATCACGAATTCATAGCCCGCATCGCGCAGGCGCAGCATCGCCGGAATCACGCCTCGCACGAAGCGCAGCTTGTCGAAGCGGTCGATCTGGAAATCGGCCGGCTCCTCGATGAGCGTGCCATCGCGATCGACGAACAGGATCGGTTTGAGGCTCATGCCCGCGCCTCCAGGATGGCGAGCACGGCCGCGTTCTGTTCCGGCGTTCCGAGGCTGATACGCAGCGCATCGCCGAGCCCGGGCGCGGCGCGCATGTCGCGCACGACGACGCCGGCCGCGAGCAGGCTGTCGAACGCGTACTGCGCGTCGTCGAACCGGACCAGCACGAAGTTCGCGCGCGAGGCGTAGACGCGACGGATGCCGGGCGCGCGCGAAAGCCGGTCGGCCAGCGCATCGCGCTCCGCGCGCACGGTCGCGATGCGCGTCTGCGTCTGCGTTGCCGCAGCTCGGGCCAGTGCACGCAGTGCTTCGTCCGTGCATGCCGAAGGCAACGGATACGGCGCCTGGCATCGGCGCAGCACATCGATCAGCTCGGCATCGGCGATGACCGATCCGATGCGGGCGGCGGCGAGCGCGTGCGCCTTCGACAGCGTCCGCAGCACCGCGACATTGCGATGCGCCGCGATCAGTCGCGTGGCCGATGGCGCATCGGCGAACTCGATGTAGGCCTCATCGACGACGACCAGCGCGCGGCCTTCGAGGCGCTCCGCCAACGCCGCGATTTCGCCAATCGGCAGCAACGCGCCCGTGGGATTGCCGGGCGAGCACAGGAACACGATGCGTGCGCCCTGCGCGATGGCGGCGTCGCCGATCGCGGCGAAGTCGCAGCGCCATTCGCCCTCGGTTTCGCGCAGCGGAACGTCGATGACGCGCGTGCCGTGCAGGCGTGCGCTCACCGCATACATGCCGAAGGTCGGCGTGCTGACGACGACGGCGTCGCCACCGGGGCGGCATACCGCGCGCACGAGCAGATCGATGCCTTCGTCGCTGCCGCGGCCGACAAGCAGCTGTTCCGGCGCGCAACCGTACAGATCGGCGAGCGCTTCGCGCAACGCCTGCGGTTGCGGATCGGGATAACGACGCAGCTCGCCTTCGCCGTCGGCGAGGTTCGGCCACGGCGATTCGTTAGCGTTGAGCCAGACCTCGCCCTGCAGCTTGTCGCTGCGCGCCGAGCGGTAGCCGCCGAAATCGCGCAGGTCTTCGCGCACCAGCGCCAGCGGGCTCGCCGCGGGCTTCGGATCGACGACGGCGTTCACGACCCCACCGCCTGGAGCCGCAACGCCACTGCCTGCAAATGCGCGTCCAGTCCTTCGGCGCGTGCGAGTTCGACCGCGCAAGGACCGATCGCCTCGATACCGCGCGGCTGCACTTCCTGCACGGTGATCGCCACCTGGAAGCTCGCCACGTTCAGGCCGCCGGCGAAACGCGCCGCGCCGCTGGTGGGCAACACGTGATTGGTGCCACTGCAATAATCGCCCAGAGCTTCGGGTGCCCAGTCGCCAAGGAACACCGACCCGGCCGCGGTGACGCGGGGCAAGGCCGCACGCGCGTCGCGCAGGGCGAGGATGAGGTGTTCGGGCGCGTACCGGTTGCTGATGTCCAGTGCCTGTTCGATCGATCCGGTGCGGATCGCGCTCGACGACTGCAATGCGCGACGCGCGATATCGGCGCGCGGCAACTGCGCGAGCTGGAGCGCGAGCTGTTCGCCCACCGCGTCGAGCAGCGCATCGTCGTCGCTGAGCAGCAACACCTGCGAATCGGGCCCGTGTTCGGCCTGCGAAAGAAGATCGGCGGCGACGAAGGCCGCGTTCGCGCCGGCATCGGCGATTACCAGCACTTCGGACGGTCCGGCGGGCATGTCGATGGCGGCGCCGTCGACGTCCATCGCGACCTGCCGCTTGGCTTCGGTCACGTATGCATTGCCGGGCCCGAAGAGCTTGTCGCAGCGCGCAATGCTGGCGGTGCCGTAGGCCATCGCGGCGATGGCCTGCGCGCCGCCGACCTTGAATACGCGCGCGATGCCGCAGCGCTTCGCGGCGTACAGCACGGCGGGATCGGCGCTGCCGTCGCGACGCGGCGGCGTGCACAGCGCGATGTCCGGGCAGCCGGCCAGGCGCGCGGGCACGCCCAGCATCAACGCGGTGGAAGGCAGCGGCGCCGAGCCCGCGGGCACATACAGGCCGACGCGCTGGATGGGCCGCAGCACGCGTTCGCAGCGCACGCCCGGGGCGGTATCGACGGTGTACGGCGCGCTCATGCCGGCGCGGTGGAAGGCGGCGATGCGTTCGGCGGCTTCGTCGATGGCGGCGCGGAGTTCGGGCGACAACGCCGATTCGGCCTGCGCGAATTCGGCGTCGCTCACGGCGAAATCCGCCGGTGCGACGCCGTCGAAACGCTCGCCGAACGAGCGCAATGCGGCGTCGCCGCTGTCGCGCACTTCGTCGATGATGGACGAGACCGCATTGGCCGTCGTGCTGGATGTGAGCTGCGCGGGACGACGCAGCAGCTGCGCTTGCGTGCGCGTATCGAGCAGGCGCCAGTCGACGCGGCGCATCAGTTCGTCGTTCGAGGTGACGGCGCTCATGCGAGCATTCCTTCGACCGGCAGCACCATCAGGCCGCGCGCGCCGGCACGCTTGAGTTCCTCCAGGCGCTGCCATGTCACGGCGCCGTGGCACAACGCCTGCAACGCGAGGTCGTCGCCTTCGTCCAGGCGCATCACGGTCGGCGCTTCGGCGTCGGGCAGCAGCGGCAGCAGGTCGGGCAGCACGCGACGCGACGCCTGGAACAGCAACAGCTTGCTGTGGCGGATGCGCAGCGCGCCATCGAGGCGGCGCAGCAGCAGGTCGGCGAGTTCGCCACGCGTCGCATCCAGCGCATCCGCCGGGCCGGCGAGCACCGCTTCGCTTTCCAGCAGCGTCGTCACCGGCTTGAGCTGGTTCGCCGCGAGCGTCGCCCCGCTGGACACCAGGTCGCAGATCGCATCGGCCTGGCCGAGGCGCGGCGCGATTTCGACCGAACCCGACAGCAGCACGACCTTCGCGTCGATGCCCTGCTCGGCCAGCCAGCGCGTGAGCGTCGCGGGGTAGCTGGTCGCGATTCGCTTGCCGGCCAGTTGCTCCGGGCCCTGCCAATCCCAGCCATCGGGCACGGCCAGCGCGAGGCGGCAGCCGCCGAAGCCGAGCGCGCGCCATTCGCGGAACGCCGGTGCGTGGCCGTTGCCGTCGCGGTCGTAGCCCTGCTCGAGCAACACGTTGCGGCCGACGATGCCCAGGTCGCACACGCCTTCGGCGATGAGGCCGGGGATGTCGTCGTCGCGCACCAGCAGCAGGTCGACGGGCAGCGATTCGCCGTAGCAGAACAGGCGATCGCGGCTCTCGCGCCAGCTGAGGCCGCAGGAGGTCAGCAGGGCGCGCGCCGGGTCGGCCAACCGGCCGGACTTCTGGATCGCGATGCGCAGGCGGTCACGCGCCGGCGTGTTGGGGGAAGGACTCATGGGGATCTCGGATCTGCTGGCTCGAATCAGCCGGCGTTGATGGCGGCCGGGGGCGTGGAAAGTCGGGCGGCGGCAACGCCGTAGCCGCCGGTGCCGCGTTCGAGCGTGCGCGCGACGCGGCCGATGGTGGTGACGCTGACCTGGGTGCGTTCGTGGATCTCGCGGTACGGGACGTTGTCCTGCAGCAGCGGGACGACGCGCCAGCGGTCGCCCATGGCTTCGAGCTCGGCCGGGGTGCACAGGTCCTCGAGGAAGGCCCGGACTTCCTCGACGGTGTCCAGGCTCGCCAGTGCGGTGGCGAGGAAGGCCAGGTTCTCGGCGCTGCGCTCGTTTTCGAGGGGTCGACGCTTCATATGCAGAGCTAATGTATTAACGCGTTAATACATTGGAACATCTGGACGCAGGACCCGTCAACCCGATCGGCCTCACGTGGCCCCACGCGTATGAACACCGCGTTCACACCGTCCACGGCGATAGTGACGGCCGCGTCAGGCCGCCCTCCGCCCGTTCACGGGCCAAGCCCGTCCTGCCCTGCCCCGCGGTTCGAGGCGGCCGAACCATCCAACGACCGGGCCCCGGCGCAGGCCGCCGCAGCCCAAGGGAACGACATGGAGCGTGCGCCTGCCTGGGTTCGGCTCTGCCTCGCGGGGTTGGCGCTGCTTGCGTGGTCGTTCGCGGCATCGGCCGCGCAGACGATCGAGTTGCGAAGCGACACCCGCGAGATCGATCTCGCCCCGCGCATCGGCTACTTCCACGATCCGACCGCGCAGGGCGATCTCCCGGCGGCGATGCGATGGCTGGACGAAGGCCGCTTCCAGCCCCTGCCCGGCGGCCGGACCTCGCTGGGCTTCCAGGACGGCGCCTTCTGGCTGCACGTGCGCGTGGTCAATCGCGACAACCCGGAGACGCACTGGCTGCTGGTGCAGCACTACGCGCTGAGCGACCGGATCGACGTCCATGTCCGCCGCGCCGATGGAAGCGTGGCGTTCCAGGCCGGTGGCGACCACGTGCCGTTCGCGGCGCGCAGCATCCGGTATCGCCATCCGAACTTCCTGCTGACGCTGCCGCGTGGCGAGCCGGTGGACGTGTTCGTCCGCGTGCAAAGCCAAAGCTCGATGCAACTGCCGCTCTCGCTGCACACCATGACCGCCTTCGCCGAAACGACGCGCGATGCGCAGTTCGTCATCGGCGCGTACTACGGGATCCTGCTGGCGCTGTTCTTCTACAACATGGCGCTATGGCTGAGCCTGCGCGATGCCAGTTATTTCTGGTACCTCGTGCACCTGTCCGCGTTCGGGCTCGTGCTGTTCACGCTCAACGGGCTGGGCTTCGAATACCTGTGGCCTGCATCGACGTCGTTGAACGACCGCATGGTGCCGCTGTCGGTGTGCCTGGCGCAGATCGGCATGCAGCAGTTCGCGCGCGTGTTCCTGGGACTGCGCGAACGATGGCGGCTTGGCGACCGCATCGGCCTTGCGCTGATCGCGTTCTTCGCGCTGCTCGCCATCGCGTCGGCGTGGTTGCCGTATCGCGTCGCCACGCCGGTGGCGGGCGCGGCGGTGCTGGTCAGCATCGCGTGGATCGCGGTGGCATCAATCGCGATGGTGCGCCGCGGCTATGCACCGGCCCGGCTCTTCCTGCTGGCGTGGGCGATGTTCCTGCTGGGAACGGGATTGTTCGTCGCGGTCGCATTCGGCCTGGCGCCGAAGAACTTCTTCACCGAATACGGCGTGCAGATCGGTTCGGCGCTGGAGATGCTCCTGCTGTCGATCGCGCTCGGCCATCGCTACGCGCAGTTCCGCAGCGAGAACGAGCGCATCGCCGGCGATGCCAAGGAACAGCTCGAACACAAGGTCGAGCTGCGCACCGCCGAGCTGCGCAGCGCGCTGGTGCAGCTGGAGGACGCACACGCGCGCCTGCGCGAATCCAGCCAGCGCGATGCGTTGACGGGACTGCACAACCGCAGCCATTTCCGCGATCGTTTCGATGCGCTGCTGCGGCAGGCGCGCGAACACCACCGCCCGCTGTCGCTGCTGATGATCGACCTGGACAACTTCAAATCGATCAACGACCGCTACGGGCACCTGATCGGCGACGAATGCCTGCGCTGGGCCGCGCGCACACTGGGCCACGCGCTACGCCCGCACCAGGACGCGTTGCTCGCGCGCTTCGGCGGCGAGGAGTTCGTGGTGGTGCTGCCGGGCCTCAACCTCACCGCGGCGACGCAGGTCGCGCAGGATCTGCTGCAGCACCTGCGCGATGCGCCCTTCCGCAGCGGTTCGTACGAAATCACCGTGACCGGGAGCATCGGCGTGCATGCCATTGGCGCGTCGGCGTTCGCGGGCATCGATCCGCTGTTGCAGCTGGCCGATCAGGCGCTGTATCGCGCGAAGGCCGATGGGCGCAATTGCGTGCGGACTTCGCAGGGGGAAGTGGTTTGAGCGCGTCTGACATCGCGTGTTCGTAGCCCGGGTAAGCGCAAGCGCACCCGGGGGCTGTCACGTTCCCAGCGTCCCGGGTGCGCTTCGCTTACCCGGGCTACAAAGTCAGCTTTTGGCCCATCAGGTCCGCGCCGCCCCCAGAATCGCCCCTTCCTTCACCAGCCGCACCGCCGTCGCGACTTCGCCATCGAGCGCGCGGTCGCGATCGAGGAACGGAATCTCGCGACGGATTGCCGCATGCGCCGCGGCCACGGCGCGGCCCGGCTGAAATTCCTCCGCCGTCGCCAATTCCACGCGCAGCGCTTCGACTTCATCGAGGAACGCGTCGTACTCCAGCGTGCCCTGAGTGGGGCCACCGGCCACCTTGGCCGCGAGCGCGGCCGCATCGGCTCGGCTGGCGAGGTCGCGCGCGGCGTTGATCATGTCGCGGCGCAGGTCCAGCGCCTGCGCGGCCGTGTACAGCTCCAGCGCGATGACCTTGCCCAGGTCATCGGCCATCGCCAGCACATGGCGCGCTTCGTTCGCGCCCATCGACACGTGGTCTTCGGCGTTGGCGCTGGTCGGAATCGAGTACACCGACGCCGGATGCGCGCGGCTCGCCAGGTCGTTGACGATCGCCGCGGCCGTGTACTGCACGATCATGTGGCCGGACTCGGTGGAATCTTCGTTGCCGATGAGGAAGCCCGGCAGGCCGTCGTTCGTGGCCGGATCGACCAGTTTGTTGAGGCGGCGCTCGGAGATGCTCGCAAGCACCGGGATCGCCGCCTTCACGTAGCTCATCGCCAGCGCCAGCGGCATGCCGTGGAAATGGCCGGCCGAAATCACCTGCTGTTCGACGAACTCCGCCTTCGCATCCGGAAACACGATGGGGTTGTCGGTCAGCGCATTGAGTTCGATGTCCAGCACGCGTGCCGCCTGCGCGATCGCATCGCGCACCGCGCCGTGCACCTGCGGGATGCAGCGCAGCGAGTAGCTGTCCTGCGGCTGGTGCTTCTTGCCGCCGCGGAACGGACGGAAGCGGCGATAGAACTTCTCGCGGCCGTGACGCTGCGCCATCGGCACCCAGTCCCAGCCGATGTCGAAACGCAGCGACTGCTGTTCCCCATCCCAGCTGCCCGGCTGCCAGGCGCGGAACTTCGGCACGAGGTGGTACGGGATATCGGCCAGCGTCGAGCCCTGCAGCAGGATGCGCAGGTTCGCCGCGCTGTGCACCTGGCCCGGGTGCGGACGCAGCGCGTGCACTTCCTCGGCGAACGCACCGAGACGGCCGGCGAAGGCGTCGATGGTCATCGCCGCGGCGAGATCGGCCGTGTCGAGCAGGTCCTCGAGCTTGTCCAGTGCGAGCACGCCGCAGGCGAGCATCTGCGCGGTGCCGTTGTTGAGCGCGAGGCCTTCCTTGTAAGACAGCGTGATCGGCGAAAGCCCCGCGCGCGAAAGCGCTTCGGCGCCCGGCATGCGCTGGCCTTCGAAGAACGCCTCGCCACCGCCGAGCAGCACGATCGCCAGATGCGACAGCGGCGCAAGATCGCCCGACGCGCCCACCGAACCCAGCTGCGGCACCACCGGCACGATCCCGGCGTTGAGCATTGACGTCAGCGCCTGCAGGGTTTCCACGCGAATGCCCGAGTGCCCGCGCATCAGCGTGTTGATGCGGATGCACAGCATTGCGCGGACGATCTCCGGCGCGAACGGCTCGCCCACACAAACGGCATGCGTGACGATGAGGTTGCGTTGCAGCTCCTCGTGCAGCGTTTCCCTGGATGGCGTGCTGCCGGGCAGTTCGTCGCGCAGGCGATGGTTGCCGAGCAGGCGGTCGGCGTTGCTACCGAAACCGGTGGAAACGCCGTAGATCGGCTCCTCGCGCCCGACCTGCTCGGCCAGGAACGCCGCGGCGCGTGCCACGGTCGGAAGTTGTTCGTGCGCCAGCTCGACGTGCGCGCCGTAGGCGACATCGACCAGTTGTGCTCGGGTGAGGGAACGGCCGTCGAGTCGGATGGGTTTCATCAATGAAGGTCTCTGTTTTGCATAGCCCGGGTAAGGCCGCAGGCCGCACCGGGGGAGGCGTCAAATCCCGGGGGCGCTTCGCTTACCCGGGCTACGGCCAAATCCTGAACTCAACGGCCCGCCAATACCTGCGCCTGCTCAAGCTCCACACGCAAGGTGCTCGCCAACTCGTCGCGTGCGACTTCGAACTGCTCCTCGCGCAGCAGGTCCTTCACCGCGACCACGCCACGCGCGCGTTCGTCCTCGCCCGTGAGCACGACGAAACGAATGCCGGCGCGCGAGGCGTACTGGAACTGCTTGCCGATCTTGCGCGCCTCCATCTGCATCTCGGTGTTGATGCCGGCCGCACGCAGGCGGCGCGCGATGTCGAGCGCGTCGGTGAGCGAATCGGCGTCCATCAGCGCGACCATCGCCTGCACCGTGCTGCCGGTCGCCTTGCCGAGCAGGCCCGCCTCGCGCAGCTGCCAGAACAGGCGCGTCAGGCCGATCGAGATGCCCACGCCCGGCAGCTTCGACTTCGTGTAATGGCTGGCAAGGTTCTCGTAACGGCCGCCGGAACAGATCGAGCCGATCTGCGGGTAATCGTTGAGCGTGGTCTCGTACACGGTGCCGGTGTAGTAATCCAGGCCGCGCGCGATGGAGAAGTTCAGCGCGTAATGCGTTTCCGGCACGCCGAGCGCGCGCACCAGCTCGAGCACCTCGCGCAGTTCGGCCACGCCCTCGCGCAGGGAGTCGCTGCCTTCGCCCAGCGCATCGAGCTTGGCCATCGCGTCGGCGTGCGAGGTGGAGCGAACCTTCACGAAATCGAGGATCTTCTCGACGCCATCGGCCGGCAGGTTGAAGCCTTCGCCGGTGAGCGTCTCGCGCACGTAGTCTTCGCCGCGCTTGTCGAGCTTGTCGACCTCGCGCAGCACCAGCGCCTGCAGCTCGCCATCGGCGACGCCCTGCGCTTCGAAGAAACCGCGCATCAGCTTGCGGTTGTTGAGCTGGATGGTGAACGCGCCGATGTCCAGCTCGCTGAACACCGAGTGGATCACCGCCGGCAGCTCGGCGTCGAAGCGCACGCTGAGCGCGTCCTTGCCGATCACGTCGATGTCGCACTGGTAGAACTCGCGGAAGCGGCCGCGCTGGGCGCGCTCGCCGCGATACACGCGCTGCATCTGGTAGCGGCGGAACGGGAACGCGAGTTCGTGCTCGTGCTCGGCGACGAAGCGCGCCAGCGGCACGGTCAGGTCGAAGCGCAGCGCGAGTTCCGGCATGCCCTCGCCCGCACCGCCTTCGGCCGACTTGCCGAGCGCGCCGGTGGACTGCACGAAATACACCTGCCGTTCGGTTTCGCCGCCGGATTTGGTCAGCAGCACTTCCGAAAGTTCCATCACCGGCGTTTCCACCGGCAGGAAGCCGAAGCGTTCGAAATTTCGGCGGATCGTGTCCAGCATGCGCTGGAAGGCGATCTGGTCAGGAGGCAGCAGCTCCATGACCCCGGGCGGGGTACGCGGCTTGATCAAGCGGGACTCCAGTGGATCGGGCGGCCGCGCCTGCACGGCGGGTCGCTGAAGGGGGTGGAAACCGCCACAGTTTAGCGGTTGCGCCCGGTCTTCCCCCAGCGCGCTGCACGCGATCTGAAGGAAATTGCATTTGCCCCCTTGCCTCGCCCCCACCGGACTGACTAGAATTTGCGGCTCAGCAGTCGGGGTGTAGCTCAGCCTGGTAGAGCGCTACGTTCGGGACGTAGAAGTCGCAGGTTCAAATCCTGTCTCCCCGACCAACTCCGCAGCGATGCGGTTGCTGACACAGAAAACGCCGGCCAACGCCGGCGTTTTTCGTTTGCGCCCCTTTCGAACGAGCGGCGAGGCATCGTCCCACGCCCGCGCGTGCGCGCATCGACGGGCCCTGGGGCATCATTCGGCGCAGTCCCTTGCGCGCGCCGCCATGCCCCTGACCATCGATCCCTTCGAACAGCACGGCCGCGCCTGCGTGCGCCTGCGCCATCCGCGCGGCGCCACGGCCGACATCAGCCTGCACGGCGCGCACGTGCTGTCGTGGAAGCCGGAACCGGCCCGCGAGCGCCTCTACCTGAGCCCGAACGCCAGCCACCAGCCCGGCAGCGCCATCCGCGGCGGCATCCCGGTGATTTTTCCGCAGTTCGCCGGGCGCGGACCGCTGGTGAAGCATGGATTCGCGCGCCTGCTGGAGTGGCGCTTCGCCGGCCTGCAGGACGCGACCGTTTTCGGCGAGTCCGCGGTGTTCGAACTGGACGACGACGAACACACGCGTTCGCTGTGGCCCCACCGTTTCGGCGCGCGGCTGCATGTGGCGCTCGGGGCCGATGCGTTGCAGGTGGGGCTGGAGATCCTCAATCGCGGCGACTCGCCGTTCGCCTTCACCGCTGCGCTGCACACTTATCTGCGCGTGGCGAAGCTTGCAGCGGTGGAACTGGAGGGTCTGGAATCCACGCCCTACGAAGACAGCGCCCGCAAGAGCGCGCCGATGCCGGCGTCGGACGCGCCGATCCGCTTCGAGGGCGAACTGGACCGCATCTACGCCGCTTCGCCGCGCGCGCTTCGCCTGCGTGATGGCGAATCGACGCTGCGCATCGAGGCCGAAGGGTTCCGCGATACCGTCGTGTGGAATCCGGGCGCGACGCTGGCGGCGTCGATGGGCGACCTCGGCGCGGGCGAACACCTGCGCTTCGTATGCGTGGAAGCGGCAACGGTGGTCGAACCGGTGACGCTGGCGCCAGGCGAGCGATGGCTGGGAGTGCAGCGGTTGGGGGAGTGAGCTTTGCCTTTGCCTCTGCTTCTGCTTCTGCCTTTTTCCCTTCTCCCTCCGGGAGAAGGTGCCCGGAGGGCGGATGAGGGGTAACGGAGGCTCACCGCTCGAAAGCCAGTGCATCACTGCACTGCTGGTTCAAGTGCCTTCCCTCCGTTACCCCTCACCCCAACCCCTCTCCCGATGGGAGAGGGGCTCAAGCCCTCCGATGGAAGAAGGGCCCATGCCCTGCAGCGGAAGAAGCCTCAGACCTCCCGCGACTCCGCATGCCTCACCTGCCCTTCCCCCCGCACCACGAACCGCTCGATCGTCAGCGATTCCGCGCCCATCGGCCCGTACGCATGCAGCCGCGTCGTCGAAATCCCGATCTCCGCCCCCAGTCCCAGCTGGCCGCCATCGTTGAACCGCGACGACGCGTTCACCATCACCGCCGAACTTCGCGTGCCGCGCACGAAAGCGTCAGCCGCTGAAGCGTCGGTCGTCGCAATGACTTCGGTGTGGTCCGAACCGAACCGCGCGATATGCGAAAGCGCCGCGTCGAGGTCGTCGACCACGCGCACGGCGATCACCAGGTCAAGATATTCGGCGGCGTAATCGGCCTCGGTTGCCTCGCCCATCTGCGGCGCGAAAGCACGCGAACGCTCGCAGCCACGCACTTCAACGCCGCGCGAAGCCAGCCGCTCCATCGCACGCGGCAGGAACTGTGCGGCGATCTCGCGATGCACCAGCAACGTCTCCAGCGCATTGCACACGCCCGGTCGCGAGGCCTTTCCATCGACCAGCAGGTCCAGCGCCTGCGCGACATCGGCGGACGCATCGACGTACAGATGGCAAACGCCCTTGTAATGCTTGATCACCGGAACGCGTGCGTGTTCGGCGACGAAGCGGATCAGGCTTTCGCCGCCGCGCGGGATCGCCAGGTCGATCAGGTCCGAAAGTTGCAGCAGTTCCAGCACATGCCCGCGTGCGGGATCGGCGACCAGCGACACCGCCGCCTCCGGCAATCCTTCTTCGCGCAGCGCGGCATGCAGGCAGGAGGCGATCGCGGCGTTGCTCGCGCGCGCTTCGGAGCCGCCACGCAGCAGCACGGCGTTGCCGGCCTTCAGGCACAGCGCGGCGGCATCGGCGGTCACGTTCGGGCGCGCTTCGTAGATCATCGCGATCAGGCCCAGCGGAATGCGCTGGCGCTCGATCACCACGCCGTTCGGCCGCACGTCGCGGCGCGTGACGACGCCGAGCGGATCGGCCTGCGCCGCGACTTCGCGCAAACCCTGTGTCATCGCATCGATACGCGCATCGTCCAGCTTCAGCCGGTCCAGCACCGCATCGCCCAGCCCGCTCGCGCGGCCGCGCTCCATGTCTTCGGCGTTCGCGGCAAGCACGTCGGCGCGACGATGCGAGAGCGTGTCGGCCATGCGCTCGATCAGGCGACGACGCGCGTCGCCATCGAGCCGCGCGATTACCGTCGCGGCTTCGCGGGCACGTTCGGCGAGGTGTCGTACGTAGCCGCTCATGACGTCGTTTCCCTCTGCGTGGTGTCGAGCAGCACCAGGTCGTCGCGATGTACCACCGATTCGCCGTAACGGAAGCCGAGGATGCCTTCGATCTCGTTGCTGTGATGTCGCGCGATGCGGGCGATCTCGTTCGATCCGTACTGCGCCAGTCCGCGTGCGAAGGCCGCCTCATCGCCGGTCGCGATCTCGACGACGTCGCCGCGACGGAATTCGCCGTCGATCGATACCACGCCGCCCGGCAGCAGCGACGCGCCCTGCCGATGCAGCGCGGCGAACGCGCCCGCATCCACGTGCAAACGGCCCGAGGACGGCGCATGCCGCAGCCATTGCTTGCGTGCACGCAGACGGTCGCCCTGCGCGATCACCAGCGTGCCGTGCAGGCGGTCGTCGTGAAGCGCGCGAACCACGTCCGCATCGCGGCCGCAGAACAGCGCCGTGGCGATGCCCGCCGCGCCCGCCTTCGCCGCGGCGTCGAGTTTCGTGCGCATGCCGCCCGTGCCCAGTGCGCCGGCGCCGCCGCTGGCGGCCTGCAACAGTTCGGGCGTGATGGTGTCCACGCGCGTTATCGGCCGCGCCGACGGATCGCGCGGATGCGCGCTGTAGAGGCCGCCGATATCGGTGGCGATCAGCAGCAGCTCGGCATCGACCAGCGACGCCACGGCCGCGGCGAGATTGTCGTTGTCGCCGAGCTTGAGTTCGTCGACGGCGACCGCGTCGTTCTCGTTGATCACCGGCAGCGCGCCCAGGCGCAACAGTTCGCGCAGGGTCGCGCGTGCGTTGAGGTAACGGCGACGGTTGCGAAGATCGTCGTGCGTGAGCAGCACCTGCGCGACGGGTGGGTCGACCAGCTGCTGCCAGAACGTCACCAGCGACGCCTGCCCGAGCGACGCAAGCGCCTGCCGCAACACGAGGCCATCGCCACCTGCGCCCACGCGATGCCGTCCCGCCGCGACCGCACCGGACGACACCAGCACCACTTCGCGCTGCTGCGTGCGGGCGTATTCGATGAAGCGCGCGAGCGCCCCTGCATGACGCGGATCTAGGCCGTCCTCGCCCGACAGCAGGCTACTGCCGACCTTCAGCACGGCGCGCCGCCAGGGCGGCAGGGTTTGCGCGGGGAAATCGGATGCACTCATCGACAGGTCTCCACGCGCCTACTTGGTGCCGTATTCCCAGTCGAACGGCACGCCGGTCTCGCCGAGCACGAAGCGCACCAGTTGCGGGAAGCCGGCTTCGCTGCGCACGTCGTTCGACAGGATCGCCACACAGCGCTTTCCCCGCTCGACGCAGACCAGCGTATTACCCGTGGTGTCGTTGTGCCCACCCTTGAAGAAGCCACGACCTTGCGGGCCGTCGAACACGACCACCCCCAGACCCGCGGCGAGACCCTTGCGACGTTCCTCCGGCGGAAGTTCCGCTTGCAGCGACGGGAACTGCGACTTCGTGGTGATCGCCAGCTGCGGTTTCGCCAGCTCCGCACGGCTCTCCGGCATGAGGCCATCGCCGCGCACCAACGCCGCGGCGAACTTCGCGAAGTCGCCAATGGTCGTGTCCATCGAACCGGCGGCGCGCACCTTCGATCGCTCGTCGTGCGGCTCGACCTTACCGTTCTCGTCCCAGCCGTCGGCGAGGTTGCCGGCGTAGTCCGCGCGCCATATCAAACTCGTGCGCGGCATGTTCAGTTCCTTGAAGACCTTCGCCGTCTCGACGCCGACGTCGATGCCCCTGCCCTTCTCCATCGCGAACTGCAACGTGTTCAGGCCGTCGCCGGAATACGCGTAACGCGTGCCGGGATCGAAATGGAAATGCAGTTTCTCGTCGGGTTCCAGGAAACCGAAGTTCGCAAACCCCGTCGAATGCGTCAGCACGATGCGGGGCGTGATGCGCCGCCAGCGTTCGTCCAGGGCGGTCCAGTCGGCATACCGGTTTGAAATGTCGGCCGATGCGTACGACGGCAGCGGCTGCGGCAGCAGGTCGGCGATGGACGTATCGAGCGTGAAACGGCCCGCATCGACCTGACGCAGCACCGTGTAGGCAAACACGGTCTTGGTCAGCGACGCGCCGTACATGATCGTGTCGACCTGCAACGCATCGCCCGCTTCGTTGCGCACGCCGTGCGCGGCGACGTGCACGGGCTTGCCATCGTCGATGACGGCGATGGCGAGGCCCTTCGAACCGGTCTCGCGCATGACGCGCGCGACCTCGGCATCGATGGCGGCCGGCTTCGGGATTTCATGTGCGGCCGCCAGCGGCGACGCGAACGCGAGTAGTGCGATGATCCAACGGCGCATGGTGCTCCTTTCATCATGGACGGACGGACCGGTGATGCGGAACTGCGACTGCGACTTCAACTGCGACGGCTACTGCGCTCGAACACTTTCATCCTGGCACGTGCACGCGGCACGTGCCCGAGGTCAACCGCCCGATCGGCCGAGCCGTTCCCGCAATGCGTCCAACCGGAGTTCGGCCGAGGCGCCGGGCGAAACGCGTGCCTTGAGGCTCGCTTCCGGATCGCCCTCCGCCCAGCGCGCCGGGTCGGCGGCGAGTCGATAGGCCTCGCGGAACGGAAGTCCCTGGCGTGCCATGTCTACGGCGAGGTCGGTCGCGTACATCGACGAATCCAGCGCTTCGCGCATGCGATCGGTCTTCCATTCCAGGTTGCGCAGCAGGTCCGGCAGAAGTTCCAGCGCGTCGAGGCCACGACCGAACGCGTGGAAGATCGCGCCCTTGGAGAACTGCAGGTCGCGGTGATAGCCCGACGGCAGCGAGAGCAGCTGTTCGATTTCCGTACGCGCGGCGGCGGCAGCCGAATAGCTGGCGCGCATCAATTCGATGACGTCGGGATTGCGCTTGTTCGGCATGATCGAACTACCGGTCGTGTACTGCGACGGCAGCGCGACGAAAGCGAACTCGGCACTGGTGAACAAACTCAGGTCCCAGGCGAGGCGGCGCAGGTCGAGCAGCGCGGAGGTCAACGCCTCGATCGCCGCCATCTCGAATTTGCCGCGCGAAAGCTGCGCATACGCGGCCGACACCTGCATGCGGCCGAAGCCGAGCGCCTGCGTGGTGTGGTCGCGCGCGAGCGGCAGGTTCACGCCGTATCCGGCCGCGCTGCCGAGCGGATTGGCGTCCACCCACGACAACGTGTCCTCAGCGCGCTGCGCATCGTCGATGAAGCCTTCCGCCCACGCCGCCCACCACATGCCCAGCGACGACACGACGGCGCGCTGCAGATGCGTGTAACCCGGCAGCGGCACGGCCTGTTCGGCCTGCGCGCGTTCGAGCGCGACCTGCGCGCTTTCGCGGCACGTCGCGACCAGGCGCGCGAGGCGATCCTTCAGCCACAAACGCGTGGCGACAAGGATCTGGTCGTTGCGGCTGCGGCCGGTGTGGATCTTCTTGCCGGCATCGCCGAGGCGTTCGACCAGTCGTGCTTCGATCGCGGAGTGGCCGTCCTCGTATTGTTCGTCGAGGACGAAGCGACCCGCGTTGAAATCGTCGGCGAGCACCGACAGTTCGCGCTCCAGTCCGGCGAGTTCGTCGGCGGTGAGGATGCCGATCTGCTGCAGCCCCTGCGCGTGCGCGCGGCTGGCTTCGATGTCGAACACGAAGAACTCCCGATCGAGGATCACGTCCTCGCCGGCGAGAAACTTCTGGATGCGCGCGTCGACCTTGACGCCGGGTTTTTGCCAAAGGAGTTCGGACATTTCTGGTTGCCTGTGTATCGGTTCTTTGACGCGAATGACGCGGATGGGACGGATCAGGGCGGATAATGCAGGAGCGGGATGCGAATAACGCGTTTCGCTGCATCGGGGGTCATCCGTGTCATCCGTGTGCAGAAATCAAACCGGCAAGCCCGATGTCTCGGGCAAGCCGAATGCCAGGTTGAGGTTCTGCAGCGCCTGCGTGGCGGCGCCCTTTAGGAGGTTGTCCTCGGTGGCGACGACGACGAGACGGCTGCCATCGGGCGACAGCGTGAAGCCGCCCAGTTCGACGTGATGCCTTCCGGCGATGCGGCTGACCCACGGCGCATCGTCGAGCACGTCGACCAGCGGCTCGCCGGCATAACGCCCGCGATAACGCGCCACGACCGCATCGCGATCGAACGACGCCGACAGCGGCAGGTTCGCGGTGATCGTCAAACCCCGGAAATGCGGCGCGACGTGCGGCAGGAACTGCACTTCATGGCCGAGCTGGCGCGTCACTTCGCGTTCGTGGACGTGATTGGTGAGCGCGTACGGCATCAGGTTGTCGCGCAGCTTTTCCGGGTCGTTCTTGTCCGAGGGCGACGTGCCCGCCCCCGAATAGCCCGACACGCCGAAGCACTGCACGGGTCCTGCGAGCGCATCGAGCATCGGCGCGACCGCCAGCTGCATCGCGGTCGCATAGCAACCGGGATTGCTGATGCGACGCTGGCCTTCGTACCTCGCGCGCGTGAGTTCCGGGAGGCCGTAGTACCAGCCATCGTCGAAGCGATAGTCGGCCGACAGGTCGACGATCACCGGATCAGCACCCGCTGCATCGAACGCGGCAACGGCCGCGGCGGCCTTGCCGTTCGGCATCGCCAGGACGACCGCATCGGCGTTCAAGCCCGGAAGCTCTTCGTTCGACGGCGCGACGTAACGCAGTTCGGGATCGATGCCCGCCACGCCTTCGAACTGCTCCGCGACGCGCCGGCCGACGAGCTCGCGCGAGGACACGAACGCCAGTTCGAGCTGCGGATGGCCGGCGATGAGCCGGATGAGTTCGGCGCCCACGTAACCGCGCGCGCCGACGATACCTACGGACCTGCTCACGACCGGTCGCTCCCTTGTTCGTGTTGTTCCAGCCGGTACAGCAGATTGCGCTTCACTGCCGGCCATTCGGATTCGATGATGGAAAACGCCACCGTGTCGCGCACGCTGCCGTCGGCATGGCGACGATGGCTGCGGATGATGCCGTCCTGCTTCGCGCCCAGGCGCGCGATCGCAGTGCGCGAAGCGTGGTTGAACCAGCTGGTCTCGAAGCCCACGCAGATGCAGCCCATCGTCTCGAACGCATGCGTGAGCAACAGCAGCTTGGCCTGCGTGTTCAGCCCGGTGCGCTGCACGCGCGGCGCGTAGAACGTGTAGCCGATCTGCACGCGCGGCACGGTGGGATCGAGGTCGTAGAAGCGCGTGCAGCCGACGATCTCGCCCTTCGCATCGTGCACCGCGAACGCAAGCGCCTTGCCCTGCGATTGCATCTCCAGCGCGGACGCGATGTAGCTCTCCACGTCCTTCGGCGCGGGCACGTTCGTGTACCACAGGCGCGACAGCTCGCCCTCGCCCAGCGCGACGCGCAAAGCGGTGGCGTGATCGGGCCGCAGCGGCTCCAGCACGACGTGCTCGCCGCGCAGGCTCGGGACGGTGCTCCAGTGATCGGCGTTCGCGCTCATCTGGCCCTTCAATCCTTCAACGTGGCGGTGCGCCCCGCGCAATGCGCGACGCAGCGTTCGATCTCGGCGAAGCTGTCCACGCCGTACCAGAACACCTTCCACTTCTCCTGCTTGAGGCAGCCATCGGATTCGGCGTAATAGAACGGATTCACCGGGTTGCCGTGTCGCGAGCGCCAGAACAGGCGCGGGTTCTGCTCGCGCATCACCTGCCACACGGCGCGGCCCAGGCCCTCGCCCTGCGCTTCGTCGAGCACCGCGAACTTGTCGAGGTAGGTGCCGGCGTCCTCGCTGGTGAGGATCACCGCGGCGCGGTAGTTCTCGCTGACGTAAGCGCGGTGCAACGTGGTGCGCTCGAAATAATCCGGCAGCAGGCGACGGCCGAACGCCGACTCGATCAGCTCGCGCAGACGTTCGAGGTCCAGCTCGTTCCACTGCGATACCTGCAACACGCGTTCTCCGCGACGCACCAGCGTGCCCGATCCCTTGTGCGTGAACAGTTCCTTCGCCAGCTCCGACGGCTTGGTGATCGACACCGACGAGGTCAGCGGCAGCTTGTCGAGCAGGTCCTTGATCTGTTCGATCTTCACGCGCATGCCGCCGTTGATCCACGGCTGTGACATCAGGTGGTCGTACTCGGTGGACAGGTTGATCGAATCGATCACCTTGCCCGCATCGTCGAGCAGACCGCCGGTGCCGGTGAGGAAGACGATCTTGTACGGCTGCAGGTTTTGCACGAGTTCGTTGGCGGCGAAGTCGGCGTTGACGTTGAGGATCTGGCCGGACGCGGTTTCGCCCAGGCTCGCGATCACCGGGATGGAACCGGCACGCAGGCTCGCTTCGATCGGCGCGAGGTTCACGCGCTTGACCTCGCCCACCAGGCCGTAGGTGTCGCGGTCGAGGTAATCGGCTTCGAACACGCCGGACACAATCGACGTCGCGCGCGCATCGAACGCCTGCAGCGCTTCGACCAGCTTGAGATTCTGCGACTGGAACACGCGGCGCACGATGGCGAGCGCTTCGGGCGAGGTGACGCGCAGGCCGTTGACCGTCTGCTTGACGATGCCGGCGCCAGAGAGCTCTTCGTCCAGCTGCGGGCCGGCGCCGTGGATCACGATCGGCGTCAGGCCCACGTCCTGCAGGAAGGCGAGCGAGGACGTCAGTGCTTCCAGGTCGTCGCGCAGCACCGCGCCACCGACCTTCACCACGGCGAAGCGCTTGGCGTCCAGCTGCGAGAAGCGCTTGAGGTACTGCGAGATCTCCTTCGCGCTGGCCATGCTCGAAAGCAGGCGCACGATGGTTTGCCTAGTTTGAATATCGCGGGTGTCGTTCACGTATTGCGTTCCAGATATTCCATGTAGCCCGGGTAAGCGAAGCGCACCCGGGTGTGCGAGGCATCCCCGGGTGCGGCCTGCGGCCTTACCCGGGCTACGTCAATGTTCGAGGATGCGGGTTACCGATTCGGTGTAGCGCTGCAGCTGCTCCAGCGCGACCCATTCGTCGGCGGTGTGCGCCTGGGCGATATCGCCCGGGCCGTACACCATCGCGGTGAGGCCGGCGGCGGAGAACAGCGAAGCCTCCGTCCAGAAATCCACCGCGTTGCCGATCGGCAGGCCGAGCGCATCGGCGAGGTCGCGCGCTTCCAGGCGGCGGTTCTCCGCATCGGCGACGTCGCCCGACGGCAGCGACGGACCGCGGAAGGTTTCCTCGTAACGCTCGACGGCGCCGGCTTCGATGAGCGTGCCGAAGCGTTCGTGCAGCGCGTCGATGGACATCGACGGCAGCGGACGGAAACCGAAACGCAGCTCGGCGCTGGGCGCGATCATGTTCGCCTTGATGCCGCCTTCCACGCGGCCGATGTTGAAGCGCAGCCCGGTGAGGCCGCCGAAACGCTGGTGGGCCTGGCTTTCGACATGGTCCAGCGCGTGGCCGCCCCAGCGGATCGCCTGGTGGAGCGCACTGGCCTGCATCGCGTTCGCGCCCGATGCGTGGCCCGCGACGCCGCGGAAACGCATCAGCACCGAACTGATGCCGCGGTGCGCGAGTACGGCTTCGCACATCGTCGGCTCGGCGACGATGACGTCCTGGAACGGATGGCTGGTAGCGAGGAAAGCCGCGATGCAGCGCGCGTCGTTGGCTTCCTCGTCGGTGGAGAACAGGAACGCGGCATCGCCCTTCGTCATCGATGCGGCGGTCACCAGGCCCGCGGCGGCGCCCTTGATGTCGCACGCGCCCAAGCCGATCGCGCGGTCGTTGGTGACGCGCAGGACGTGCGGATCGGCGCTCCACGCTTCGGACGAAGGCACGGTGTCCAGGTGCACGTTGAACAGGCGCGTCGGATTGCCGCGCACGGCGAGCATCGACACCGCGCCGGCGCCATGGTCGATCACGTCGATGCGGAAGCCGGAAAGCTGCGCACGCAGGTAATCGAAAATGCCGCCCGTGCCGATGTCGCGCGGCGGGTTGCGGGTATCGAAGGAAACGAGCGCTTCGAGATGTTTGAGGGTTTGGTTGAGCATGACTTGAATCCAGGAACGAGAGGAAAGGAACGAGAAACGAGTGATTCGGCCACTCGTTCCTCGTCACTGCTTCTTCTCGTTTCTCAGCCCTTCCGGTTGACCTCGGCCCACAGCGTGCTGCTCATGCCGAACAGCTTGATGAAGCCTTCCGCTTCCGCGACGCCCCAGTCGGCCGCCTGCGCGTAGGTCGCGCCCTTGGCGTTGAGGATGTGCCTGGACTCGATGGCGACCGCGGTCACCGTGCCGCCCTGCGTTTCCAGGGTGACTTCGCCGTTGACGGTGGACTGGCTCGACTTCAGGAACGCTTCCAGATCCGTCTTCAGCGGGTCGTGGAAGAAGCCTTCGTACACCAGCTCCACCCACTTGCGCGCGACGTCGGGCTTGAAGCGGTTCTGCTGCTTGCTGAGCACCGCTTCTTCCAGGGCGCGATGCGCGGTGAGCAGCGCGGTCAGGCCCGGCGCTTCGAAGATGATGCGGCCCTTCAGGCCGATCGTCGTGTCGCCGGTGTAGAGCCCGCGGCCGACGCCGTACTGCGCGAACAGGCCGTTGAGCCTGGCGAGCATCTTGTGGCCTTCGATCTTCTCGCCGTCGAGCGTGACCGCTTCGCCGTCGACGAAGCCGATCTTCACGCGCAGCGCCTGCGCCGGCCATTCCGCGCGAGGCTTGCACCAGCCGACCGCGCCTTCGCCCGGGGCCTGCCAGCGGTCGATCTCGCCGCCGGACATCGTCAGGCCCAGCAGGTTTTCGTTGATCGTGTACGCCTTCTGCTTGGCACGCACGCCGAAGCCGCGATCCTCAAGATACTTCTGCTCGTAGGCGCGGACTTCGGTGTGCTCCTTCTGGATCTCGCGGATCGGCGCCACGATCTCGTAATCGCCCAGCGCCTTCACCGCCAGGTCGAACCGCACCTGGTCGTTGCCCATGCCGGTGCACCCGTGCGCGATGGCCTTCGTGCCCAGTTCGGCGCAGCGCTTGAGCGCGGCGTCGACGATGAGGTAGCGGTCCGACACCAGCAGCGGGTACTGCGACTGGTAACCCTCGCCCGCCCACACGAACGGCTTGACGAAGCCGTTCCAGATCGCCGGGCCGCCATCGACGGTGACGTGCGAGGCGACGCCGAGCTCGGCGGCACGCGCTTCGATGAAGGCGCGCTCTTCGGCGTCCACGCCGCCGGTGTCGGCGAACACGGTGTGCACGTTCCAGCCGCGCTCCTTCAGGTAGGGAACGCAGAAGCTGGTGTCGAGGCCGCCGGAGAAGGCGAGGACGATATCGCGGGTGGTCATGGGGAAAGCCTTGGAAGTGGGGTTTTCGAAAATTGGAATGCGTGGACTGGCGTGCTTACTTCTGCATCAACGAAGCCATGATCGCCTTCTGCACGTGCAGGCGATTCTCGGCTTCGTCGATGGCGATGCATTGCGGGGAATCCATCACCGCGTCGGTGGCCTTCACGTTGCGGCGCAGCGGCAGGCAGTGGCTGAAGACGCCGTTGTTGGTCAGCGCCATCTTTTCCTCGTCGACGCTGAAGTGCTT
>Ga0102589_1001163_pt1 | contig 38777 bp, 35 predicted proteins | sample AraplaMF_Col_mLB_FD_76858 | JGI IMG/M metagenome (GOLD analysis project Ga0102589, IMG submission 76858) | Arabidopsis root microbial communities from the University of North Carolina, USA - plate scrape MF_Col_mLB | ecosystem: Host-associated > Plants > Roots > Endosphere | place: USA...
TTCATAATCGTCTGGTACATTTAATGTGATATATTGTCCTGATTTTTTCATAGCTGGTAGTACTGCTTTATCCGTTACGTCAATACCATTACTTGCCAGATTATCCTTCACATCTTTTACCATTTTCGTAAGCGGAATGCTATTCTCACTTCGGTTAGGTGTATAAGGTTTTTCCGAATTATATTTCTTCGTAATAGCAATAACATTTTCCAATTCTTTTTTAGTCCCATCTGATAAACCGATATTTCGAATATCATTTTCCTCTAGCGATGGCAACCCATCAATAAGCTCTTGGATTTTTTTATTCATATGCTCATCGGGTTTACTAAAAAAATTACCTTCAGAGTAATCTGGAATGTCCTTCTTCAGCTTTTCGGTTATTGCTGTCTCTAGGTCTGTCCCCAATTTATTGTCCAACTCTGTGCTATAATCACGAACTTTTTTACTGTTATCCTCAAAATACTTTTTAATAGCATCTGAATCCGATAAAATAGTAGGCTTATCTTCCTTCAACTGAAATTGATCATAGATTTCTTTATTCACTAATTCTAAATTAGTAAGTCGCTGCAGTATATCTGTCGTATTCATCCCTTGGTCAAACTGAGCCAGCTGCGTCGCGAAGTCCTTTAAGACAAGGCCATTCGCTTCCTTCGTTTTATTGAAATCACCAAAGGTTGTCTGATATGTTTGATTGGATTTCATACCCTCATTTAAATTGTTGCCAAACCCGTTTAAAATCTCTTGTAACCCTTTAAAACTGCCTTTCGATACACCTGTTTGATCTTGCACACTTTTAAACTGCTGTGTGTAACCAGCTAGTGGGCTCTGAACCTCATCATTGTACATATTGCTGTAAGTTTGTTCTTTTTTTACAAGAGTTGTAATGTTATCCTGTGCGTTTTGCAAGTTTCCAATAATACTAGCGAAATAAACATCGATAATTCGGCGGTTAAAATCTTCAAGAATTGAACTTGCTGTTTTTTCCGCTTCTGCTTTCACATCATTATTACCAGTTGCATTCACTTTGTAGTTAAGCGTCACTTTTTCCGGTGCATTCGACTCAATTGATAATGCTCTTTGTGAGAAATCGTTCGGAATAACGATCATCATATTATAAACGTTACGTGCTAGTCCGCTCTCCGCTACCCCGCGGCTAACTACATACCAATCATGGGTAGTATCTTTTTCAACACTCGTAATAAACTCATTACCAAATTCAATCTTTTTGCCACCCAGGTTTGCACCTTGATCTTCGTTAACTAGCGCAACCGTCATTTTTTGCGTGTCTTTATTATCCTTTCCTTTCTTCACTTGATTCAGTGCTAGAAAGGAGGTTCCGGCAGACAACGCAAGCGTCAGTATAATAAAAAATACTACGCTCCATTTTATTTTTTTCACACATCACCACTCCTGCTAGTAAAACTCTTTGTCTGTGTACTGTTATTCGTTTACTTCTAGTGGTCACTCTTTTCATGCCCACGATAAGGTAAAACTTTTATTAATAGGAGGCTTATTGTCCACAAATAGCGAGATAAATGCAGACAAACTTCAAGCTACCTTATACTTTTTTACTAAGCATTTATATTTATTTCTTAATATAATCCTAAGAAAAACTGTGGTACATACCTTTGTTTTACAAATAAATCCAAAAAAGCAAGCCACGCAGCACTTGCTGCGTGGCTCACTACTAGGAGAATTAACTCGCGCTCGTTAATATGTAAAGCATGAAAAATCCCCTAATCTACTAACATCACCGTAATTAGCTAAGTCCAAAATTACGAGATAAATCTTCATCATGTCGAGCCACAGCATCTGCTGTATCTTTCAATTGTCTTTCGATGTCATGTAGTAATTGGGCAAAGTTTTTTACCTTTGGTGCTAAGTCGATAAATTGTCGGTCAAAGCCTTCAAATGCACGACCTTCCCATTCTCCGCGTAAGTCGCTTTGTAAGCGTGTTAAATCATTTAGAATGTCCTCAATTTGATTACCACCATTACCATAACGAGCTGCTTTTGATTTCAGCTCCTCTGGGCTCATACGAATTTGTCCAGCCATTTATATTCCTCCTATCAATTTATGAAAATTGTAAAATCAACTATAATTTTACTAATACTATTATAACAATAGTCACAAAAGTATAAAACCCTTTTTGTATACAAAATATCAAATATTGGTAAAATTCTTTTATAATTATGGGACCTCATGCCCCTTATCCCCCAGCAGGAGGGATTATGTATCTTCTTCAAGAGATACTGAGCATAAATAATAGTAGGTTTATATAATCTTGTTACTTCATTATTTTAAACAAACAATCAGGAAATTATAGGATAAAGATGACTTCTCTTTTATCGGTAACGTAAACAGATTGCACTTGATTTCTTTCTGCCTTGCACACGTTTTTGATACATACGAAGTTGATTTTCATTCATGACTTCTATATATACTTGTAATGTATGGAGAATTTCTTGTTGAAGTGGTTGCAATAGTTTTTCAGTACGCATGGCCGTATATAACTAGCAAATATAGAAGTTTGTTGTATTGTAGAGATTTTTTGCGTTTTAACACATTTCTAGGAAGTAAGGGTATAACTTATAACCTTTCTTGATCTTAATTAATTAGGTTACATATTCCTTTTTTAGATTTAATTTCCACCTCCTCCTTTCCTTTATTATACCATAAAACACCAGGAACAGAACATATATTCGCATTTATTTAAAAATATTTTTACGGATATAACGGCAATTTATCCCCACCTTGTCTTACACGCTTTGAAGATAGATTTTTCTTGCTCAGTTTCCGATAAGTGAAAATTATATTGAGAACTATAGCAAAACATAACTAAATTATTGAAACTCTCAATAACTTGTTAGTTGAGACCTAACTTTCCCATCTACCTCTTCTAGCTTTTTCTTTGATTCTAATACCCCTTTTACTACTAATCTTGTTTCCCCTTTATCGTCATAACAACTTATCAACGTTACTTCATTTAGCCCATTCTTATCATCCATTACATGTGTTTCTTTTGGAGAAATAACATCTTTTGAAGTTGTTTTATACGTATATACATACTCCTTATCTGTTACATATATTAAATCTCCTTTATCCATATTTCTTGTAGGTGTAAATAATAACTCTTTATTTCTCATACTATGACTACCAAGTACATAGTTTCCCACACCCATTGTCATATTTGGTTTTAAAGTACCTGCACCTAGCATCATTGTCTCATAATTTGTACCGTATAAAATGGGGAGTTTAATATGTACATTCGGAATGTAAATCAACCCGATAATCAGATTTGTATCTAATTTACTTTTTACAGAATTAAAATCCAACTCGTCTACGCTTTGTACACTATCGTAATCAAAAGCATTTACCTTTTTACTTGAACTGTCTAAGTTCTCTTTTATCTCATTTGTAGTTATTTTGTTATAGTTTTCTTCATACGATTTTTCTAGTTGTTTAGGGATTACATAATAATTAAAAAGAGGTTGGTACACAATCAAACCAATACCAGTTACAAAGATTAATCCAATTAACACATATAAGAATTTTTTTCTCATATTAACTCTCCTATTAAAATATAGTTCACCTGTAATAAAGAAACCTTCATACTTATGCATGAAGGTTTCTTTATTACTATATTAAGTATTCTTCCTACGTCTTACAATAAAGAATGAAACTAATGCCCCACATACTAACAATGTACCAATAAGAGTAACTGTTAAATTATTAGTTTGATTCATCTTAGGAATTTCTTTTTGTGGTTGCTTAGGCTCTTGCTTAGAAGATTCTTCTTTAGTAGATTCCTCTTTTTTAGGTTCTTCTTTAGTAGATTCCTCTTTTTTAGGTTCTTCTTTAGTAGATTCCTCTTTTTTAGGTTCTTCTTTAGTAGGTTCCTCTTTTTTAGGTTCTTCTTTAGTAGGTTCTTCTTTAGTAGGGATTACCGTTACAACATTAGAATCTGCCGAAGCGTTATCGTTTAATTGAATAGTTGCTTTGCTACTTATCATTTCAATAGGTGCGTTTTCGTTAATCTTGGATGTAACTACAACTTTAATCTCTTTACCTTTGATAACTTCTAATTGCTCACGAGTTAATTTTAATGTTACCAACTGTTTATTAACATTAGCTTTTAATTCTGATTCTTTTCCATCAACAAGTACTTTTGTACCTACAATTGTTAAATTGCTATCTAATGTATCAGAAAGAGTTAAAGACTTATATCCCTCTAAGTTTTCTGGTACTACTGTTTTTAAATTGTAATTAAACTCTTTACCTTTTGCAATTTCTAAATGGTCTTTACCCTCAACATCTTTTGTTACTTTAGGGGGTACAGGTTCAGAAGAAACCTTAAACGATATATCATTAGCAAAAGCTAAATTTTCTTCTGTGTCTGACTGTAATGTTGCACTTAGATTTACTGTATAACCGATAGGTGCACGGTTAAAAAAATTAAACTTGACAGGAATCGTTAATTTAGTATCATTAGGTACTTTTGATAGTGAAATAATCGCTACCCTTTTACCGTTTTTTACAAAACCTTTTACGTCAGTAATATAACCTTGATGTTTTGGAATCTCAATAAGATGAGCGTTAACATCCGCTAACTCTAATCTAACTTTGTAGTCTAGAGCAACACCAGCATTAGGGGCTCCTTTAATTTCTACGTTCATATTATAAGTAACTTGTTCATCTCTTTTGAACTCTACTTTTGGAGTTCCATCTGGGTTCTTAATTACATACTCTTGATTAATCTTAGAACCATTTACATTATCGTTACCAGCACCTAAAGTTACCATTGGTTGCATAAACGCGGTTAACGAGATAAGAAATGCTACGACTAATGACAATAACTTCTTCTTTTTCAATACGACAACCCCTTTTACTTATTGCAATTTTTTGAAATTAATTGATTATATTATAACAATAATTATAAAACCTTGAGAAGAGATATTTACTTTTTTGTATATTTTTATCACATATTGTTGTTTTTTCCATTTAGACATGTGAATAAAGAAATAGGGCAACACCTCTAAATTGAGCGCTTGAAAAGTAGAGCTTACCGCCCACGAATAGCAGAATAAAATAAACAATTTTGAGAACTGTAGCTACTATGCAAAAAAGAGACTTAATGAAAATTCATCAAGTCTCTTTTTGCGTTTTTATCTTATCTAGCTACAGCGGCTAGAATCGCAGGTCGTTTCGCTTTTATCCTATCCAGCTGCGCCTCCTAGACCCTTCCGTCTAAGAACCTCCCCCGCGAGAAGACAAAAAGCGCCTTCTGCGGGAGAGAACCTTAGCCAACGGGTCTAAACAGTCGGCTCCGCTTTCATCACGGAAAACGAGGGAATTGTCCAAAGTCCGGACTGCGTTTTTCTTTGAACGCATCGCGGCCTTCTTTTGCTTCGTCTGTTGTGTAGTATAGTAGCGTTGCATCGCCAGCTAGTTGCTGAATACCTGCAAGGCCGTCTGTGTCTGCATTAAATGCAGCTTTTAAGAAGCGAAGTGCCATTGGGCTGTTTGCTAAAATTTCTTCTGCCCACTTCACAGTTTCTTCTTCTAGTTGTTCTAATGGTACAACTGTGTTAATTAAGCCCATATCAAGCGCTTCTTGTGCGTTGTATTGACGGCATAGGTACCAAATTTCGCGAGCTTTTTTATGACCAACCATACGAGCTAAATAACCAGCGCCGTATCCTCCGTCAAAGCTTCCTACTTTTGGACCTGTTTGGCCAAATACTGCGTTCTCTGCTGCGATTGTTAAATCACATACGATGTGAAGTACATGTCCGCCGCCGATTGCATAACCTGCTACCATTGCGATAACTGGTTTTGGAATTGCGCGAATTAAGCGTTGTAAGTCTAATACGTTTAGGCGTGGAATTTGATCTTCCCCAACGTATCCACCATGGCCGCGAACTTTTTGGTCGCCGCCAGAACAGAATGCACGTCCACCTTCACCTGTTAAAATAATAACGCCAACATTTTGGTCATCGCGTGCATGTGCAAACGCATCGATTAACTCCATTACCGTTTTTGGACGGAATGCATTATGTACTTCAGGACGGTTAATCGAAATCTTTGCGATTCCATTGTATGTGGAGTAAATAATATCTTCGTAATTGCCTTCTTTTACCCATTCAATCGTCATGTATTTCTACCTCCTTTTATGTTTTGCAAAAAGCCCATTACTATTGTATCAAACTTTTGCGGTTGTTCCACATGAATTGCATGGCCAGATCCAATAATTTGCACAAATTCAGCATGAGGGATCTGTTTTTTCATCGTTGTTAAAATGTGAAAGAACTTTTCATCATATTCTCCGCTCATGAGTAAGACGGGCATTTGCAAGTGTTCCAGTTCATTCCACCAAGATGGCTGCGCTCCTGTTCCCATACCTCGCAGGCTATTCGCAAGGCCTCTTGGATGATTCGCTAATCTTTCTTCACGTACACTTGCTTGTACATGAAGAGGCAATTTTTTTTGCGTAGCAAAGAGCGGAATGTTTTCCCACTTTTCAACAAACGCCGCTACGCCTTCATGTTCAATCTTGTTTGCAAGCAGTTCATCCTTCTGTCTGCGCTCTTTACGTTCTTCTTCCGTTACAAGTCCTGCTGTGCAGTTTTCTAATAAAAGCGACGAGATGCGCTTTGGATATAAACAAGCAAGCGTAAGTGCCAGACGTCCCCCCATAGAATACCCTAACAAATGTGCTTTCTCAATTTGTAAATGATCAAGCACCGCAATGAGATGCGCAGCTACCGTTTCGATATGATAGTGCTGAACTTCTTTTGGACTGTCTGTTTTACCGTGCCCGATAAGATCAACTAAAATAACTTGAAACTGCTCGCTCCACGCCGGAACAAACGAACGCCACGTTTCCATACTGCCAGTGAAGCCATGAAGGACAAGAAGCGGCTCGCCGCTTCCGATCACTTCATATTCATAAGAAACTCCATGTACATGTACTTTCAATTTTCTTCACCTTGCAATGCTTGTGAAACAACTACTGCTGCTTTTGCCATCATGTCACGGTGAAGCTGCAAGTTTTCTTCACGATCTGTTTTTATTTCAATAACGTGTAGTCCCTTTTCTCTCGTCCCTTTGTTCACCTCGTGACGAAAAGCTTCCCACGTATGGACACGCTCGAATGAACCATTATACATTTTCACGACATGTTCATAATCAAGTCCGAGCGGCGTGCCAAATAGCGCTTCAAAATGTTCTTTTTGTTCATACTGTGGTAAAAATGAGAAAATACCGCCGCCATCATTATTTACAACAACAATCGTCGCATGTAAATCATGCAGTTTCGCCGCTAATAATCCGTTTAAGTCATGGTAAAATGATAAATCTCCTACAACTAATACGAGCGGCTTGCGAGCTACACTTACGCCAAGCGCTGTTGAAACAATGCCGTCAATACCGTTTACGCCGCGATTAGCTACTACTTCAATATTCTTCTCATTTGTGAAGAAAAACGTATCTGTATCGCGAATTGGCATACTGTTACTTACAAATAAAGTTGCTTCCTCCGGCAAAACATCTACAAGTTCTGTAATGACTTTTCCTTCAAAAGCATGCTCATACGATTTTATATCCGCAAGCTTTTCTTTTACTACGGCATTCATATGCTGCCACATATGGAGCCATTCTCGCTTGCTTTGCTGCTTCGTACCATTTACAAGTTGCTCACAAAATGCAGCGTCATTTGCATACACAACTTCTGTGGATATAAGCGCTGGATCTCGCCAGTTTCCGGATTCGTCAACGACAATGTGCAGTGCTCCCGTTTGCTTTTTCAAATACTGCATAAGTGCTTTGGAAACCGGCATACCGCCGAAGCGAATAATTACATCGGGCTTCCAGCTATCACGAAGCCTTTCATTTCGTAAAAAAGTATCATAGCAATCGATAATCGTCTCTTTATCATGAAGACCGCTGCGAAGACCAGAAAGCGGATCTGCAACAATTGGATAACCGTATGCTTTTGAAAACGCCACGACAGCTTCGGCAATATCCGGATGACTATCATCTCCACATATAATAAGCCCCTTTTCCATATGCGAAAGGCGCTCTCGTAAAGATGCTGCATATTCATCCGTCACCGCTATTGTGCCTTGATGAACAGTTGCTCCGTATTCTCCGCGGCCTTTTTCCCATAATTCCTCTAAAGAAAAGTCAGGAATTAGCGGCTCACGAAGTGGAAAGTTTACATGAACAGGTCCTTTTGGCGTTTGCAACGCCCCTGCTACTGCTCGCCCAGCTGTCATCCGTGCATACCGATACATTGGTTCTGCTGCTTCTGGAAGTGCCATTTCGATAAATTGTTTTGCAAACGAACCGAACAAATGAAATTGATTCATCGCTTGCGGTGCCCCAATATCTCGTAATTCATGCGGACGATCCGCTGTCAACACGAGAAGTGGCACCCGCGAATGAAATGCTTCGCATACAGCGGGATAATAGTTTGCTGCCGCTGTTCCTGACGTACATAACAAGGCAACAGGACATTTTTTTGCCTTGGCAATGCCAAGCGCAAAAAAGGCCGCTGATCTTTCATCTACGTGTAAATATGTGCGAATTTGTTCATGCTGCGCCATTAATAAGGCAAGCGGAGTTGACCGCGAACCAGGGCTAATGACGATATCCTCTACATGAAGGCGCGCCAATTCATCAACAAACGCGCCTAAGTAATATGATAATGCTTCTATATGATTGCTCATCTAGATAGTCCCTCCAAAGCAGAAAGCATCGGCTTAAATTTCAATCTTGTTTCTTCATACTCTAAATGCGGCTTCGAATCGATGACAATACCGCAGCCGGAAAATAATGAAACATGTTTGCCAGACAATAACCCGCAGCGAAGTGCTACCGCAAACTCACCGTTCCCTTGCTCATCAATCCAGCCAATTGGTCCTCCGTATAAACCACGGTCTAACAGCTCTACTTCACGAATCAGTTTTAAAGCTTCTTCTCGCGGCGTTCCCCCAAGAGCTGGTGTTGGATGAAGCTCTTCAACAATCGACAGCAAATCACCGTTTCCCTTTGCCTCTACTGATGTATATAAATGAAGTAAATTTTTCGTCTTCAATAAACTCGGTTCATATGGAATTTCAACGGTTTCACAATGCTTTGTTAACACACTGCGAATCATGTTTACTACATAACTATGCTCTGCTAAATTTTTTTCATCATTCAAAAGTTCATATCCATTCTCTTTCGTTTCCTCTTCTGAAGCACCTCGTCCAATCGAACCGGCAAGACACATAGATGTATATATTTCTCCCTCTTTACGAAGAAGCCTCTCTGGCGTTGCTCCTAAGAAACACGTTCCTTTATAATCAAAGGCAAATACATAACAATCCGGTTGTCCCATGCGAAGTGCTGCCAAAACAGAAGTCGAATCCACATCTTTATCCATAACAAGTTGCATTTCCCGAGCTAATACAACTTTTTGAACAGCTCCTCGCTTCATTTCTTCCTGCACTTGTTCAATTGCTTTAAGCCATTGTTTCGGTTCTATCTCTACTTTTGAAAGAATGGTTACATGTTCTTCTGCGGAAGAATGCTTGCTTTGCTGTAACAACTGCTTCTCAGCACTTTGCAATTCCTCGTAAATCTGCTTTGCACAATCATTTCCAGATACGAAACGGTTTACTGTTAACCAAGCTTTTTCATTCTTTACTGTTAATAAAAAGGCTGGTAATTGCAGCGTCGTATCGTCAAACGCATTCCATAAATCTGTTCTTTCTTTTCGCGGGTCAAAAGAAAAACCACCAAATAAAAGTGGGCCTGTTCCAAATTCATAAGCACCGCGGTGAATGACTGCTTCTCCTTTCACCTTCTGCCACTCTTCACGAGCGTTTTGAAAGCGCTTTTCAGAAGAATTTGCTATAGTAAAAGCAGAACCTACTCCAGCGAAAATAACATGCTGCGCTGGGTCTGCAAAGTAACATCTATCTTTATATCCAAATTGTGTTCCTGCTGCATAAAAAAGGAGTGGATCAATCCATTCCACTTGCTTTACAACACTAACGAGTACTTGCTCTTCAGCTGCACGCTGAATTGCAGTCAGAATCACATCTTTGACATCATGTTGTTTCGTTTGAATCACAGAATCTCCCCCCTATGGGCGAAAAATAGTCATAAATACGCTTGATTTTAAGATACACCTCAAATGAAAGGTGTGTCAATGTTTAGCATTTCTGAGAGAATCCGAGCACATTCCTAGAAAATAAACATTGACACTATATGAGGCATTTCCTACACTTAATTGTGGGCTTTACCCATTGTTAGAACTTATTTTATTTTATCCGATAGACAGATAGGAGGATTCCATATGGAAACAAAAGTTGAGACGAACTCCTCTCCCGTGCAGCCAAGTAAACAAACAGGCTGGCGTATTTGGTGGAGCTTATTACGTCCTCATACATTAACAGCAGCTTTTGTTCCTGTTTTTATTGGAACAACTTATGCGATGCAAGTTGAAGGCATTAATAAAATAAATGTACCTCTTTTCCTTATCATGCTTCTTGCTTGCCTTCTCATACAAGCAGCAACAAACATGTTTAATGAATACTTCGATTACAAAAGAGGACTCGATCATGAAGGATCTGTTGGGATTGGCGGTGCAATCGTTCGCGATGGCATTCAGCCGAAAACAGTATTGAACTTAGCGTTCGGATTCTTTGGCATTGCGATTTTATTAGGAGTTTACATTTGTATGAACTCTAGTTGGTGGCTCGCAGCGATTGGCCTTATTTGTATGGCTGTTGCCTATTTATATACTGGAGGGCCACTTCCAATTGCCTATACACCTTTTGGTGAATTAACAGCAGGTTTATTTATGGGTGTTATTATTATTGGAATTTCATTCTTTATTCAAACCGGAATCGTAACATCAGAGGTTGTATTACTGTCCATTCCAAATGCAATTTTAATCGGGGCCATTTTACTTGCGAATAATATTCGCGATTTAGATGGCGACAAAGAAAACGGTAGAAGAACATTAGCTATTTTAGTTGGACGAAACAATGCAATCGGCGTATTAGCATCTATGTTCATCATTTCTTATATATGGACGATCGCTCTTATTCTTGTCGGAATTGCCTCACCGTGGATGCTTGTCGTCTTTTTAAGCGCTCCAAAAGCGTTTAAAGCAGCGAAGGGATTCGTCGGAAAGAGCATTCCAATGGAAATGGCACCTGCAATGATTGCTACCGCAAAAACGAATACAATTTTTGGATTTTTAATGGGGATTGGAGTATTACTCGGATATTTCCTATAAGAAAAGCGCGAGTGCGAGAGCACTTGCGTTTTTTTATTGCGCATGTATGTCATATGTTGTCGAAGCGTCTTTATACTGTGTCAAAAGGTCTTTATCTTGTATAAAAGCGCCGATATATTAGCGTAATAATTCCCGCAATTGAGCTCATACTACTTAAAGAAACAGAATTGTAGGAAGGTGGATTTTATGCTAACTCCACAACAAATAAATCATTTTCAATCTGCATTGCAAAAGCAAAAAAAAGAGCTAGAACAAACGCTGCAAAATCATGAACATCGCGGGCAAGCATCTGAACGCGATGCAGTTGGCGAACTCTCTGCCTATGATAATCATCCCGGGGATATGGGAACAGAATTGTATGAACGAGAAAAAGACTTAGGATTAGTAGAATTTTGGCATAAACAACTGACAGTTGTAAAACACGCTTTGGAAAAAATAGAAGCTGGAACATATGGAACTTGCGAAGTATCAGGCGAACCCATTCCGCTTGAACGTTTAGAAGCAATGCCAACCGCAACGACTTGCATTGAACACACGCATAATAAGCTAATCCTAGGCGCGCGTCCGATTGAAGAAGAACTGATTGAACCGCCTTTTGGTAAATATGATATGGATAGTGCCGTTGGATATGATGCTGAAGATGCTTGGCAAGATGTTGCTTTATATGGAACATCCGAAACACCTGCTGATTTAGAGCGCCGCGACTCTAAAAACTTTAATGAAATGTATGTAGACGCCGAGGAGCCACGCGGATATGTGGAGGATTTTGAAAACTTTATCGGAACAGACATATATGGAAAGAATGTACAAGTATACGCTACAGAAGAACATGAAGAATATGAACAAATGCTAGATGACTACGAAGCAAGAACCTTTAAAGGCGAACTTTCCTCAGACGAGTCCAGTTCAAGGCCATAAAGTGAAACTTTAATCAGTGGGGGTTCTCTTCAGCCCCCACTGATTATTAGTTGAACCAATCGGGCTTTTACGGGCAGTTTATCTCCCACCTAACTTCTTAAGAAAAGCGGAAGCGGCTCGTTCAGAATCGTAGGACGTTGGAGCCCCCGACAGAGAGGCGCTTTTGGCCTCGTCCGAGGGGGCGAAACGACCGGAGATTCTAGCCGCTAGAGCTGGACTTTGCTTTCGCTGAATTTTGAGGTGGGAGTATTACTGCCCGTTAATGCGGGATAAAAAAGGACGGTGAGACCATCGTGGTGCAACCACTTCCTGATGAATTTTATAAATGGATGGAAGAATTGCAGGAACTCGATTTTGTACTAGTTGAACTGACTCTATATTTAGATACCCATCCTGATGATGTTACATCCATTAAGCAATTTAACGATTTTTCCTATAAACGGAGACTAATGAAACAACAAATTGAAGAAAAATACGGACCTCTTCAACAGTTCGGTAATAGTTATTCAAATGCCCCTTGGGAATGGAGTAAAGGACCTTGGCCATGGCAAATATAAAGTGAAACTTCCATCAGTGGGGGGATTCTTCATCCCCCACTGATGGTTAGTTGAACCAATGGGGCTTTTACGGGCAGTCTTACTGCCCACAAATAGCGGGATAAAGGTGGGGAAAATATGTGGATCTATGAAAAAAAATTACAATATCCTGTAAAGGTAAGTACTTGCAATCCAACACTCGCCAAATATTTAATTGAACAATACGGCGGTGCTGATGGCGAGTTAGCTGCTGCCCTGCGCTACTTAAATCAACGCTACACCATTCCCAACAAAGTGATTGGTTTATTAACAGACATCGGTACGGAAGAGTTTGCCCATCTTGAGATGATTGCGACAATGGTATATAAATTAACAAAAGACGCTACCCCAGACCAAATGATAGCTGCAGGCCTTGATGCTCACTACGCTGATCACGATAGCGCCATTTTCTATCACAATGCTGCAGGCGCTCCATTTACAGCAACCTACATACAAGCAAAAGGAGATCCAATTGCAGACTTATATGAAGACATCGCCGCAGAAGAAAAAGCAAGAGCAACATACCAATGGCTCATCAATATGTCCGACGATCCTGATATAAACGATGGACTACGCTTTCTACGAGAACGTGAAATTGTTCACTCCCAACGTTTTCGAGAAGCGGTCGAAATATTAAAAGAAGAACGAGACAGGCAAATTTATTTTTAAAATGTAATGCACATACTGTAATCGGTATGTGCATTACATTTTTCTATTCGCATGAAATAGATTTCCGTCTTTAATTCACCACCACATGGGAAAGAAAAAAATACAATGTTGGCTTCAAATAAAGTTTGATTAAAAGCACCTTGTAACCTCAAAAATTTTTATGAATTTATTTTTTTCCTGCAAAACTCTTTTTTAAAATCACTAAAATAAAGATAGAACTAACCACTGCAACAATTAAACTAACTTTATCTATGCTATTAAAATCAATTAATAATGCCTGTACTGCTTTTATACCTGGTAAAAAAAACATTATAAAAAAAGTAATCGATACTATTACAAATAAAGATATCATTCTAATTCCTCTTGGTATTGCTATCCATTTTTCAAAAAGTTTTTCCTCTAACCATTTCATTCATAATCTTCTCCCCCCATATTTTAGAATCAATTAATTGATTTTAAAAACTAACAAATATCTCTACAGTTTCGTGTAAATATTTTATGGATATTCTGCACTCCCTCTTAGATGGATATAGAAGGATTGATGTACATATAAATTACTACTTTGTAAAACACTAAAGTAATCCCCACTTATTTTCTCCCCTTGTCCCCCTAAAAAGAAAAAGGTTTTATAACACTTTTTTGTATAGTTATCCTTCCTTCCTCAAAATAAGTATTCAACTTAGTAAATCAATTAATAATTTTTTTAAAATTAAATGTTGCTTTCTAGTCATCACACCTTTAAAATAAAAACATCAATTCGACAAATTATTTGAATTTTCGACAAAAACCATCTAGGAGGATTTTTATAGAATGCGTACAACTTTAAAACCATCCCAAATTCTCTCGATTAGCTTATTGCTATTTGCGATTTTCTTTGGTGCTGGTAATATGATTTTCCCGCCGCTACTCGGCCTTTCATCTGGAGGGAATATGTGGGTGTCTATCGCAGGATTTGTAATTACAGATGTCGGTTTATCACTATTAGCAATTGTTGCAGTTGCATTAGCAGGAGGCAGCTTCAAAACACTTGCGAGCCGTGTTCATCCAAAATTCGCAGCAGTTTTAGCCATCATTATTTACCTTTCTATTGGACCGCTTTTCGTTATCCCGCGCACAGGATCTGTTTCATATGAAATCGGAATTGCACCGCTTTTCCAAAATCACTGGTATTCGATGTTGCTCTTTACAGGAATTTTCTTTACGATTGTCTACTTCCTATCGTTAAACCCTTCCAAATTAGTGGATCACATCGGAAAAATTTTAACACCTATCTTACTTGTTATTATTGCGGTAATGGCAACAAAAGCGATTCTTTCACCAACAAGCTCGTTCGCTACTCCTATTGGTGACTACAAAGACATCCCCTTTTTCAAAGGGTTTTTAGAAGGCTTTTTAACATTAGATGCAATTGGAGCACTTGTATTATCTAGCATTGTTGTGAATGCGATTCGTCAAAATGGCGTACATGATAAAAAAGCGATTACGAAATATACAATTTTATGCGGAAGTATTGCAGCGTTCTTTTTAACAATCATTTATTTCGCATTAGGTTATATCGGTGCATCAAACGGTCACCTTGGACAATTTGAAAACGGTGGTCAGCTATTAGCAACGATTATGTACAATTTATTTGGGACAAGCGGTAACATATTACTAAGCCTAGCCATTATTTTCGCTTGTTTAACAACAGCAATTGGCGTTGTCAGTGCATTTGCAAACTACTTTTCAAACGTATTAACAAACGTATCATACAAAAAACTTGTACTATGGGTTTGTATATTTAGCTTTGTTGTTTCTAACTTAGGATTAAGTTTATTAATTAAACTGACACTACCAGTATTAATTATCCTTTATCCAATTACAATCATCCTAATTTTCGTATCGTTTATTGATAAATACACAAAAAGAAAACCAAGTGTATATGTCGGCGCCATGATTGCAGCCTTTATTATAAGCTGCATCCATGCCCTTGATAACATCGGCATGATGCCATCTGCCATATCATCTCTTGCAAGTGCAATTCCATTTTACAAACTAGGAATTGGCTGGATCGTCCCAGCAATTATTGGTGGTATTGTCGGTTACTTTATTCCGCAAACACAAACTGAAGGTGAAGTTTCTACAAAATGAAAAGACTAGGAATCCATAGCTGTTAAAAAAAGGGGACGCGCTTTGCGCTCCCCCTTTTCTCTGTTTTTATATCTTTATTTATCTATTCACGCCCTCTAGGAGAGAGCGTGAACCATATAATTAACTCTACAAATAAAAGTTGTTTTTTAGTGAGCGCTTTTATTTTTTGAATTCATAAAGTTTTCATTCAAAATGTAATATATTTTACTAAAAAAATATATTACACTTTGAACAATATGGCGCTGAGTTTCCCCTTCTAATTCTCTTATTACATTTTGAACAAAAAACATATAATTCTTCTTCTGCTTGGCGTTCTATCATGCTGAAAGCATACACTCTTAAACTAACCATAACACCTATTAAAATTGCACTCAAGAATACTAACATCTTATCCCTAATCATTCTAAAAAATGAAATTTATGGTAATTCATTCACTTTTTAATATTAACCGAAGATACGATTGAATTCAAATCCAAGAAAACCTTCTAATATATTCCTTCACCTCTCTATTACCATGTTATTAGAATATAAGTAATGTGTATTCTTCTATATGTAAATGTTATTAAAAAAGCACTTATTAAGGGATGTTGACAAAAAGAGGGGGCCCTTTGAACCGCTATGCAAAACAAGTCATGCTCTCCGTTCCCTACCTCTGTTTTAAAACCTCGCACGGGACAAAAATAACCCCTGACCGCTCCTACACACGGCCAGTCCCTCTCGCCAACCTAAAAAAGAGGGTTTTAAAGCTTTTAAGGCTTTTAAGGCTTTTAAGGCTTTTAAGGCTTTTAAGGCTTTTAACGTTTTTAAGCCCTTACATCGTATGCTTAAATACAAATAATTCTTCCTTCGTTTGTGTTATAGATTGTGTCATTTCTCCCTCTTCCTGCTCTGCTTTCTCCACTAATCTTGCTTTCGCCACCGCATCCTGGATACATTTCACAATCATATTCCCTGAAAAAATCGTTAAACCAAAACAGATAATCGGTACAAGCGGAATCCATGGATGCACTGATAAAGAACGGAAGTATACCCCAATTAATCCTGACCATTCATGAGTAAAAGAACCGGTCTCTCCTCCATAAAACTTTACTGTTCCCCCAAAGAATAAATCTAATAAACCAAGGTGCAATAAAATAACAAGTGTCTGGACAAACTGCTGCATAAATACGATGACGAAAGTTGGGTACAAATGCGGAAACACGTGTTTTATAAGAAGGTGTTGTTTACTTCCTCCTAAAATTTTAGCAGCATCAATAAATTCTTCTGTTAATACCTTACGAATTTCATTAGCAACGTACAAAGAAAGGGTCGGAACTGCGAGCACCGTTAATAAAATAATTTCAAACGAAGCTCGTTCAAAAAAAGATGACGTTGCTTCGCCGTTATCAAATGTAATTGCATGTCGTAATGAAAAAGCTGCAATCATAACCATTGGAATAATTGTAAAGCTATCAAAAAAAGCTTCTAATTTGGGAAATCCTCTCTTTACGTACATACCGAGAAAAACACCGAAGCCAACTCCAAATACAATACGTAACAATGCAATGAGTATGGAAATTCCAATTGTCCATTTTGCTCCTTCAATTACTAAGTTTAATAAATCAAATCCCTTTCCATCTGTTCCAAGTAAAAACTGGAATGAAGGTGAAAATGGGGGTACTTCTGGTGTTCCATCCTCATTATACTGAATGGACACCCTCCGAATATGTCCATCATTAAAAATGGTATTTCCAATGCTTAACAAAAGAATGATAATAATGAATCCACTACTAATCCAAAAGCGCTTATCACGTTTCAAATGTTGCCACATTTTATAGCCTCTCTTTCATCGCATTTGGAACAAAATAATGAAACAGCTTAAAGATAATAAAAATAGGTACATACAGCAGCAGCAAACTAACTGTAAACAGAGGAATACCTGTCGCAAAATCCGCATCGGCAGCTATTCTTACAAATACAAACATGCCATATGTATTAAACATCCATTCAATAATGTACAAATTGGATAACATAAACCAAATATTTGTTTTTGCAAAAAAGAGCGTACTTAATAGCACATTACGTAAAACATGGTGATTTAAAATATAAAGCTTGTCTAGCCCTTTTGCCTTTGCAAATAGAACATAATCTTTTTCAAGTTCCGTCTCAAAACGCAGTAATACTAGTTTTATAAACATAATCGTTGTCGGTACACTTAAACAAATAATGGGTAATCCTCGAATAGATTTCTCTCCTACCCCTGAAATATTTACAGCTAACAAACCTGTTTGTTTAAAAATCCAAATGACGAAAAGCTGCGAACCGATAATAAGAAGAATATCTGGAATAGATTCAAGGAAGAGTAAAAATGATTTAATTTTCTTTTGAACATTAGCATTACTTCGTAAAACAATATAAACAATGAAAAAAGCAATCAAAAGTGAAAGAAAAAAGGCAGCTAAAAAAATAATCATCGTTTCTTTATAGTGGATAAATAGTTGTGGAAATAGTGGTTTTGTGACTGGATTTCTGCTTACAATTGCACCATTAGTAGCTACCGCATACTTCATCGATGATAAATGCAACAAATTATTGCATACCATCTTAATCGTTTCTACGTATCTATAAAAATCTACTTTTAACCCTTGAAACAAACCAGGTAACGCTCCTATACAAATAATTCCGACAATCGATAAGAAAAGTTTCACAACGATTTCCGAACTATGTATAAATACCCTCTTTGCCATATTCGCCTGACCCCAATCCTTTTTCTCCCATTTTATACAATATTTTTTGAATTGTATATACTTTCTGTAAATTATTCTTATTACGTTTCTATATGTGGAACCCTCTATTACAATTTTATTTTCAACATATACATCACTGCTACGAAAAGACAACACAACCCGCTCGAAAAAAGAGGTACTAACTGCTTCTACGCACATCCAGTTCCTCTCTCCCATCCTATAGTAAAAAAGAGTTTTTAATTGTTATTTGCAACTTACATATAAATCACTGCTAGGCAAAACAAAACATGCCCAGCTCCCGTTCCCTACCTCTGTTTTAAAACTTCGCATGTGGCAAAAATAGGCCCTAATCGCTCCAATACACGGCCAGTTCCTCCTGCCAACTCTATAGTAAAAAAGAGTTTTTTTATACTTTCTATATATATTTCATTCCTAACCTTACAAAATTGTAATATTATTGTAAGATAAAACGATTTGCCGAATGTAATATCTACCTTACACTGGAAGTTACAGAGACAAAAATGACACGAAAAGGTGAAAATAGAATGAAAAAGAAAACGAAATTAGTAATCATCGGTTTAGCGACAATCGGAATTGGTGCTGGTTCTTACTTTGCACTGGCTGGCGGATCTACACCAGCTATGGCATACAGCGGTTATAAAGTAACAGAAAAGAAAATTGAAAATGCGCAAAAATTTAGCGGAGAAGTCATTCCAAACGGCATCGAAACAATTTCATTTGATCCAACAAAAGGTAACTATGAGCTTGCCGTTAAAAAAGGCGATCAAGTAAAAAAAGGACAGTTGCTTTTTAAATATAACAATTCATCTATTAAACTAGAAAAAAATGAAGCAGAAATGCAAAAGAAATTAGCTGAGAAAGAAGTTACACTCATTCAAAAGCAATTGGACTCAGCAAAACAAAAGCTACAAACAGCAAAACAAGCTGGTGCTGCGGGTGAAATGCTAAAGGCTGCTGAACAAGAAGTGCAAGCACATGAAACGCAGCTTGAAACGAAAAAGTTCGAAGTCGAAAAAGCGAAGCAAATGATCCAAAATACTCAAGAAAAAGAAGATACACTATCAGTAACAAGCCCTGTAGATGGCACAATCGAAGACATTAACAAAGGTACAGAAGAAAAAGCAGCTATAAGCGGTATTACTATTCGCAATGCTGGGGCATTAAAAGTAAAAGGTCAGCTATCTGAATATGAACTTTCTCAAATGAAAATTGGTCAAGAGATTTCTGTTACATCCAAAACAGTACCTGGAAAAACATGGACAGGAAAAGTAACAGAAATTGGAACAACGCCAGTAAAGAATATGGATGAAAACAAAACAGTTTCTAACTATCCTTTCGTTATTACATTAGATAATAATGATGACCTACAACCAGGCTTCCATGTTTATGTAACGGCAAAATCTGGTGAAGCAAACGGTACCGTTGTTCCGAAAAGCAGTATCGTGAAAAAGGGTGATAAAAACGTCGTATTCGTTGTAAAAGATGGAAAGGCAAAAGAACAAGCCATTACCATTGAATTTGAAACAGATAGCGAAGCAAAAATTGCCGGATTAAAAACAGGTGAGCAAGTGATCTCAAAACCAGAAAAAGATTTACAAGATGGTATGGAGGTTAACATTAAATGATTGAACTAAAAGGCATCACGAAGTCTTTTCAAAACGGAGAAGAAGTTGTTCAAGTACTACATGGTATTAATGTAACACTAAATCAAGGTGAATTTACTTCTATTATGGGACCATCTGGTTCCGGGAAATCAACATTAATGAATATCATCGGTTGCTTAGACAGACCGACAGCGGGCACATATACATTAGCTGGGCAAAATATTTCAAACATGTCTGAAACAGAACTGGCGCACATTCGCAATAAGGAAATTGGATTTGTATTCCAAAACTTCATGTTGCTCCCTCGCCTCAATGCGATGCAAAATGTCGAACTACCGCTCATCTATGCTGGCGTAGATAAAAAAGAGCGACGCGAGCTTGCGTTAGCTGCATTAGCAAAAGTAGGGCTTGCGGACCGAGCAACTCACTTACCGAATGAATTATCAGGTGGACAAAAACAACGTGTCGCTGTCGCCCGTGCGATTGTGAATAACCCAAAATTCATTTTAGCCGATGAACCGACTGGTGCCCTTGATACGAAAACAAGTACACAAATTATGGATCTCTTTTACGAATTAAATAAACAAGGCTCTACCATTATTATAATCACCCATGACCGAGAAATTGGGGAAGCGGCAGCGCGCCAAATTGTAATTCGTGACGGAAAGATCGTCCAAGATTGGAGAGGTTGAGTTTGAACTTAAATGAAAATATACGTATGGCCCTTTCCTCCATCTTCGCTCATAAAATGCGTTCGATTTTAACAATGCTTGGAATTATTATTGGGGTTAGTGCGATTATTACCATTATCTCTATTGGTGATGGAACCAATGCGAAATTCCGTGAACAAATCGGGAAAGAAAAGAAAGATCAGTTTCAAGTAAACTATAAAACAGAAGAAGTTGCAGATATGGACGGTAAAGTGTCTGCAAGCATGTATGACAATGTCTTAAAAATCCCTGGTGTTCAAGATGTTTATCCTGATGTTAGAAGCAACGCGAAAATATATGCAGGAAAAAAAGAATTAGATATCGATGTAATTGGTGCTAAAGGAGATTACTTTGATGATACCTCTAAATTTCAACTGGAACATGGCCGCTTTTTAACAGCTGCCAATTTGGATAAACCAGAACATACAATTGTATTAAATAAAGATGCATTCAATAAATTGTTCTCGTCATGGGAGCCAAACTTATATGTAGATGTGAAAGGTACACCTTATAAAGTAGTAGGTGTATATTCCATCAAATCAATGATAGGTGGTGCGGAATTTAAAGAAGGAATCATCTCCGCAGAAAACTGGCCTGTTTTATTTGGCAAAAACAACTATGATGGTATCACAGTAAAAATTGCTCCTAATCAAGATAAGCAAACTGTACAAGATGCAGTTGTAAAATCATTAAATAATGCAAAAAAACAAGGAACTACTGGAAAATTCGAAGTACCAGATCCACGAGAAGTACTAAAAGAAATTGATAAATTCACAGGTATTTTAAAAAGTGTATTCGGTGGTATTGCAGCTATTTCACTATTAGTTGGTGGTATCGGCGTTATGAATATCATGCTTGTATCCGTTACAGAGCGTACACGTGAAATCGGCGTCCGTAAGGCACTTGGTGCAACGCGTGGGAAAGTATTAACACAATTTCTTATTGAATCTTGTATTTTAACAGCACTAGGTGGCTTGATCGGATTTGTACTCGGTATCTTCTTTGCCTGGATCGTATCAATATTTGCAGCATGGCCACTCGTTGTCTCAATAAAATTAGGATTAATTTCAGTTGGACTGTCCATGTTAATCGGTATTGCATTCGGTTTACTTCCTGCAAACAAAGCAGCGAAACTAGACCCAATTGAGTGCTTGCGATATGAATAGTAAAAAGGTTGCTAGATATGGCAACCTTTTTTTCTACAGAATATGAAAGAAGGAAACTAACTTACCGTTAGAAAAGAAAGAAAATTTTAAAAATGTAAATAACTTGTAATATTCTTTTTTACAACAAAGAATTATAATTAATTGATGCAGGGAGTGGATGCGCTCTCATTATTGATGAAGGAGCATAGAAAATGGATCAAAAAACGGATTTACGTGAAAATAAGCATAAAAAAAGGTATAAAAAGCTAAAAATTACAATGTTCATTATTGTCTTGTTTTTAATTTGCGGTGGAGGTTACACTTGGTTTTTAGTAAATAAGGCCTCTTCCGCTGTTCAAAATGCCTCTCAGAATTTAGAACGTGGTGAAAAGTCTGAATTACGCGAACAAGCGGTTAAACCCGTTTCCAATAACGTATCTGTGTTAATTATGGGAATTGATGAAAATCAAGGGCGTGAAAAGGAGTATTCTGGTGCATTTCATCCAGACGCACTGTTACTTGCAACGTTTAATAAAGATAATAAAACAGTAAAACTAGTAAGTATTCCGCGTGATACATACACATACATTCCAGTAGAGAAGAAAAAAGATAAAATTACAAACTCATATTCACTCGGGGTTGCAAAAAACGGAAAAGACAGTGGGCCTCAATCTACTATTGACGCAGTAGAAAAACTCTTCAACGTTCCAGTCGATTATTTTGTGCGGTTTAATTTTAAATCTTTCATAAAAATTGTCGACGATTTAGGAGGAATTGACTTAGATGTACCTGTTACATTTACAGAACAAGATAGTAACGATACAGCTGGTGCAATTCATCTTGAAAAAGGGTTTCAACATCTAAACGGAGAACAATCTCTTGCACTAGCAAGAACGCGTAAAATTGATAGCGATGCAATGCGCGGTCAACGTCAACAAATTGTTATTGAAGCGATCGTTAAAAAACTAGCAAGTGCTGGATCCATCACAAAAGTAGGAAAAATTATTGATGATATTAATGGAGAATTTAAAACAAACTTCTCATTTGACGATATGTTATCATTCTACAAATATGGTATAGATTCTTCAATTGGAAAACTCCAACTAGCTGGAGAAGACTGCTATATGTCGGCGGAAGATAAAATTTGTAAACCCAACCCTGCTCCAAAACATACGTATTACTACATGCCTGATCAAAAAAATATAGCTGACATAACAAAACAACTCCGTGAACATCTTGGGCTTCCTGCTGATGCAAATTCTGTTTCACAAGATAAAGATATGAATACGGATAAAAATAAAGATCCAGATAAAAAACAAAATCAAGAAGATAAACAACAACCCGCACAAAAGAATACAGCAACTAGTGAAACAAGTGAAAATTAATGTAAAGGATAAGTCCTATGAAAATAGGGCTTATTTTTTATAATCACATAAAATGTCGCTATTTTATACATCCTTCCGGTGCCTCTAGTCAAGCATTTAATCGTTTAAAAATAAAAAGACTATCTCAGCTTTCAAGATAGTCTCTGCGTATTTTATAAATTTCCCCCGTTACGATATGTGTTATTTTTTACCGTTTGTTCTGTTTGCAATTTCAATAGCACGATCTGTTGCTTTCGCTGCATCATCTAACGCCTGTTTACCGTCTGCCCCGCCATACATTGCTTCTAGTGATTTTACAACCGCATCACGTGATTCAGGAAATACACTGATTAATGCTCCTTGTGTCGCTGGTGATGCTTTTGTAGACTGAAGTTGATTAACTGTTATTTTCAACTGTGGATATTTCTCATATTGTTCTTTTACTAATGGTTCATTATACGCCGATGGTGTAATAGCGAAATATCCTGTTTGTGTATGCCATTTCGCTTGCACATCTGGCTTAGTTAAGTACTTCATGAAATCCCATGCGCCTTGTTGTGTCTCCTTTCCAACCATATTTGTCATCCATAATGATGCCCCGCCAATTACAACACCTTTTGAATCTACGCCATCTGGATGAGGAATATATGCAACACCTACATCAAATTTAGATGTATCAATGATATTACGAACACCAGCAGAAGAGTCTAAATACATTGCTACTTGTCCAGATTGAAATGCTGCACGCATACCATCCCAATCGTTACCGTATTTTCCAAGTTCCCCATTTTTATTTAAGTTATTAAGCATTGTGAAAACTTTTTGTCCTTCTTTACTATTAAATACTGCTTTTTTAGCAGAACCTTTACGGCCATTCTCATTATCTACATACAAGCCGCCTTGCGTTGCCAATAATTCTTCAAAGAACCAGCCATAGTTTAACATAGAGAAACCGTATTGCTTCGTTGTATTCCCCTCTTTTATTGTCAATTTCTTGGCATCTTCTTCTAGTTCCGAATACGTGCTAGGTGCTTTTTCAGGATCTAAACCTGCTTTCTTAAACGCATCCTTATTATAGATTAATACAGGTGTAGATGAGTTAAATGGCATGGAATACATTTTACCATTTACTGAATAGTAGTTTGTAATGGCTTTTTCTAATTTCGATGTATCATACTTATCTTTGTCTATCCACTCGTGTACAGGCGTAATTTTTTTACTATCAATCATATATTTCGTTGTAATTTCACTGGATTGTACTACTGCTGGTACGTCCTTAGATGTAGCCGTACTACGAAACTTTGTTAATAACTCCTCGTATGTGCCTTCAAATTCAGGTTTAATTTCATACTTATCTTGAGATTGATTATATTCTGCTGCGAGTGCATCTAATTTCTTTTGCAAATCTCCGCTCATTGCATGCCAAAAACGTACAACAACTTTATTTCCATTTTTTTCAACAGGTGCTGTTTCAGCTTTTGCTTGTGAAGAATCCTTAACTGAAGTTTGCGAACTTGAACATGCTGCTACTGACATTGCCATTGCCACTGCTGTAAGTAATAAAGAACCTTTTTTTACTAACTTCATGTTTTTATCCACCTTTTCTCATTTTTTATTGGAGATGACACATTATTTAATCGCACCTTTTGTCAATCCTTGTTGTAGTTGTTTTTGACCTAAAAATAACAATATCAATGTTGGAAGAATCACAATTGTAATGCCAGCCATAACACCTCCCCAATCATTTGCTACTTCTTGTGTTTGCAATTGTTTAATCCCAATTTGTACTGTCCGAGATGTTGCATCATTCGTTACGAGAAGTGGCCACAAATACATATTCCAAGTTGTTAAAAATCCGTATACCCCTAACGTAATAAAGCTCGTTTTACAATACGGAACTACTACTTTAAAAAGGAATCCAAAATGACCAATACCTTCAATTAATGAAGCTTCTCGAAGTTCATGCGGAATTGTGAGGAAATGTTGTCTTAACAAGAAAATCCCAAAAGCCATTGCAAAAAATGGTACTGTTAATCCCATCAAAGTATTTGTCCATCCAAATTGCTGAACCAATAAGAAATTCGGAATCATTGTTGCTTCCCATGGAATAAGCATCGTTGAGATGAATAAGAAAAAGATTGCATTTCTTCCTTTAAATCGTAAAAACACAAACGCATATGCTGCTAAACTAGATACAATAAGTTGTCCAATCATAACAGTTGTTGAAACGATAAAACTATTTCTCAAATATAAAAGCAATGGTACTTTATCGAAAATATGAACAAAATTATTAAAAGTGAAATTCGTCGGAAAAAGATGACGCATTTGGATATCATCAGGTGTCATAAATCCGATTGAAGCTGCATATAACACCGGAAAGAATACAAGTATTGCACTAAGTAAAAGTAATATGTATAACAATACTTTCCGTCTCCATGTATAACTCATTGATAATGCACCTTTCTTTCCGCAAATTTAAACTGAAGTATTGTTGCAATAAAGATAAAAATAAACAACACGATAGCTTGAGCGCTTGCTGTACCAAACTGGTAATTCACAAAGGCTTCCTTATAAATTGAATAAACAATTAAATTCGTTGCATTGTTTGGGCCACCCTTTGTTAAAATATCGATTTGCCCAAAGCTTTGAACTGCATTGATTAGCGTAACAGTTGCTATAAAGAATAAAGTTGGCGATAACATCGGCAATGTCACTTTACGAAGTCTATAAAAATAAGATGCACCATCAATTGATGCACTTTCATAAAGTGTCGTATCAATATTTTGCAAGCCTCCTAGAATTACTAAAAATGAAAAACCAATATTCATCCAAATCGTTGGAATAGATACCGAGATTAATGCCCACTTTTGACTGGTTAGCCATTCAATTGTAGGTAGATGAAGAATGCCTAGTATATTATTAAACACACCAACACTTGGATGAAATAAAAACAACCAAATCACCGCACTCGCAGCCACGGAAATTCCCATTGTGGAAGAAAAAAGCACACGAAAAATCCCAATCCCTCGTAACTTTTCATTCGCTAGCAATGCTAGAAATAAAGAAATACATATGCTAGCAGGAACAGTATATAAAGTAAATAAACACGTCGATTTTATACTTTGATAAAAAGAAGGATCTGTTAATAAATATTGATAGTTTTCTAGACCTACAAAGACACTTGCTTCACCTTGGGCGTTCGTTAAATGAAAGCTATAAAATAACGTTTTAATCAACGGATAAAACAAAAATACCGAAAATAAAATAAGTGATGGAGCCAAAAATATACAAGCTATACGTAAATCTGATGCCCGGTTCCATACATTCCGTTTTCTTACACTTTGCTGCTTTGTTAAAGGTTTCGGCACATCGATCATGTTATAGCCACCCCTTGCTCACTATGTAATAATAAGAATTCTAATGTAGATTGTTCAAAGAAGTGTAGCTTATCTACTTGAAACTGTACATGTACAATTTCATCTCGTTTACACTTCAATTGTCCAGTCACCTTAGCACTCCACATGTTATTGTCTACTAGAAAATTAACAATTGATTCGTTACCTAATACTTCAACAGATTGTACAATAACAGGATGTCCCTGCTCGCCAATACGAATATATTCTGGCCTTATACCGATACGTACATCTGTATGTTGCAATTGACTAACTAACGAATCTGTAAGCGGAATACGTAAAGATCCTACATGAGCAGAATTTTGCGTCGTATCAATTTGACAATTAGCAACATTCATAGACGGAGAACCAATAAAAGTAGCAACAAATTCATTTTCTGGCTTGTTATATATATCAAGCGGTGTCCCTACTTGTTGGATTTCTCCCTTATCTAATACCATCATACGATCTCCCATTGTCATCGCTTCAATTTGATCATGTGTTACATAAATCATTGTAATGCCAAGACGCTGTTGAATATCTCGAATTTCCATGCGCATTTGCGCCCTCAGTTTTGCGTCAAGGTTAGATAACGGTTCATCCATAAGACAGATCGGTGCTTGACTGACAATTGCCCGTGCAAGTGCTACACGCTGACGCTGTCCTCCTGAAAGTTCTCTCGGCTTCGCCTTTATATATGGAGTTAATCCAACTAATTCAGTAGCTTCCATTAAACGTTTTTTCTGTTCCATTTTCTCTATTTTTCGTACCTTTAAGCCAAATAAAATATTTTCTTCTACCGTAAGATGCGGATATAACGCATAGTTTTGAAATACCATTGATAAGTGACGATCTTTCGGTTGCAAGTCATTTGAAACAACTTCATCAATTAAAAGATGGCCTGATGAAATCGTTTCTAACCCAGCGATCATTCGAAGTAATGTACTTTTCCCACACCCTGAAGGTCCTACTAAAACGAAAAACTCCCCTTTTTGAATCTGAACAGAAACATCTTGTACTGCTTTTTGAGTTGAGTTTTCATATGTTTTACATACGTTTCGCAAAGTAATCATGATATAATCCCCTCTTATTTCCAAATATAAAAGAATGAAAAATCAGTCTATTTTTACAAAAACAAATAACACCTACTTGCATATATAGACCGTCATTCACACACAATACATAGACAACTTTTATGATCTCTTATTGATTGTGAATGGCACTATTCTATGCAAGCAGGTGTTCGTAAATTATCTCTATCCATACATTCTCACAAATATTATTTTTTAGTCGAAGTTTGTTTCCTTTTTATATTTTTACTATAACCTTTAATTATTAAGGGATTTTTAACCATGTGTGAAATTAAAGTAAATATTTTACTATTCAAGAGCAATCTGTAATTATTGAAATTTCCTCTTCACAAAAAAGGCTTTTGGAGAAGAAATTCCGCAAACGAAAATTCTTCTCCAAAAGCAAAATGGGTATATTACAACAGCATATCCATCCACATTTTTTCCCGACATTCGCTCCAATTGACAAAACAAGTAAACTTGCAACAGCAATAAAGGCAGGCTTATGTTCATTCTTCCCCCTATGCCACACCAATACTTATTAAAAGTTTAAAAGGAATTGAATTTAAATAAACAAGTTCACGTTTCCTTCAGACGCATCTGCTAAATACGCTGCAACTCCTGCAAATTCGGCATTTCCCATAATTTCTTCTTCTTTTAGTCCTAATAAGTCCACTGTCATTTGGCACGCGACAAGTTTTACACCTTGTTCTTTCGCCATATCGATTAAATCTGGCAATGGCATTACATTATGTTTTTTCATCACACTCTTAATCATTTTCGGTCCCATACCTGCAAAATTCATTTTCGATAACCCCATCTTATCTGCACCGCGAGGCATCATCTTTCCAAACATTTTCTCTAAGAAATTTTTCTTTGCTTTTATCGGCTCATCTTTACGAAGCGCATTCAACCCCCAAAATGTATGGAAAATCGTTACTTCTTGATCGTACGCTGCTGCACCATTTGCGATAATATACGCTGCCATCGCTTTATCATAATCTCCGCTAAATAATACAATTGTTGTTGTTTTCTTTTGTTCCATGCTGCCTCCTCCTACTTCCGGAAATTTTTACACAAAGAAGCTATGTGTCCACCAATATATCGGCGATTCTCGACATATTTCACTACACATACCCGTATAGGTAACCTAAAAATCCGTACAAAGTCCTTTCGCAAATGAAAGGACTTTGTATCTTTTGTTCATCTATTTAACAGTTACTCTGTTTTCCCTTCCCAAGCTAACATACCGCCGTTCATATTAATTACTTGGAAACCATAGCTTTCTAAAAATTGAGCTGCTCGCGAGCTTCTTCCGCCAGAAAGACATACAATTACGTATTCTTTCTGTTTATCTAACTCATGCATACGAAATTCTAATAAGCCAAGCGGGATATGAAGTGCTTCTGGAATTTTCCCTTCCGCAACTTCTTCTACCTCACGTACGTCAATAATGTTTACCACTTCATGATTCATTAATTTATGTTCTAATTCTTTCGCAGTCATTTCTTTCATTTTCCTACATCCTCCTTAACTCCAAGCGTTCATACCTCCTGAAACATTTATAATTTGTTTAAATCCCATTTTCTTTAAAATTTTTGCTGCTTGTTTACTTCTCATTCCACTTTGACAAATGACGATTACTTCTTTGTTTTTATCTAAGCTAGTTGCTTTTTGTACAAGTTCATTTAATGGCATATTTCGAAAACCTTGAATGTGATTGCCTCTAAATTCCCCTGGTGTACGCACATCAATCAATTGCTTATTCTTTTTCTTAAGCTCATCTTTTAGTTCTTTTCCGCTTATATTTTTTACTCCCTTAACAGGTAACAAACGAGAAATAATAAACAAGGAAATCAATGCAATCAACACACTATTCAATACTACATTCATATCCATACCCTCCTTGTTGTTACGCTTTTTGAATCCAAAACTTCAAAACTTCATCTTCTTCAACATGTTGTAATACTTCATGTCCACCTTTTTGTGACCATGCTGGAATATCTTTAATCGCACCTTTATCTGTTACATGAACTTCTAGCACTTCTCCAGTTTGCAAAGCATCCATCGCTTTTTTTATTCTTACGATTGGCATTGGACATGCTAATCCTTTTACATCTAATACTTGTTTGATATCCATTTTATATACCTCCAGTAGTATGTTTCATAATTTTATCCCGCATTAACGGGCAGTAAGACCCCCACTGACGGAAGTTTCACTTTATTCGTGTATTTGATAGCGGTTATCTCTCTATACATATACCTGTACGGGTATAATGAAATCGTTTTTAAAATCTGCCAAAAAAATTGACAGATTATCTGCTTTTTACAAGTAGTTGTACAGCCTCTTTAATGACATCTTCATTAGATGTATCGCCTTTTTCAAATTGCTCGCGAAGGCATTTCTCTAAATTCGTTCCGACAATTAATCCAATCGTACGATCCATTGCAGAGCGTGATGCAGTCAATTGTGTAATCACTTCTTTACAATCTTTTCCCTCTTCCATCATGCGAAGGACACCGCGAATTTGTCCTTCAATTCGCTTCAAACGATTTTTCATATCTTGACCGTATTCCAATGTATGAACACCTCCATACTTTCACTTGTTTTATGTTAAAGCAAAAACCCTATACATGCATATTATACCCTACAGGGTATGTTGTAAACCCTTTTTTTATTTTTTGTAATAACGTCCTATCAAAATTGACAGGACGTTATTCATATTAATGCGCAACGCGGTTTGGTAAAGCTGTCCCATACAACTTAAAACCACCATCAACATTCTTTACTTCATACCCGTTTTCCATTAAAATACGTGCCGCTACATACCCTCTCATGCCGAGTTGACACGTAATATAAATTTCCTGATCTGTTGGAATCTCGTGTAATCGATCACGCAATTCATCTAATGGAATATTTACAGATCCTTTAATAATGCCTTGTTTTAATTCGTTCGGTTCACGAACATCAATTAAATATCCGCCTTTTTCTACGATGTCATCAATTTCATGCCATTGCACGATATCAACAAGTCCCTCAATAATATTGCTTGCTGCATACCCCACCATATTTACAGGGTCTTTAGCAGAAGAATACGGCGGAGCGTATGATAATTCTAAATCAGGTAAGTCCATTACCTTCAATTTTCCTTTCATTGCAGTTGCAATGACATCGATTCGTTTGTCTACACCAGTACGGCCTACAGCTTGCGCTCCGTAAATTTCTCCTGATTCCTTGTTAAAGATAAGCTTTAGTAAAACCGGATACGCATTTGGATAATAGCCAGCATGAGAATTCGCTTGTACGTGAACTACCTCATAGGGCAAATCTAAACGTTGTAATACTTTTTCATTCACCCCTGTTGAAGCTACTGTTAATTCAAATACTTTTGCAATGGATGTCCCCATCGTTCCTTTATATATAGAATCGGCATGGCCATGAATAATATCCGCTAATAGACGACCTTGACGATTTGCCGGCGCTGCAAGTGGAATCATTGTTTCTGTTTCCGTGACAAAATCTTTTACTTCAATCGCATCTCCAATCGCATAAATAGATGGGTCAAAAGTTTGCAGCGTTTCATTTACTTTAATCGTATTTCGAACGCCTAGTTCCAATCCTGCCTCTTTTGCCAAGCTGCTTTCAGGCTCTACACCGATAGAAAGAATGATCATATCTGTATGAATTTTCGTACCGCTTTTCAGACGAATAACCGTTCCTGCTTCTTCAAAAGCTTCTACCCCATCTTCTAAAATGAGCTGAACACCATGTTTTGTCATATGCTCATGTACATATGCTGCCATTTCATAATCAATCGGCGGCATGACTTGATTGTTCATTTCTACAAGCGTTACATCAAGGCCTCTTTCTCTCAAGTTTTCCGCCATTTCAACGCCGATAAAGCCTCCGCCTACAACAGTCGCGCGGCGCGGTTTTTGTTCATCAATATATCCTTTTATACGATCTGTATCCGGTACATTTCGTAATGTAAATAATGCTTTCGCTTCGTCAATTCCTGGAATTGGTGGAACCATCGGCTTAGAACCTGGTGAAAGAATTAAAACATCATAAGACTCTTCGTACGTTTTATTGGTAACTACATCTTTCACCACAACTGTTTTTTCTTCTTTATTAATTTTGATTACTTCGCTTAAAATGCGAATATCTAAGTTAAAGCGCTTGGACATTTTTTCTACTGTTTGCACTAACAACTTTTGTCTTTCTTGAATCACTCCGCCAATATAATATGGCAGTCCGCAGTTTGCAAACGAAATATACTCTCCGCGCTCAAACATAACAATCTCATCATCTTCACTTAAACGACGCAGACGCGCTGCAACTGATGCTCCGCCAGCAACTCCGCCCACTACAACAATTTTTCTACTCATTCTTTTCTCCTCCTTACTTATACCCGTATAGGTATATAATAAACATAAAAAAATAATTGTGCAACACTTCAAACTCCTACTTTCTATTTGTTCACAAATTCGAAACAACTAAATAATCTTAATTTTTGTAACATTCCGTTCATATTCCGTTCATATTCTTATTTTAAAATCTTCCTAAAAATAGAATAAGGAGGTTATATATGTGATCCATAAACTTGCTCGCTTCATAAGTAGTCCAAAGGGTGCCAAAATCGTGTTAATCGCTTGGATTCTTGTTATTGGCGTTTTAAGTTTCATCGCACCATCAGCCAAAAAGTACGCAACAAGCAGTGGTGAAGGAAGCATCCATGAAGATACGCCGTCTGCTGTAGCGCAAAAGATAGTAGACGAACAATTTCCATCTAAAGATGGGGCCGTCGCCCTCCTTGTTTTTCATGGAAAAAACGCCATTACTGAAGCCGATCGTGCAAAAATCTCAGAAATTAGCAAATGGCTTTCCTCAGATGATAAACCAAAACATGTAGCAAGTGCCTTACCATTTCATAAGCTTCCAAAAGCCACACAAGATAAAATGTTCTCCAAAGATAACACAACCATTCTTTTAAATATTGCCTTAACGAAAGGTTTAGAATCAGATCAAATTTATGAGACATTGCAGCAAATTCGAAACCATATAAAACAAATGGATATCGGTGACTTAAAGCTTGAGATTACAGGTCCAGCTGGAATCGCAGCGAATACGATCACGCTGTTCAAAAATGCTGACTTCGTATTAATGTTTGCAACAATCGGATTAATTCTTATTATATTAATCATTATTTACCGCTCTCCATTGCTTGCTATCATTCCATTAATCATTGCCGGTATCGTATATGCAGTAGTCGATCGCATTTTAGGATTGGCAGGCCAAAACGGATGGTTCGTTGTTGAAAAACAAGCTCTTTCCATTATGATGATTCTACTCTTTGCTGTTTTAACGGATTATTGTTTATTCATCTTAGCTCGTTATAAAGAAGAGTTAAAAAAGACGAGTTCAAAGTACGATGCGATGCAAGCTGCTTTAACGCAAGTAATGGAACCGATTCTCTTTAGCGGCGGAACAGTGCTAGTTGCGATGCTTACATTGTTCTTTGCTGTCTTTAATGCATATCATAACTTCGCCCCAGTCTTTTCAGTTGCTATGGTGTTCATTCTTCTTGGAGGCATTACACTCATTCCCGCTCTATTTGCACTCGTAGGTCGAAAAGCATTTTGGCCGTTCATTCCAAAAGTAGCCGAAAAAGAAGAAAAGCTAGGCGGCTTCTGGACAAATATAGGCACTTTTGTAAAGAAAAAGCCTTCCATCACAGCAAGTATACTGTTAATCATGCTTATTCTTGCTTCACTAAACGTTGGATCTATGAAATATTCATTTAATTTATTGAAGTCATTTCCGAATGATACTTCATCGCGGCAAGGATTTGAAATGTTAGAGGAAAACTTTCCACCAGGACAATTAGCACCTGTCACTGTCATTTTAAAATCAGATAAAGAAATTGTCTTAGACCAATCCTTTCTTGATAAATTAGCTTCATTATCAAGCGCAATGAAAAAATTAGATGGTGTAAACACCGTCACGCCGGAAATCACTTCCGCAGCACCAAATGCAAACTTACCAAAAAACTTCTTATCGGAAGAAAAACATGCCATCAAACTGCAATTAACTTTACAAGACAATCCTTACGACCAAGCTGCTTTAAATACAATCCGTCTACTACGAGAAAACAGCAAAAGTTTGTTAACGAATAGTGGCTTTGATTCCAAACAATATTCCTTACATTATAGCGGGCAAACCGCACAGCAATTAGATGTACGATCTTTAAATGAAAGAGATACAATTGTAACGTTCTCGCTCATTTCCCTTTTCATTCTCATTATGCTGACATACCAATCACGGTCAATCATTATCGCATTCACAATGATGATAACTATGTTACTTTCGTATTCCGCAACGCTAGGACTAGGTTGGATAATCTTTCATTATATTTTAGGCTACGACTCAATTAGCTATCGCCTCCCTGTCTACACCTTTGTATTTCTCATTGCATTAGGGGTCGACTACAATATTATGCTCGTATCCCGTATCAAAGAAGAAGCGCAAAAATATGAATGGAAAGAAGCTGTGGCACGCGGAGTTGCGTTAACAGGAGGCGTCATTTCATCAGCTGGTATTATACTCGCAGCTACATTCGCTGTGCTCATTACTCAGCCCCTTCAAGAACTCTTTCTGTTCGGTTTGACAATGACAATGGGAATTTTAATTGATACGTTTCTTGTTCGCGGTATGCTGCTCCCGTCGATTTTGATTTTTTTCAAACCAAGACGTTCCAAACATATTTCTTCCCTTCCAACAGATATAAAATAGCCGTAAAAATGAAAAGTGTGCACTCAGCACACTTTTTGTTTTCTTCGCCATTGTAATAACGTGTTCATCTTCCGTTCATAAACATTTCTTATTCTACAAAGGTAAAACTCCATTTGTTTGAAACCTCACATGTGGCAATAGTAGGCCCTAACCGCCTCTATGTACATCCAGATCCTCTCGCCCCCCTAGAGGTTTTTAACTTACGTATATACAGAAACACAAATTAGAGGTGAAATACTATGCGATCATTATATTCAAGATTTGTCATTATCTCGATTTTTATTATGTTAATTAGTAGTGTTGCAGCATTTTTACTTACAAATGTCTTTTATCATGTGTATTTAAAACCATACAACAATGAGAAAATTTTAAAGTATGCAGAAGAAGTAAAGTATTTATATGAAAAGGATACAGAACTTAATAAAGATCATTATTTACAATCTATTTCTAACCTTGGCTTTGAAATTTATTTAGTAGATGATCAAAAACAAGGTAAGCGGTACGGTGATGATTTCAAGAAAATGAACATTAGCGAAGAAACGATTGAACATGTATTAGACGGACATATATACAATGGGATTTTAACGTATCCAAATCAGTTATTTGCTACCGGCTTTTTTGACAATTCCCTGCTAAATAGTATCGGAATCCCTGTTGAAAATAACGGGAAAGGGTATGCGCTATTTATTCGCCCGGACATTCAACAACAGTTTGGCGAATTACGTATTTTCTATGCTGTTTTATTAGGACTAATTATTGTAATCAGCCTTATTTGCATTGCGATAGCTACCCGCTTTGTCGTTCGCCCTATTCAAAGATTTACAGATGCGACAAAAGAAATTGCCAGTGGGAACTATGATTTAGCACTGCCGGAAAATCGCTGCGATGAAATTGGAACACTGGCAACGAGCTTTCGGAAAATGGCCAAAAGATTACGAAATTCAGAGCAGATGCGCCAAGAATTCGTTTCGAATGTTTCCCATGAATTTCAATCACCATTATCATCGATTCAAGGGTTTTCTAAAACATTACAAACAAGTGATTTAACGAAATCTGAGCAGACACATTACTTAGAAATCATCGAATCAGAAAGCAGACGCATGTCCAGTTTATGCAAACAATTATTAATGCTTGCATCACTTGATAAAGATGATCTCACTTTACGGAAGCACCCTTTTGATCTTGGAAAACAAATAAAAGATATTATTTTTATGCTGGAATGGGAATGGAGAACGAAAGAACTTGCAGTTGAAATGGATGTTCCAAGCATGCAAATTTACGGAGACGAAAACTTGCTCTATCAAGTATGGATGAATTTATTTACCAATAGTATCAAATTTACAGAAAGCGGCAGCACAATCGCCTTTGCAGCAGAAGAGTTAGAAACAGAATGGCGCATTTCAATTACAGATATGGGCATTGGTATACCTGAAAATGAAATCAAAAAAATATTTGATCGTTTCCACAAAGTCGACACTGCCCGAAACAGAAATGTAAACGGAAGCGGATTAGGTCTTTCCATCGTAAAAAAAATTGTTGATCTTCACGGCGGAGTAATCACCGTCGATAGCGAACTTGGAACAGGAACGACATTTTCTATTTACTTGCCGAAACAAGAAGAAGCAAAATAGGTAGAAGAAAAAAAGCATTAATCCATGAAAATGAACTGTACCCCGAATCGTGAATACTAAAAAAAGTCCATGATTCGGGGTTTTGTGTATTTTTATAAACAGCCCTCGTTATAATGAAAACAATGATAGAAGTGAAGTACGTAAAATGAGTAAAATTATTTTTAACGAAATTCAAATAAAACAACTAGAGAAGAATGAAAGTGTATTAACGGATAATTTTCTGTATATTTGTAAAAACCATTTACAAATATACAGAAAATTTGGTATTTTTTTTAAAAAGGAGATGTTAAAATACATCTTTTTATTTTTATCTACTAAGATCACCTACAGAACTAATACATTTGGTAAAAGTGGAAAGGAGATCGTATGGACAAGTGGATGGTTGCCAGATTTCGCTTAATTTTACTCTGTTGTACTATAATTGTCGCCTTTTTTTTAGCCCAAGGAGCCCTATATTCACGCGAAATATTTCAGGAATGGATGATTAGTAACAGAAACTATTATTTTATGGAAGATGATTTTGTAGATGCGCTGAGTGGTAAAAAGAGTAAGGATAAAGCCTTCTTATATGGTGATGCGGAAATTGGGGTGGATAATAGAAGCGGTGGTAAATTATGGATTAGGGAATCCACAGAAAAAAGGGATGAAGATCCAAACAATCCCCTCTTAAAGGAAGGAATGACATCTAAGAATAAGAATAATATAATAAGTTACTCTTGTATTATAATTATAATATTACTTATTGTTTGGCGCATTTATAAGTCCAGAAGAAATAAAAAACAATTACTACAAGATAAGATGGATGAAAAAAAACTTCCTTCTCAAATAGATCAATCTCCCATTGAAAAGAAAAAAATAAATGCGTTGCCTCATAATCCTATACGTGCTGAATTAGTGAAATGGGAACGGAAATTACCATTATCTAAACAAAGACGTTCCTATGAAACGATTCAACAATGGTTAACACGTATTGGTTGTTCACATGAAATAGTAGGAGTATACGAGAAAATCCGTTATGGAGATATAGCCTTTACTCCAGATGAAGAACACTTTATACAGGAATGGGCAAAAAAACATATATAAGCTGTAGATTGACACAATACTTGTCCTCTCTCCCTTCTAACTACATAAGTTTATTAAAATGCCAAAAACCCCTGCTTTTTGATTGAAATCAGGGGTTTTTTCTATGTGTAATGATTGGAGTTTACTTTAAAAACATTTCGACATAAGTTAAGTATCAAAATAGGCAAAAAAAGCATTAATCCAAGAAAACTTGAACTAACGCTTTTTTTATTAATTGCTTTGTAGGTGTAGGTCGTTCCAATCTTCTCTTAGTAAGCCAAATATATATACGTCATGGAATTTGCCAAATCTAAAAATTTCATTTCGTAAAGTACCTTCTTTTACAAAGTGACATTTTTCGTATGAACGAATCGCATTCGCATTGAAACTAAACACTTGCAGTTTAATTTTATTTATGTGAATGTAATTGAAAATAAACGATATTAAAGTGTTCATCGTGTCTGTACCAAAGCCTTTATTTTGCCATTTCGTTCCGATAGAAATGCCGACAAAACAAGTGCTATTTTTCCAATTGATTGCGAAAACACCACACGATCCAATTAGTTCATTCGATTCTTTATCAAAAATACCAAAAATAAATTCTTCCTTTTTGCTGCTAATACCATTGAAAAACGTTTTGTTGTCTTCCAATGTCGTCGGAAACGGAATGTCATCGTTTGCAAGTAATAGCGCACTTTTTTCATTTTCAAGTTGAGCAAAGCTCTCAAGGTGATTTTGTTCCATTTGTTTTAACAGAACCGTTTGACCTGTCAAAAAGTGATTAAAAAACTGTTCCATGTTATTCTCCCTTTAGTAAGGGGCGCAGCCGAGGTACAACCCCTTAGATTTTTTGTTGATGAAACAAAGCATCTACTGCAATTGTCGCAATCATATTCACAACTCCTTTTAGTTAATAATTCAATTATATCTTATAGATATATATTTGAAAATTCTGCATTATATTTTATTTTAGAATCCAGCGATTTGCCTTCTGAAATGAAACCAACTTTAATCAAAAAGAAGATAATCCTCTATATAGAGAGTTATCTTCTTTTTCTCTTTTAATGGACTTTTTCAGCGCCTTGGCAAGTGGTAGGAAAAGGTCCTGACGCTCTCGCCCATCTAAAAGAAAGAGGCCTTTATGTCGGTTTTTCATCTATACATAACCTACAAACTCGTCTTTTGTAACTTTCTGTTCATATTCCGTTCATATTTCCTCTTTATGATAAGAGCATAGAACGAAACAAGGAGGAACAAACCTTATGTTTTTAGCACTTAAAGAATTAAAACAATCGAAATTACGTTACGGGTTAATTGGTACAATCATGATGTTATTATCATTTCTTGTACTTATCATATCAGGTCTAGCAAATGGATTATCGCATGATAATGCCTCTTCTATTATCGAAATGAAGGCAAACAAGTTTATTCTATCAGATGATGCAGATGGTAAATTGTTACGCTCGCAAATTAAGAAAGAAGATGTCGATAAAGCATTGGCACAAGTTGATGAAAAAGATGCAGTTCCAATGCATATTAAAGTATCAACATTTGAAAAAGAAGGAACTTCAAATAAAGTTGATGTGGCTATTTTCTCAAGTAAACAAGATTCATTCATTGCTCCAAAAGTGATTGAAGGAAAAAATGGGACGTTAGCAGACAATGAAGTTGTC
>Ga0102589_1001164_pt1 | contig 38749 bp, 33 predicted proteins | sample AraplaMF_Col_mLB_FD_76858 | JGI IMG/M metagenome (GOLD analysis project Ga0102589, IMG submission 76858) | Arabidopsis root microbial communities from the University of North Carolina, USA - plate scrape MF_Col_mLB | ecosystem: Host-associated > Plants > Roots > Endosphere | place: USA...
ATATGTTTAAACAAGCAGGTGTACCACTTCGAGTTGAGTATGCGGTGTCTACCGTTACAACATCTTTAAATATGATTCAAGAGGGGTTAGGTTTAGCGATATTAGCTGAATTATCATTAATGAATTTACCTCCAAATGTCAAAACGAAAGCATTAGCACCTCAAGTATGGAGGGAAATTGCTTTGGCTGTTCCTTCATTAAGGGAATCCTCACTAGCTGTTCAACTATTTATTGAAGAGTTCCAGGGGCTATTCGCAGAATGATAAAGAGCGTCTCATATATGATAATGAGACGCCTGTTTGTTTTTCACTATAATAACGCCCCAAAAAAAGTCTATAAAAAGGATTGACGTACCTCTTTGTTGTAACTATAATGATTACATTCGGGTGGTGATCATAATGAAAATTAGTAGCCGCTTTTCTATAGCTGTTCATATTTTATCTATTTTGGAAAACAATTCATCCCCCATTTGTACTTCTGAATGTATGGCTGAGAGTATAAATACAAATCCGGTTGTAATTCGAAGAATAATACCTGACTTAAAACGGGCTGAGTTTGTGTATGTAAATCGAGGGCCAGGTGGGGCTGGACTATTAAAGGATTTAACTGAGGTTACATTATTAGATGTGTACCATGCAGTAAATGTAGTTGCGGAAGATAAGTTATTTCATATTCATGAACAACCAAATCCAGATTGTCCAATTGGAGCAAATATTCAAGCTGTTTTAGAGGTTATTTTAGTTTAGGCACAATCTGCAATGGAAGAGGTCTTGAAAAGTATTACTATGGGGCAGTTATTTCAATCTTTACAAGAAAAAATAAATGCTTGAAATAAGAATTGAGGAATGCAGAGCTCTATAAAAAGGAGAATGCATATTTTTTTCTTCTAAATGTAACCAACTCCGTTACATTTAGAAATAATAAAAGAAGGTAAGGTGTAATCATATGTCTGTAAAAATGAAAGTATACTCTGATTTTATTTGTCCATTTTGTTTTTTGGCAAAAGGTCCATTGGATGAGGTAGCTAAGGAGAAAGATGTAGAAATCGAATGGATGCCATTTGAATTACGTCCAAGCCCGTATTCAAAAATCGATCCATGGCAAGAACCAGATAAATTAAGTTCTTGGGATTCTTTTATTCTTCCTACTGCGAAAAAATTAGGAATTGAAATGCGTTTACCTCGTGTTTCTCCGCACCCATATACACATTTAGCTTTTGAAGGATGTCAATTTGCGAAGGAGCATGGATTTGGAAACGAGTATCATCACCGAGTATTTACTGCGTTTTTCCAAGAAGAACAAAACATTGAAGATATTGATGTATTAACAAAGCTAGCGGTAGAAGTAGGGCTTCCTGAAGCGGAATTTAAAGATGCTTTAGTAACTCGTAAATATAAAGAGAAACATCAAAAAGCAATCCAACATGCATATGATGAGGCGAATATTATGGCTGTTCCAACAGTAATGATTGGAGACGAAGTCATTCAAGGGCTTGCTAGTAAAGAAATGTTAGAAAGAGTAATTGATAAAGAAATACAAAAGGAAAAAACAAATTCATTTGATGGCATGCAATGTACGACTGATGGATATTGCTAAGTCTGATATTTAATTAAAGAGTCAAATCGGTTTGTTTAAATAAACTATAAAACTTATATACCTAGAGGCTTTAATATGTCAGTAACTACAACAAATTTTGGGGCCTTGAAACGTGAAAAGACTGCAAAGATTTCTAAAAAATCGCTTTGCAGTCTTTTAATCTCTTGTTTCGTTTAAATAAAAATCAATCGTATTTCATTCTGAATCAACGGTACGATATAGATACACCTAGATAGCACGATTTGCAATATAACCCAGTAAATTAACTTTTTCGCCGTGTTCGTGATAATCAAGAAAAATACCAGGGTTATCTGTCGAGCCAATGATTGTCCTTTGCTGAATCTTTAATCCCTCTTTCCCTAAGTTAGACTCAAGATAATTTGGGTATAAGACATGTGGGTGTGAATTAGGGTATAGGGTGCGAAAATTAAGTAAAGAGGTTGCACCTTCATGATAATACAGGTAATTTCCAATGACCTTAGATCTGTCGTTCATATAAGTCTGTAACAAGGTAATTGGGAAGACGTTTTTATGCGAACAAACATCGTTAGTAGTAATACTGTCTATCACGACATCTATTGATCCAGGTTTTAGAGGGAGAAGATAGTCAGTATTTTGGATATACACAATACGAAGTTTTGAGTTGACTTTTTCAATTAAACACTTCAATTTTTTAATCATAGTCAAAGAGAAACCACAAAAAATATAAAAGGTATCCGAGTCAAGTGATGATATGTACTTTGGTAAGGAGACAGATATATCAATATTTGTTTCAATTACGACTTTATTTGATAAATCTTGTTCCTTCAATACCTTAATCATCCATTGGTCCCCTTTTTCTCTTAAGCTGACAAAGCTTGGGGTAAATTCCTTCATTGTTTCTTCATTGAGGATACAGTAGGGAGATTCCTCTAGGTTTGAAGTCACTACTATCCCATCTTGTATTGAGGAAAAGTAACCACATGAACAGGTTAATTTTGCTTCAGAAATATTACTGTCCCGTATAGATGCATCACTAATGTTTAATTGGACTTTGCAATACGGACAATAAAAAAATGGAATGAAGGATATTGGTACACCGGTATAGCTGCATGAAATAGCGGGTTGCTCGAAGGATTGCAACTTATCATCTATGAGTTTAATAAATCGGTTCAGTTCCTTTTTTTCTTCTACAAACGTATTTTTCTTCTCCGATAAGAGATTTTGATAATAACTAATGTCGATATTAATGGTCAAACGTTTGTATGAAAGAAATTTTTGAATTTCTTTCAAAGAGAACTGTAGATGTTTTAGTTCTAATATTAACTCCATGTCATCGAGACAGGATTGATTCAATTGGAACTGAGCCCCTTTTTTTTCTGGAACTAATAACCCTAGTTCAATATAGTAACGAATTGTATCCACAGAAACATTATAAAGTTTAGCAAAAGACCCGATTTTCAACTATATCCCCCCGATCTACAAAAAAGTGGTTATGAACTCCATGTTTTCAAGAAATAATGTGAAAATACTTGTATTGACATGAAGTTCAACCCGACAGTTATTATAAATATACATATAATTAACAGAATAATCAAAAAATACAGAGTGTTATTTGATTTATTCGCAAACTACTATGAAAAATAATGTTGTAGTAATTAATAAGTACAACTTTTCGAAAATTTCGTCAAGGGGGAATTCAGGTGAACGCTGATTTTATATTCATAAATGGTGAGGTTATAACGGTAAATCATGAAAATGATGTTGAGCAAGCTATTGCTATTAAGGGGAATCTAATTATCGCCGTAGGTACAAACGAGGATGTAAAACCTTATATTACTGAGAATACAAAAGTTATTGATTTGCAGGGGAAAAGTCTTCTTCCAGGATTTATCGATTCACATCTACATATGCTGCATGGAACGAATAAATTAGGGGTTGATTGTAAGGAGTTGCATATTAAGTCTATAAAAGATCTTATAGAAGCTCTCAAGGCAAAAAAAATAGAAACACCAAAAGGGCAATGGATTCGTGCTTCTGGATTTAACGAAATGGCAATTTTGGAGGGAAGATATCCTACAGTCGATGAATTGGATGATGTTTCTCAGGAGCATCCCATTTATATTTCGAGAACATGCAACCATATATGCGTGGTAAATAGCAAAGCTCTTGAAATAGCGGGTATTGATGAAGATACACCAAATTTGGATCATACTCAAATTGAACGAGACGACACTGGTAAATTAACTGGGCGATTAATTGAGAGTGCCAATATGAAGATGTTTGAGGTCGCCAAATATACGGAGGAAGAATTACTCAAGGCTTTTAAACTAGCATCTGATGACTTTCTCTCTTATGGAATTACAAGTGTTCACGATGCGGGTGGGCACGGTCCTGATCATTTCAGAAACATTTTTAAGGCAGTGCAAGCTGGCGATGTTCGCGTTCGTGTATATGCAATGATATGTGCACTACATAATTCGGAAGAGTTCGTTGATAAAATGATCGATGCAGGAATTGTCACAGGTATAGGAGACGATAAGTTTAGAGTTGGACCTGCCAAAATATTTACCGATGGAAGCAGTAGTGGTCCAACTATCGCAACTAGAAAACCATATACGAGTAACTCTACTGATTATGGTATTCTTTATTATACTCAGGAAGAGATTGATAGGATTTTAACAAGAGCACATCAAAAAGGATTTCAAATTACGGCACATGCCCAAGGAGATAAAGCGATTGAAATGGTTCTGAATTGTATTGAAAGTGCACAGCAAAAGTATCCTAGAGCAAACAGTCGACATCGAATTGAACATGCTGGTATTGCCGAGCCCGACTTACAAGAACGTATGAAAAAGCTTGGTGTGATTCCGATACCAAATCCGCCATTTTTCTATGAATTTGGTGAAGGTTATATGAAGAATTATGGTGAGCGTGTAAACCATATGTATCCTCTCCGTGATTATTTGAATCATGATATTATCGCTGCCGCCGGTTCTGATTGTCCCGTAACCTCCTGCGATCCTTTATTAGGAATACATGTTGCGGTAAATAGAAAAAGTAAAAATGGTATTGATGTAGGTGGAAATCAAAGGATTAGCGTTTTGGAAGCGATTCGTCTGTACACATGGAATGGTGCCTATGCAAGCTTTGAAGAAGATCGTAAAGGAAGTCTTGACGCTGGGAAGTTTGCGGATTTGATAGTATTAGATAAAAGTATTTTGAATACAAAAGAGCAGAATATTAAAGATTTAGTAGTAAATATGACAATGGTCGATGGAGAAATTGTATTCCAGAGGGAAGGAGTCCTTTCAAAAGGATAGGAGTAGGGAATATAGTTCATCGGAGGAGCTATTATTCCAAATCGGGATGATAGTGCATACGATGAGGTTTATGACGCATAGATGGTAGTTTTGAAAGCGGTTTCCCTGTTGAACCCACAATCTTTATCAATACTAGGCCAGAGATGAGAAATGTCCAGGAAGAAATCTTTGGCCCAGTTTTAATTGTTCAAAAGTTTAGAGATGAAGAAGAAGCGATTACTTTGGCGAATCATACAGTATTTGGGTTGGGTGGTTATAAACAAAGTGGAATTGGTAGAGGGTAGGGGAACATACGGACTCGATGAATTTTCAGAAATAAAGCAAATTAATCTAAGCTATAAGGCACAACGGGTTGGATGGTTTTCTAATCAATAAGTATAGTTTAGGGAGGTAATGTATGGATCATACAAACTTGGAGATTCCAAAAATAGAAAATATTAAACCGAAAGCACTTGTGGAGAGAGAATTAGGAACAAAAAAAATAACGCATTTGTTTTACCGTTATATTTTGCTTGCTATATTAGGGAACATATTTTTGGCAGTTACTTCATTTGTAGATGGGAATATTTTGGGGAATATAGGGGCAACAGAACTAGCGGGTGTGGGGATTGGTTTTACTATTATGGTTCTCTCTCGTGCGATAGGTACGCTAGTTGGAGTTGGAGCGGGAGCGGTGGCTGCTCTTAGATTAGGAGCTGGAAAAATCGATGAAGCAAGAAATGTTGTTGGTCAATCGATTTGGTTTGGGATCATCCTGTCAACAATGATTGGTGTCGCTGGTTATATTTATAATGAGCCTCTTATGCGTTTTTTTGGTGCGGATGATCAGGCATTACCGTATGCAATTCAGTTTGGAAATTACATGTGGCTTTCGTTTCCTTTTACAGTATTAGCAGTTATTCTTAGTATTCTTGCTATTCTTGACGAACGCCCGGGACTTAGCGTGTGGAGTTGGTTTGTTGGAGCCATTTTAGCAGCTGCTGTGGAACTACTATTATTTCATAAATTTCAATATGGAATAATAGCTTCCGCTTGGGCTAATATTATTTCTCAATCGACCCCATGTCTTCTTATTTTTTATTTTCTATTTAGCAAAACTTTGCTCAAACCTAAGCTGAAGGACTTGAAAATGAAGTTAAGAGATATTTGGGAAGTAAATGCAACCGGATTTGCCGCATTTTCAATTTCACTTACTATGTTTATCTCCGTCATTATTATTAATAATTTGTTAGCTTCATTAGGGGGAGAATTACATATATCCGCCTTTGCCATACAAAATGGATATATAACTAACTTTCTTATTTTAATCGCAATGGGGGTAGTAACTGGTATTCAACCGATTATTAGCTATAATTATGGTGCTAGGCTGTATGAGCGGGTAAGGGAAGTTACTCGGTTAGGAATTATATTTACATTCATAACTAGTGCTTTCTTGACAGTATTATTGTTTTTCTTTGTCGATCCGATAGTTGGTTTCTTTACAGGAGGAGATGCAGCTTTACAAGATATTAGTATATGGTCGACAAGAGTGTTTAACTTGTCTTTTCCATTTGTCGCAATTGTAGTGCTCATATCGGGCTATTTTGAGGCAATAGAGCAAAATGCTAAGGCGACGTTTATAGGAATAGGGCGATCTTTTCTTTTTTCGTTACCGTTATTTTATCTTCTCCCTAAGATGTATGGAGTTGAAGGTGTATGGTATTCTATTCCAGTTGCAGATATACTTGCATTTTTGATAGCTCTTCTCTTTATGTATAAAGAGTTTCAAAGATTAAAGCATATGAACAAAAACGAGAGATATAGAGGTCAAAAAAGATAATCTAATTGAATTTGTATGTAAGATTAAAATTGTGCATTTCATGTAGTAATCGTATCATATGAAAATAAATCAGATGATAGATGAGAGAGGAATTAGTAATAAGTAGTAGTGAATGAAGAAAATATTTTATTGATGCAAGAGTTACTGAAGGGGGGAGAATTGTGGCGTTTATCGTTAAAAAAATTTCATCACAAGAATATGAGAAATTAGAAGTTGCTACATGGCATGTTTCACTCTAGGTTATGATGAATTATAAACAACTTATATATTTAATTTCATTTTGGACAGATTTCATCAACGAGGTGAAGCTGTCTTTTTTCATCGTAAATATGTCAATACCATTAAAGATAAGAAGAGTAGGATCGGTACTTTTCCTTATAGAGTTTAAAAGAAGTGAAGCTGTAAAGATAGTCCACTGCAAATAGTGGAATAAATAAGAAAATAATGAACATGAGAGGGGGCATATTTATGAAATTAACTGAGCGGGAAAAACTCACAAAAAAAATTGAGAATCATCTTCGTATTACAGCACGTCAACTTGTAAAGTTTGATACGGAAGAGGAGACGTTACAATATTTAATTGAATCATTTCGTTCTAAGTTAGCTTGTGATTTAGTTGGTATTATTTTAAAAGAAGGTGAGAACTTAATTCCTAAAGTATGGAGCGGCGGTTCAGATACGTTTGGAGACTCATTCCCAATAAAAATAGATGAATGCTCGCCAAAACTTCTCATTCAGGGTTTAACAATTGAGAAGTCTAATTGGGAAACGAAATGCGAATTGGTTAAATTATTGCAAGCAGAAAAAATACAAACATGGTTTACTGTCCCTTTAAAAGACGAGGAAAATAGTTTTGGATTCTGTATTATCGGTTTTATGAATGCAGTTCCGTTATTTATGGAAATGGACAAGCCATTTGTAGACTTTGGAAAAGATATAGCAGTAGCAATAGCTCTGGCAAAAAGAAAAGAAGCTCAAAAAAAGACCATGTTAGATGTAGAATGGATTAGTAAAAATCTCTTTTCAGATTCATCTATAGAAGAAGTGGTCGAAAAAATAGTAGAGCGTGCAGGGAAAGAGACTAACGCGATGGGTGCATGCATCTATTTGTATCATGAAAAAGAAAATTATTTTTCTTTTCAACCGCCTTCATACGGAGAAATAAATCAATCTAAAAAAATTATTACTGAAAATAATTATATGCTAAAAGAATATTTTCCGTTTTTGGAAGTTACCGGTGGATCTCAATTAACGGTTCCGTTAGTTGTAAATCTTAAAACAATTGGTGTGTTACATGTCGAAACGAAAAGTAAAGGTGTATTCACAAATGAGGATTTAGAAGTCCTTGAATTATTATCTAGTCATGTTGCTGCTATGCTTGAAAACGTTCGTTTATATATGAATGAAAAAGAGCATAAACAGCGGTTACATTCACTATTGGATTTTCAACAGGCACTTGTCAAAGAAACTGTAGATCAAGATGATTTCAATGGCATTACGACAACTTTAAGTAAAACTTTATCAAAATCAGTGGTTGTATTAGATCGATTTTTACGTCCGATTTCGTATCACCTATCTTCTGGAAAGCAAATGGGTATTGAAGAAATAGTTGAATGTGCAATATATCAAATTATTCAAGAGAAAAATAGAGACGCAGAGTTTTCTCTTAAAAATATAAATGAAACGAAGATCGTTTTTTGGCGGATTAGGGGTGGAGGTGATCTATTAGGTTATCTTGTTATTGAACTGTCGAACGATGAAGTTGATGAGTTTCAGCGGATTAGTATTGATTCCGCCTTAAACGTATTTTCAATTCAATTTATAAAGCAAAAACTGGTCTTAGATACAAAAGAACAGGTCAAGGATAGTTTCATCCACAAACTATTAGTTGAAAAAATAGAGGATCGAGAAACCATTTTTCAACATGCTAATGTATTTAACTGGGATTTATTTGATCAGCATCGCATCTCAGCACTTTCTATTACGTTTAATGAAACGGACATAAAACATAGTGATATTCTAAAACAACAAGCGCAAAAATCATTACTGTGGGAACAATTAAAAATGCAGATTTCTATCGTGGACAAAGATATTCTTCTTGCAAATAAAGGAGACGAATATATAATGTTTGTTCCAATAGAAAAAGAAAAAAATAATCCCAAAAATTATTGGTCCAATCTTTATGGAAATATTAAGAGATGGATGGAGATGGAGAAAATGCCCGTTCAAGTTTTCCTAGGTGTAGGTGGGAAAACAAAAGAGTTACAAGATTACTATATTTGTTATCGTCAGGCGATACAAGCTCTTCATGTTGTATCTAATTGTTTTGATAGAGGAGGGGTTGCATTGTTTGATGAACTAGGCGTTTATACCGTATTGCATTATTTAAAAGATTCTTCAGTAGCAACTCTATTTATAAAAAAGCATCTTGGACCGTTATTATATGATTCAGAAGGGAAAAACGCAGATTTGTTTCAAACATTGCGAGTATATCTTCATCATAATGGGAGTCTTAAAGATACGTCTGAGGAGCTTTATATTCATAGGAGTACACTTCAATATCGAATCGAGAAAATAAAAAATTTACTAGAAGTGGATCTTGATTATTCTGAACACAGATTGAATTTAATGATGGCTTTTAAGTTATATGATTTATATTATAAGAATTCCTCCAAAAAGCTGAAAATGTAAATCTTCTTTCCTACTTTGTGTAGGAATTATTTTAAATTATTCTATTTTATAATGAAAATACAGAAAAATTAAAAAATAAGGAGGTAAGTTGATGAGTATATTAACAGTTGGCATAGTCGGTGCTGGCACAATGGGAAGTGGGATTGCCAATTTGGCAGCTATGTCAGGGCTTAACGTCATATTACGAGATGTTGAAGAGAAATATCTTCAACACGCTATAGCTAAAATAGAAAAGTTTATAGACAGAAGTATTTCTAAAGGGAAAATGACAGTAGAGCAAAAGGAAGAAGTAATGGAACGAATTACAGTAACAACAGATCTCGAAGATATGAAAGAAGTTGATATTGTTATTGAGGCTATCATTGAAGATTTAGAACTGAAAAAGGAAGTTTTCTCAAAGTTAGATGAAATTGTTCCTGAAAACGTAGTTCTTGCCACTAATACTTCATCGATGTCCATCACAGCAATTGCTGAAGCGACAAAGAGACCAGAACGTGTTGCTGGTATGCATTTTTTTAATCCGGCACAAATTATGAAACTAGTGGAAGTGGTTCGTGGTTATAAAACAAGTAATGAAACAGTAGAAGAAATTAAAACATTTTCGAAGAAACTGAACAAGGAAACTGTAGAAGTAAAAAAAGATACACCAGGATTTATTGTAAATCGAATTATGATTCCGCAATTTATTGAAGCGATTAAACTTTTAGAAGAGGGAGTTGCATCTCCAGAAGATATTGATAAAGCGGTTACATTAGGCTTGAATTATCCAATGGGTCCATTTGCTTTACAAGATTACGCAGGTGTAGATATCGGTCTCCACGTAATGGATTATTTTTATGAGGAATTCAAAGATAATCGCTTTGCACCCCCTGTACTACTTAAATCGCTTGTAAGAGCTGGAAGATTAGGGAGAAAGACTGGGGCTGGTTTCTACGACTACGACAAATGAATAATTGGGGGGAGTAAAAATGAATTGTGAGTTTTTACAATATGAAATTGAAAATAAAGTAGCGATTGTATATATAAATCGCCCGCCATTCAATCCATTAAACACACACGTATTTAATGAATTGAACTCTTTGATGCATGATCTTGAAGTCAATACCGAAGTACATGCAATCGTACTTACAGGTAGCGGTGAAAAAGCATTTGTGGCAGGTGCGGATATTCATCAAATGTTAGACTTGGATTTAGTTGGAATGATGGAAATGAATACAATTTCAAGAGCGGCTTTTTCTAGTATTGAAAACTTATCAAAACCCGTTATCGCTGCTATTAATGGATTAGCACTTGGTGGAGGGCTTGAATTGGCTTTAACGTGTGATTTACGTATAAGCTCGGACAAAGCTAAATTTGCATTCCCTGAAGTAAACCTTGGCATTATCCCTGGAGGTGGGGGTACGCAGCGTTTACAAAGGTTAGTAGGTCAAGGAGTTGCAAAAGAGTTGTTGTATTTCGGAGAGATGTTTGATGCACAAAGAGCATTAGCAATTCAATTGGTCAACAAAGTTGTACCAGCAGAAGAATTACTATCAACTGCTAGAGAATGGGCTGAAAAGCTGGCACAGAAACCAATTGTTGGTATGCGTATGCTAAAGACCGCTGTTAATACAGGTAGCAACGTTGATCTTGAATCTGCACTAACAATTGAGAGCGCATGTTTTGGAACTGCATTTGTCACAGAAGATCGAAAAGAAGGGATGACAGCCTTTACAGAAAAAAGAAAACCAATCTTTGTAGGGAGATGATTCTTCATGAGTAAGACAGATGTGGTTTTAGTAGAAGGTGCTCGTACACCTTTGGCAGAATTTTGCGGATCGTTTCGAGATGTTTCTGCCATTGATTTGGGAGCGATAGCTTCAAAGGAAGCGATAAAAAAGGCGAATGTCAATCCTGAGGAAATCGACCAAGTAGTGTTCGGAAATGTCCAACAATCCAGCCGTGATGCGCACTATTTGGCTCGACATGTAGGGTTAAAAGCGGGACTCTCTATTCATGTTCCAGCCTTAACTGTCAATCGCTTGTGCGGAAGCGGTCTAGAATCTATTTTAACCGCCGCGCGATATATTCTTACAGGAGAAGCGAACATGGTCTTAGCCGGAGGGGCTGAGAACATGAGTCAAGTTCCTCATGTCATTAGAGGGATGCGATGGGGGAGTCCGTTAGGCTCACCTACTATGGAAGATTGGGTGTGGGACGGTCTTTATGATACTTATGGAGATTGTACTATGGCTGTGACCGCAGAAAATTTAGCGAAAAAATATAAACTTTCTCGTGAAGAAATTGATGAATATGCTTTTTTAAGTCATCAAAAGGCTCTAGCCGCCATGGAGAAGGGATATTTTAAGGAAGAAATCATTCCAGTTACTGTGAAGGATAAAAAGGGATCTAAGATTATTGATACGGATGAACATCCGAGAAACACGAGCATAGAACAACTGAGCAAATTGAAGGCTAGGTTTATTGAAGGAGGGGTTATTACACCGGGGAATGCTAGTGGAATGAATGATGCCGGAGCAGCAGTTGTTTTAGCTTCTGAAGAATATGCAATCAAAAAAGGGTTGAAGCCTCTTGCACGATTGGTTTCTTGGGATGTAGTCGGAGTGGAACCAGAGCTCATGGGGATCGGTCCAGCACCAGCCATCCGAGGCGCCCTGCGGAAGGCCAGTCTAAAATTGGAAGATTTGGACTTGATTGAAATCAATGAAGCCTTTTCTGCGCAATATTTGGCCTGTCAAAAGGAATTAGGATTTAATCCAGAAATTGGAAATGTGAATGGCGGGGCCGTTGCCTTAGGTCATCCTTTGGCAGTTTCGGGAACAAGAATTTCTTTATCTTTAATCTACGAACTTGATCGCAGGGGAAAGAAATATGGAGCATCATCTGTCTGTATCGGTGGAGGTCAAGGGATTGCTGCTATTTGGGAGCGACTGTAAGAAGGGAGGGTGAAAAATGAGCTACAATTTATCATTACCAGAGGTACTTAACCATTCGTCTCAAAAATTCCTAGAGAAAGAGGCGTTATATGATGGATATAGTCGTGTTACGTATGGAGAGTTGAAAAATCATGTTGAATATATAGCGTCAGCATTGTCCCAGCAGGGAATTGCAAAAGGCGACAGAGTGATTGTCTGCTTACCAAATTGGAATGAATTTGTAACGATATATTTTGCTATAGCACGATTAGGGGCTATTCTCATTCCATGTAATACACGTTATCGTACTACAGAGCTAGAATATATAGTAGAGAATTCTCAAGCAAAAGCAGTTTTTCTTATGGAGGATTTTCATCATATTGACCTCTTCAAACCATATTTGAATGGAACAAAAAAGTCTCACGCACTGGAATGCATTTTCACAGTGCGTTTTAAGCAAGATGGATATTATTCTTTTAATGAATTAATTGAGTTAGGACAAAAAACTCCAGCCCCGAAAGTTGTAATTGACCCAAAGGAAGATGTTTTCGCCATTTTATATACATCAGGTACAACCGGTAGACCAAAAGGAACGATGCTCACACATGAAAATGTGGTCTTTACAGCTAAACTATCAGCAGAATGGCTGCGGTGTAGTAGCTGTGATGTATTTTTAATAGCTGTTCCTGTTTTCCATATATTTGGAATGGTACCTGGCATTTTATCAGCTATTTCGTCAGCAGCCAAAATTGTATTTATGGAGAAATACAATGCAGAAAAAGCGTTAAAAATTATAGAACTAGAAAAAATCACAATTCATCATGGTGTTCCTACCATGTTTATTCTCGAGTTAAATCATCCTACCTTTACAAAAGTAGATTTAACATCATTACGTACAGGGATTATTGCATCCGCACCTTGTCCGGAAGAAATAGTCACCAAGATTCGAAGGGTCATGGGATGCGACATTGTCGTATCCTATGGGTTAACCGAAACGTCTGCTGGTTTAACCTTTACTAGTTTTGATGATGATGATTCGATTCGTTCAGAAACGGTCGGGAAGGCAGCGCCTGGTGCAGAAATAAAGATTGTAGATGCAAAGCGAGAGGAAGTAGCATCTGGAGAAGTCGGCGAATTAGTATGCAGAGGCTTTGGGGTTATGAAAGGTTATTACCAAATGCCTGATCAAACAAGAGAAGCTGTTGATAAAGATGGATGGTTTTACACGGGTGATTTAGCGACAAAAGACGAAAGGGGTTACATACGGATAGTCGGGCGAAAAATGGAGATGATCATTCGTGGAGGATATAATATTTATCCTAGAGAAATCGAGGAAGTTTTTTATAAGCACCCTAGTGTGCTCGAAGTAGCTATTATTGGATTACCTGATTCTGTTTTAGGCGAAATTTCTTGCGCCGTGATTAAACTAAAGCCTAATTATGTTGAAGATGAAGGTTCCATGAAGGATTACGTGAAAGATAAAATCGCAAATTATAAAATCCCTGATAGAATCGTCTTTATGGAAGAGTTGCCGATGACAGCAAGTGGAAAAATTAAGAAACTAGTATTACAGGATGTTATTAAAGAGAAGTTATATTCCTCTCTTCAGTAAATCTTGAATATTTTTCTAATTATTAATGAAATGTTTTAATCTGATAGGCTATTTCGTTTATATAAATCTAAGGATTAAATTCTGAATATTCTGCGTTTTGTAAAGGTTAGAATTTATATGAATCAAGTAAAGCCGGCTTAGATTATATCAAACTTTAAAATCATGCCCGCCGGCTCTTTTATGTAGAACTAGGATATTCAAGCTGAAAAACGGTATTGGATCGTTCATGATAACTTCGAAATGTTAAGGAGAGATATATATGAACAGTTATGATGATCAACATTATAAGAGACAAGTATTAGTTATTGGGGCTGGTCCAGTTTGTTTGACAGCGTCTTTGACCCTTCGAAGCTTAGGGTTAGTTGATGATCAATTCTATGTACTGTAATCGGTACATTCTTTTTTAGATGACTAATGTCAGTGTGTTCAATTTTCATCGTTTTTTAACACCTGTAATTTTCGAAAAATATTAAATTGATTTCGGAGGTGTACGTATTGAACGCAATCAACACAACTCAAATTATTGACCGTAGTCGTTTTAGTTCGTTCCATATTTCTTTAGTTTTTTGGTGCTTTCTAATCATTCTTATTGATGGATATGATGCAGTAATATATGGTTCGGTCGTTCCAATTTTAATAGAAGAATGGGCAATGACACCCGTTACAGCAGGTACAATCGGCAGTTATACTGCTGCAGGGACAGCCCTTGGTGCTATATTGTTTGGGTTTTTAGCTGATAAAGTAGGAAGGAAAAAAGTAATTTTATTTTGTACTGCGCTCTTTAGTCTTTTTACGGCTTTAGCAGGGTTTGCCGAAGGACCTTTAGCTTTTACGGTATTACGTATTATAGCTGGATTAGGACTTGGAGGTGTTATGCCTAATGTTATCTCATTAACAACAGAATATGCTCCTAAACGAATAAGGACCGCTATAGTTTCATTTGTCTTTTGTGGTTATTCAGTTGGAGGCATTATAGCAGCGCTATTAAGTAAATCGATGCTGCCTACAATGGGATGGAAGCCGATATTTTGGGTTGCAAGCTTGCCTTTACTGTTACTTCCATTGATAGCTAAAGCAATACCTGAATCAGTAGGCTTTCTTTTGGATAAAAGTAAAGATAAAGAAATAAGTAATATACTTAGTAAATTAGATTCGGAGTACAAAATGAGTGAAAATGTTAAATTTGAAAGACCGCAAGTGAAGGAAAAAGGATCACCTATTGTTAAATTATTTGAAAAAAAGAGGGCTCTTAGTACCATCATGTTCTGGATTTCTTGCTTTAGTTGTTTTGTATTGATCTATACGATGAGTACATGGTTGCCAAAGTTAATGATTCAAGCCGGGTATGATTTAAGTTCAAGTTTAACATTTACGGCAATGATGAATGTCGGTGCAATAATAGGAACCATAATTTTTGGACGGTTAACTGATAAATGGGGATTCAAAAAGGTTATGATACCGCTTTATATTTGCGGAGCACTAGCTCTTTCAGCTATTGGCCTTACAAAGAGCTCATTGGTTGCATATATATTGATCGGTGTTATCGGTGCTGCATCAGTTGGTGTTCAAAATATAGGAAATGCTTTTGTTTCTCAATATTATCCGCCTTCAATGCGCTCAACTGGTATCGGAGCTACTATGGCATTCGGGAGAATTGGAGGTATTGTAGCACCTACATTTGTAGGAGTATTATTAACGATGAATTTACCGGCGAATATGAATTTTATAGTTATTGGAATAGCTGCAATAGTGGGAGCGATAGCTATACTATTTGTTCAAGAACGATACTCCGACTATAAAACTGAAGGCAAGAATGTAGATGTGTCGCAAAAAGATTTAGGAGAAAAAATGTAAAGATGATGGAAGAGTAATAAACATATGAGTTCGCGCAAATCATTTATAAAAATATAGGCTATGTAGGATGATATAGTAAACAATTTCGTTCTCCTCAAAAGCGACACTAAATTTAATAAATACACCAGTGATTATCTACTTTACATTATGTTGTCCCAATAGTGTTACCTCTATTGGGACATTTTATTTTTGTGAAAATGCAATAACGCGAGCAAATGATATGAAGTATTATCAAAAAGGGGCCTATGTGCAGGCTGTATTTTTCTCGTATTAATAGGCTGCTCGTAAAAGCTCAATCGGTTTAACTAATAATCAGTGGGGAATGAAGACCCCTCCACTGATTAGAGTCTCACTTTACCACGCCTTAACAGAGTGAAATAACCTTTTTTACTTAATTTGTTATGACATGAGTATGAACTTTTTATTTAGGGAAGAAATATAACAAATAATAAGTACTCGACTCAGTGAGTTAAACAAAAGGATGTGTCGTGATGAATAAAGAGAAGAAATATACAGTTGTAGGTACTGATATTGATGAAGTGAAACGTTTAAATAAAAATTCCGGACTAACGTATAATCAAGTAAAAGAATTATTAGCAAAGCGAATGAACCGGAGATAAAAAGATTAAATAGAGCCATAAACAATTACGTTTATGGTTTGTTTATGTGTTTTAGAATATCGCCAATGACTAAAAGGATATGCTGATATAAATGTACACCTATAAATAAAAAAATCAGACAATTAAGAAGAAAAAAGTGGATTCTTTCAAACTAGTAAGAAAGAATGTCTTTAGGAGTTCATAAAATATTATAAGATAGTAATGAATAAACGGTCAATATTTTCATAAATATATTGAATTTCTATCTATTGAAGGGGGCGATTAATTTTTAATGATTCAAATGAAAAATTTCTTTCAAAGCAGAGGGTTTCAGAGGCTCCTTGTATTAGTCATTTTAGCCCTTATATTATACGGGCTAAAAAGCATGATTAATTTAATATTGATTACCTTTATCCTTACGTTTCTAATGGATCATTTTCAAAGATTTATTTCTGAAAAGCTTAATCGGTATGTGAAGATAAATAGGAAAGTGATTATCGCTTTTTTATACATTGTTTTAGTAGCGTTTATTATTACTATTGTATATAAATATTTACCTGTATTGACAATACAGATTTCACAATTGATTCACCAGTTTAAGTTGTTTTTTAAAAATCCTCCTGATAATGAAATGATAAGATATGTGTTTACTGCAATTAATCAAATGGAAGTATCGAAGTATATTGAACAAGGTGTGGATGTGATTTATCAATCGTTAGCGAATATCGGAAAGGTAAGTTTACAAATTTTACTTTCTCTTATTTTAAGTTTATTTTTCTTGTTAGAAAAGGAGCGTATTATTGTTTTTACCTCTAAATTTAAAGGGAGTAGGCTGAGTATTTTCTACGAGGAAATTGCATACTTCGGTCAGAAATTTGCTCGTTCATTTGGAAAGGTTATTGAAGCGCAGTTTTTAATAGCTATTGTAAATTGTATTTTATCTGTTATTGCACTTTGGTTTTTAGGATTTCCACAGCTTCTTGTATTAGCAGTTATGATTTTTTTGCTGGGGCTCATTCCTGTTGCAGGTGTTATTATTTCACTATTTCCACTTTGTATCATTGCGTATAATATTGGGGGAATTGCATATGTCGTATACATATTAATTTTTATTACAGTTATTCATGCAATTGAAAGCTACATCTTAAATCCGAAGTTTATGTCTGCGAAAACAAATTTACCTATTTTTTATACATTTATGATTCTTATCTTTTCGGAGCATTTTTTAGGAATATGGGGGCTTATTATTGGGATTCCAATCTTTATCTTTTTACTTGATGTGCTTGAAGTATATGATGGAGAGAAAGCTCATCCACATACAGAATGAATTTTTAAGCTATGCAAAAAGCAATTCAAAATAATTGGATTGCTTTTTGCAAGGTCATAATCAACGTGCATTTTACAGTATAGGAGCCATAGTTTCTTTTAATACTTGAACAGAGTGATCGAACTTTAACTCTTCGTCTTCACTCAAATCAACTTCTAAAATTTCACGAACACCTTGACGATTTAAGACCGCAGGAACACCGATATAAACATCTTTTTGTCCATATTGCCCTTCAAGATATGCAGATACAGTTAATACGCTATTTTCATCATTTAAAATTGCTTTTGTTACGCGTAAAAGTGACATACCGATTCCATAATATGTAGCACCTTTTCGTTCAATGATGTGATAGGCTGCATCGCGAACGTTTATAAAGATTTCATCTAAATCTTTTTGGCTAACTTCATTATCTTTTTCAAGAATCGTTTGTAGTTTTTGGATTCCAATTGATACGTGACTCCAAACAGGAAGCTCTGTATCGCCATGCTCACCAATAATATAAGCATGAATATTGTGAGATCCAATATTAAAATATTCTCCTAGCATATAGCGGAAACGAGCAGAATCTAGAGTTGTACCCGAGCCAATTACTCGTTCTTTCGGTAAGCCAGATTCCTTCCAAGTTACGTAAGTTAAAATATCTACAGGGTTTGTAGCGATTAAGAAAATACCATCAAATCCGCTATCCATAATACTACGAACAATTTGTTTGAAAATTTTAGTGTTTTTTTCAACTAAATCTAAACGTGTTTCACCTGGTTTTTGTGGTAAACCAGCAGTAATTACAACAAGATCTGCATCTTTACAATCTTCATAGCTTCCTTTCCAAACTCTTGTTGGTGCTGGAGCAAAGGGAACTGCATGACTTAAGTCCATTGCTTCTCCTTCTGCTTTTGCTTCGTTTACATCAACGAGAACAAATTCTTCTGCAGCCCCTTGGTTAATCATACAGTAAGCGTAGCTACATCCTACTGCCCCAGTTCCGACTAATACAACACGGTTAATCCCTTTTTTCATATGACAATTCCTCGCAATTTCAATAATTTTTTATATGTAAAAAAATAGGTATTACTATTATAGATTCAAATCTAGTTTATTACATTTCATGAAATATATACAATTATTTCAAAATCTGTTCATATCGGTATTAATTATAAGGAGTGAAACATAAGTATCTTTTAGCTGGGGTCAAAATCCATACTTTTACGGAGGATTTATAGCTCTTGAACTAAGACTAGACATCGACTTATAAATCGCAGTGGCTTGCGTACATTTTATAGGAGAACATACGACGTTAACACACGGTTAAATACCAAGAGCAAGTGGGTTACTTATGAAGTGAATCAACATAATGAGCTTGTTTTGTTTACAAATAGCAGCTGTTTTAATAAAATAATGAATATAAATCGTAATAATTACGCTTTGAAAAATAGAAACGCAGAAATGGATGGTCGGTAATATGAGTAAAGTAGAAATTCATATATTGGGTGGCTTTTTAGGTAGCGGAAAATCAACACTGTTACAAAATTTATTATTAGCAGAAAAAAAGAAAAATCGAAAAGTCGCTGTTTTAATGAATGAAATAGGAGAATACTCGGTAGATACAGATATTATAGGGAAGGAGAATGTTTTAAGAGAACTTCTAAAAGGATGTATTTGTTGTACATTAAAAGATGAGCTTGAGATTCAGTTACATTCTTTATACCAACAAGAAAGGCCGGATGTAATCTATATAGAAACAACAGGAGTTGCTCACCCAATTGAAGTGTTAGATGCATGCCTTTCACCTATTTTAGCTCCTTATCTTGACGTGAGATCCATTGTTGTTGTATTGGATGCACTGAGATGGTTAAAGCGTGATACACTAAGTAAAAATATTCAACAACTTTTACATGAACAAATCAAATACGGAAGTCATATCCTCATTAATAAATTAGATTTATTAAAAGATGAGGAGAAGAAAAAAGTTTTAGAAGAAGTAGCAGCAATAAATAAACATGCGAAATTGTATGAAACGCAGTATTGTAATATATCTTTAGAGGATATAGAGGGTGTGGAACTTACAGAAGATAAAGAACATGAAACATTACATATGAAGCAGCATTTACATATACAAACGATGACATATCAATTTACGAAATTAATTAATCAAGATCAATTATATGAATGGCTTTCCAATTTACCGCAGGAGATTTATCGTGTAAAAGGATTTGTGAAATTTCATGGAGAGAAATATCCGCACTTATTACAATACTCATTTGGTGTACCGATTTTGTTGGAACAGGACTTTGGGTTTCCTACAAACTTGGTGATTATTGGTGAGAGTTTAGATAAGAAACAATTGGCAGAAGAATTAGGTGGATTAGAGAGTAACTCGATTTCATAATTTTTGTTGATATAGAAAAGCAGCGTAGAATTATAGATTCTACGCTGCTTTTGTATGTATAAAAATGATAGTGATTGGAAAGTTAATATTATTTAAAGAAAGCATAACCTTCATATGCTATAACAACTCTACCATTTGGAAGTTAGTTTTTTGTAGGGCTAAAATATTAGAAGAAGAGAACAGTTATTTTAATTTATTTGTTCCAGGAATGATATGTATAATTCATATAATTGTATGAACATTTACAAATGTATTGGAAGGGATTTGGAAATGTCTGGCGAATGTAGAGGTACCTCGAGAAATTTCTATTGACAACATAGTCTACATTATTAATAGCAAAAAGTCATGATTACGGATGGTTACTTTGGCGGATTTGATTCTATCAGAAAGTAAAGTATGGGGAGGATCACAATGTCAGCAAAAAAACGTAAGTGGCTAAAAATGGTGTTTACGGGATGTATTCTTGGTTCATTGTTAGTAACAGCAGGATGTTCAGGGAAAAAAGTAAGTACAGATGATGAGAAGACGATTAAGGTAGGTGTACTAGCTTCGTTAACAGGACCGCTTGAATCATATGGGAAACAAACGGTAAACGGGTTTGAACTAGGACTAGATTATGCAACAGGCGGGACAGGGAAAGTAGAAGGGAAGAAGATTAAGTTTGTTGTAGAAGATACGGAAACAAAAGCGGATGTAGCAGTTAAAAAAGCTACGAAACTATTAGAAGAAGAAAAGGTCGATTTTCTTGTTGGATCTTCGAGTTCAAGTGATACATTAGCAGTGTTACCATTAGCGGAAGAATATGAAAAAATAATGGTTGTTGAACCTGCGGTTGCAGATAGTATTACGGGGAAGAACTGGAATAAATATATTTTTAGAACAGGCAGAAATTCATCTCAAGATGCTATTGCTGGTGCTGCATCCATTGCTAAAAAAGATGTAAAGATTGCAACGTTTGCTCCAGATAACGCGTTTGGTCGTGAAGGAATTGCTGCGTTTAAAGCGGGAGCGAAGAAACTAGGGGCGAATATTGTAAATGAACAATATGCTGATACGAATTCTACTGATTTTACTGCAAATATTCAAAACATCATTAGTTCAAAACCAGATTATTTATTTGTTGTTTGGGCTGGTGCGAATTCACCATGGAAGCAATTAAAAGATATGAATGTAGAAGCACAAGGAATCAAGATTTCAACGGGCGCACCGGATATACCAGCATTAAAGACGATGGACGCATTAGTAGGCATGCAAGGATTTTCAGTGTATTATCATACACTTCCGAAAAATAAAGTAAACGATTGGCTAGTGGAAGAACATAAGAAGCGTTTCAATGGAACAGTTCCAGATTTGTTTACAGCTGGAGGAATGTCAGCTGCAATTTCCATTGTTGAAGGGTTAAAGAAAACAAAAGGAGATACAGATGTTGCTACGCTTATTAGGAAAATGGAAGGAATGGAATTTGAAACACCAAAAGGAAAAATGAAATTTAGAGAGAAAGACCACCAAGCTTTGCAAGCGCTTTATTCTATAACGTTACAAAAACAAGAGGGTATTGATTATCCAGTACCTGTTCTAGAGCGAGAATTAACAATGAAAGAAACCGAACCACCAATGCAAAATGAATAGACTGAATATTTAAAAAGATGTAAGGGGAGGAGGGAATCTCTCTTTACATCAACTTCTCTTTTTTATCCTGAAATATGAATTTTTTGAGGAGGGGATAGAGTGAAGAACTTGTTAGAGACTAGAAATCTTTGTGTCTCATTTGGAGAACATCATGTTATTAAAGACGTAAATTTGATGATACCAAAAGGAAAACTTATTTCTATTATTGGACCTAACGGAGCAGGGAAGACAACTCTATTTAACTTGTTAAGTGGACAAATTCCCCCAACAAAAGGTCAGATTTATTTTAAAGAACGTAACATTACAAAGTTATCGATTCCAGAGCGAACCCGCCTTGGTATGGGACGCTCTTTCCAGCTTACAAATATTTTTCCGGAATTAACAGTGATTGAAAATGTACGCTTAAGTGTACAGTCGTTCGTTCAAGATTATTATAGTTTTTTTCCAAACTTCTCACGATTCAAGCAGCAGACGGGAGAGGCGAGGCGTCTTCTGAAGACAGTATTGCTTCACGAAAAAGAAGAAGTGCTAGCGAAAGATTTAGCACATGGGGAAAAGAGAAAATTAGAATTGGCCATGCTGCTAGCGCTCAGAACAGATGTATTACTACTTGATGAACCAACAGCGGGTATCTCTGTTGAGGAAGTCCCGGCTATTCTTCAAGTGATAGAGAATATAAAGAAAAATCGTGAGAATACAATTGTACTTATTGAACACAAAATGGATATGGTTTTACATGTATCTGATCATTTAATTGTATTATTTCATGGCGAGTTATTGGCCGAAGGGTTACCAGAAGAGATTATGAAGGATGAACGTGTACAAACGGCGTACTTAGGGGGATTATATGGTGACACTATTAAAAGTGGATAATATAGAAACGCATTTGGATCAGTTTCATATTTTGCAAGGTGTTTCTTTTATGGTTGAGAAAGGAACAATTACCGTATTGTTTGGAAGAAATGGCGCTGGAAAAACAACAACTTTACGTTCAATTATGGGGTTTCATCGGATTTCTAATGGAGAAATTTATTATTGTGATGAGAAAGTAAATGGTTTATCTACCCATCTGATTTCGCGAAAAGGAATGGGCTATGTGCCAGAAAATCAAGGGATCTTTCATGATTTAACGGTAGAAGAAACATTTGCCCTTGCGGGAGCGAAGAAAGGGCTAGAGGTCGCAGGGAAAGTAGAATGGATGCTCAATTTATTTCCAGATTTAAAGCAATATTGGAATAAAAAAAGTGGGTTGTTGAGCGGAGGACAAAAGCAAATGCTGGCGATTTCAAGAGCATTCATTAATAGTGATGGATTGCTATTAATTGATGAGCCAAGTAAAGGATTAGCGCCGATTATGATTGAAAAGTTAATGTCGGCAATTTTGAAAATGAAAGAGAAAACAACTGTTTTACTTGTGGAACAAAATTTTATGATGGCAAGCCAGATCGGTGATTATTTTTACATTATGGATAACGGGAGAATTGTTCATAACGGTCCGATGCATGAATTGAAGGAAGATAAGGAAACGTGTCATAAGTATTTAGGGATTTCTTAACATTGATACGAAGGAGGTATAGAACGTGGATGTGTTAGTGAACTTGTTTGTAAACGGCATTTCAACAGGTATGCTTATTTTCTTATTAGCATCTGGACTGTCACTTATTTTTGGTTTAATGAGTGTACTCAATTTTGCTCATGGTGGATTGTTTGCATGGGGAGCTTTTACAGGTGTGTGGTTATTTAATATGACAGATAGTTATGTAATTGCATTAATAGGGGCGATTTTGATGGGAATGTTTCTCGGTTTCGTTTTAGAAAGATTTCTTATTCGTCCTGTTTATGGAAATCATGTTCGTCAGCTTCTCGTTACACTTGGTGGAATGCTCGTACTTAGTGAATGTATAAAAGTATTTTGGGGACCGAATCCAATTAGTGCTAAATTACCAACATGGTTACAAGGAAGCTATACATTTGATGGAGTTATATTAATTAAGTATCGTTTATTTGTGATTGTTATTGGAGTCATGATTTACATCGGCTTGATGTTGTTATTACGTAAAACAAAAATAGGTCTTATGATTCGTGCAGGTGTAATGGATAAGGAAATGGTTCAAGCACTTGGTATAAATGTAAAAGCTATATTTTCATTTGTCTTTTTATTAGGGGCTGGAATGGCGGCATTAGGCGGTTTTCTTCTTGCGCCATATTCAGGAGTTATTTTTGCTGAAATGGGTATGCAGTATGCTATTTTAGCATTTATTGTTGTCATTATTGGAGGGTTAGGCAGCGTACAAGGTTCAGCGATCGCGTCTTTAATTGTAGGGTTGGCTGGAGCGTTTACGGCTTATTATATACCTGATTTATCACTTGCAATCAATATGTTAATGTTGTTGTTTTTCTTAATAGTCAAGCCAACAGGACTCGTTGATGAAAAGGGGTGAAATGGTGAAAAGCACATTTAATCGGGCTGGGGTATATTTTGGGATAGCTGTATTGGTTTGTTTAAGCGTGTTCCCTTTTGTAAATGATTCGCGAAGTTTACTCATTTTGTTTACACAAATTTTCATCTTTGCTATATTTGCGATGAGTTTTGATCTTCTCCTTGGTTATACAGGAATTGTTTCATTCGGTCATTGTATGTTTTTTGGAATAGGAGCCTATTGTGTGGCGCTTTTATTTGATCGATATGAGGTTTCGGTGCTTAGCTTTTTTATTGGCATTGCGATCGCGATTGTACTATCAGCGATAATTAGTTATATAGTTGGCTTACTCTCTTTACGGTTAAAAAGCCACTTCTATGCAATGCTAACACTGGCTATTTCCCAATTATTCTTTGTACTTGCTGAAAAGTGGCGAGCTGTCACGCATGGGGGAGATGGCTTTACATTCGGTGTACCTGATATGTTTCGTGATCGGTTCATATTTTACTACATTACACTCGTATGTCTACTTGTGATTTTTTTATTGCTTCGTCTATTTACTCAATCTTCTATCGGAAAAGTTTTGAAGGCAATTTCGCAAAATGAGCAACGAGTAGAAGCACTTGGATATAAGGTTCTTCACTATAAAATTATTGCGAGCATCGTTGCGGGAGTAGTAGCAGCGATTAGCGGTGGTTTATTCGTTATTACATTACGATTTATAAATACATCTGTTTTTTCAATTGAAATGACTTTGAATGCTTTATTGATGGCAATGATAGGGGGAGTTGGAACACTAATCGGGGCGATTGCAGGCGCGGGGATTATTGAATTTCTAAAGTATTATTTATCAGAACTGGCGGCGCAGTATCCAATCTTTGAGCGATGGACGATTTTCCTTGGGTTATTATATATTATTGTGTTATTAGGTTTTCCAACAGGATTAATTGGAGCGATTAAAAAAATAAGAAATATAACCAAGAAGAAGAGGATAGAGAAAGGTAAGAAAGTTGAGCATAGTGCATGAAGCCTGTCCTCAATATTCAAAGAGAAATGCAGAAAGTAGCAGCGAATTAGCAATCATCGAGGAGAAGCACCTATCTCATAAAGTTTTACTTTATGAGATTTTTTGCGTGTATTTCAATCATCATTTTTTGATGATGTATTAAATGAAGAAGAACAAAATATTCTATACGTTTATGACCTGTGTTCTTAAGTATAGCGAAAAAAGAATTACCAGCAGAGTAATTTTTTTATGTATAATTTATGGAGATTTAACAGTTGAAGAGCTTGGGACAAAGTTAGATTTACCTCTGTTTTTAGAAGAAAGAAGAAAAGAAATAGAAGAAAAACTAGTGCGATTTTAGTAAATGGTATGGAAAAAGCCGACACGAATTCTTTTCGTATCAGCTCATTCAAAACGGTACATCTTTTTTAAAAACATCGTAACTATATTTTAAATTCACATCCACTCAAACTTCTTTATTACTCAATTTAAAAAGCATATACAACCTCTTGGCGAGAAATTGCGGTGTATATGGCATGTCCCTATGTAACCACTTTACAATCGTTCCAATTAAAGCTGAGGAACCGTACCAAATAGCAATATCTTTTGGAATATCTTTAGTAGCGAGAAAGGAGTCACTTTCTGCTCTCTCTGTTATATGGCCTGAAAGTGTATTTAACAAACGTTCTGTAAAAATCGGTGTTCGTCTAGAACCAAGAACTACTTTATAGAATTTAGCATTGTCAGTAATGTATTCAAGTAGGTCTACGAGTTTTAACCATCTTTATAAAGAAAGTTAAACGGGCTTCCGAATTAGAATCTAACAATCCTGTAGAGATGGTAACGACAGAGAAATTAAGTACAAATTAAAAGCCATTTGAGTTTCTGAATAAAAAAAGAAGCAATTTATACCATTTGTTAGTCAACATGTTTGCAGTACATCGCTTCTATCTTTATGCAGACTGGAAATGTGATGTACTCCAAATATGATTATTTATAGAGTGACTTATACAATTTTTATTTTTAAGGAGGAATATCAGTGAGTAAAGAAGTCATTGCAATTACAGAAATCCCTAATTTCCAGACACGTACTGAAGAGTTTTTTCCTTTAAAGTGGTATAAAGAAATGCTTCACAATCATTCTGTTTATTTTCACGAAGAAACGAATACATGGAATGTGTTTAAGTATGAAGATGTTAAACAGGTGTTAACCAATTATGAAGTCTTTTCAAGTCAGGGGCCTAGAAGCGGTCTTTTTGTCGGCGATAATAAAAAGTAAGAAAGCACTTCACCTATAACAATGATTACGTTCCTTGATCCTCCTGATCATCGAAAAGTGCGTTCCTTATTAGCAGCAGCTTTCACTCCCCGCAGTTTAAAAGAGTGGGAACCTCGTATTCAACAAATTGCAACAGAGCTTGTAGAAAATATACAAGAAAACACTACAATTAATATTGTGGAAGCTTTGGCGTCCCCTTTACCTGCTCTAGTAATTGCCGATTTATTCGGCGTACCTGCACAAGGTCAAGGTCAGTTTAAAGAATGGGTTGATATTTTGTTCCACCCATACGACAAAGAAAGGTTAGAAGACCTTGAACAACAAAAACAAAAGGCAGCGAAAGAATATTTTGAATACCTTTACCCTATTGTAGTTCAAAAACGTTCGAACCTTTGTGATGATATTATCTCGGATTTGATTCAAGCTGAAGTAGATGTGGAAAAATTGACGGATAATGAAATTGTACAGACAACTATGTTACTTTTAGGGGCAGGTCTTGAAACAACTAGTCACGCAATAGCAAATACATTCTATTCATTGCTTTATGATGACAAGTCATTATATGGAACACTAAGAAATGATATAGGGTTAGTCCCAAAAGCTGTTGAAGAAATGCTTCGATATCGTTTTCATATTTCAAGGAGAGATCGTACGGTCCAACAAGATAATAATCTATTAGGGGTTGAGTTAAAACAAGGTGATGTAGTCGTTGCTTGGATGAGTGCATCTAATATGGATGAAAACATGTATAGTGATCCTTTCTCTATAGATATTCATCGTTCAAACAATAAAAAGCACCTGACTTTCGGAAGTGGTCCGCATTTTTGTTTAGGTGCACCTCTTGCACGATTAGAAATGAAAATTGCATTAGAGGCATTCTTACAAAAATTTTCTAGTATCGAATCAGTAGAAGGGTTTGAATTAGAAAAAAACTTAACTCCTTCTGCTACGGGACAGTCCTTGACTTATCTACCAATGAAAGTTTATAAGGAGTCCTGCCGACAAACCGCGGATATCGTACGTTATCAGGATCTAAATTGTGAAAATTCATAAAAATTAAGGGATGATACATATTACACATGACTAATATGTATCATCCCTTTTACTTTTTGTTCCATAATCGGGCCAGATTGTGGAGGAGCGTTTTAAAAGAAAATTGGGCAGGTTAGTTGAAAAAAGGTTGTGAATAGGTATGGTTATTTTACGAAAATTGGATAGTAGCAAATTTAAAATATTGCTATAGACTTCATCAAACGGTATATAGTAAGGATGATTTGAATTTTCTTATTTGTAATTATATAAGACATACAGATTCGAGTCTTTAGATAGTCGCTTAAAGAGCTATCTTTAAGCCGTTCTAAAGGCTTTTTTGTTGTTCCCGTAAGTTTGAACGCTAGTAAAAATCATTAAATTATTGGAGGTGATGGAATGAAACTTACCTTGCAAAGGCAGCGAAGGGATGTGTTGTGGTGCTGTCCTAACTCAAATGAACGAAAGAATATTCTGTTTAGAAAAGAGAGAGTATTATCCGCTTTATAAGTGGGTTTAGAACAAAGCGGATAAAGGCAATACTGAGCCATAGTAGGAATGTATGTGAAAGGATGAGTATATGTTTGAAGAAGATGGAATAGTGTTGCTTATGGAACCTGTAGATGAAAGAAATCTTAGGAAATTCATTTTGACTATACCTCAGTCAATTTATAAGAGGAAAGAAATTTCTTTACAGTATGGAGCGGCTATAGGAGAAGGATACACAAGTATTATTGAGGAAATCATCAGTGTACATATAGCACCTGAAGTTATAACAGCTATAGGATATGTAAGAGAGGAAACGGCATGATAAAGGAATTGACATACTTGAGTGAGTCTTAAGTATGTCTTTTTTAGATGTATTTGTATGTATATATACAAATGAAGTTACATATATAACTTATTTGTAGGTGATATATGAGGAAAAATAAAAAATGATTGGGATCAACGTTTTGTAGGGTCTCTATACGATATGACGTGAAGATTCGTATTCGTGCTTTTTCCTCTTTTTAACCATGAAAAGCACGTATGTTTTCCAAAATTGATTAAGAAAAGGAAAATGCAAAGTTTTGCTAGAATATATAATTTGAGGTAAGGAAAATGAAAACAAAATAGCTAACATTTTTAGACGATAGTATAACGAAAGGAATATGTGTTTATGAATAATCCTCCACTTAACTACGTTTGAAGTAGGGGTACTCATTCGGTAAAATCTGATAGATGTATAGAAGAAACAATAGGTTAGTATTCATTTAGGAGGTAAAATATGAAATTAAAAAAGACTATATTACTTGTGTTTTTATTTACAATTGGTTTAATGGGATGTTCTGTCATTGAAGAAGGTAAGAATTCAATTGATTACGCTCAAAAGGCAACAGACTATGTGAATGAAGTAAGTACGTTTGCAAATGAAGCGCCGGGATTAGTAGAAAAAGCAATCAATGATAGTACTGCTCGCAAAGAATTAGAAACTAAACTCAGAGAAATTCAAAAGGATATTCCAGCTTTTAATGAATTGACACCTCCTGATGTAGCAAAGGACATTCATCAGCAAATTGTTGGATATAATGAAAAGTTAAATGAATTAATTGATACAACTATGAAAAAGATAGAAGAAGGAAAATTAGATGTAGAACAATTCAAAAACTCGGAACTTATGCAGACAGTTCAACAACTTAAAGATTTGAAAGATAAGATTCAAAATTTAGGGCAGTAAATATAGATTGAAAAAAGTCCGTTATGTATAAATGGGCTTTTTTAAATTGAAGGTATAACAATAAGGCGTTTACTTATTATTTAGAAAAAACGATACCTTTTAGCCGATTAAACTATTTGGGAGATATCGATTGTATCTCCTTTTTGTAAAGTGTTAAGTAGAATCATTGTATCAACCATTTTATGTCCAATTGAAAAAATTGCGGGAATAAGATTTGAAAATTCTTATTATTGGATATTTTATAGTATAACATATCTTTAGCCAATAATCTTAAAAGAATATGTATAGTAGATTATTAATCTACTGTTTGCCCTTGACGATTTAAAGCCATTGTTGTTATGGTTAAATTTGAAATTATAATAGGTTGAGTAAAAGGAGTTTTCGTGATGAAAAGGTTAGGGTGGAGAAGAGTAACGATACTATGTGTTGTTCTTTTAGGTATATGTTGGTTCTTTTTCCATGGAAGTATATTAGAAAAGAGCGGTACGAATGTTTCAAAAGCAAAAGAAAAGACGGCGATAGATGGTTCGCTTTTGCAGGTAGCAGAGCTTCCAAAGACAGGACTAACTGAAAAAGAAATCCCACAAAAGTATGTCCCGGAAGTAGAAGCAAAAGCAGCAATAATCATTGATGCAAATGATGGACAAATTATGTATAAAAAGCATGAAGAGGATGTGCTTGCCCCAGCGAGCATGTCAAAGATGATGACAGCTTATATTCTTTTAGAAAATATACATAAAGGAAAGATTCATTGGGATGATCAAGTGAAAATAAGTGCGAAATCAGCACAAACAGAAGGTGCCAGAATTCCAGTACAAGCGGGGGATGTAGTGACAGTTAGAGATTTATACCATGCACTAATGCTTGAGTCTGCAAATAATTCTGCGGTGGCTTTAGCAGAACATATAGCGAAGACAGAGCAAGAGTTTGCACAACTTATGAATAAAACAGCCGAACAATTGGAGTTATCAGAAGCGACTAAATTTGCAAATGCTTCTGGGCTACAGGAAGCAGACGGCAGTGAAACAAAGATGACTGTAGCTGATGTAGCGAAGTTAGCGTATCATCTTGTGAAAGATTATCCAGAGATAGTAGAGGTCACACATTTACGTCAAAGTCAGTTAGCATTTAAAAGTACGACTGTTACAAGTACAAATGAAATGTTGAATCCATCTAACCAAGAACTTTATATAGAAGGAATGGATGGGCTGAAAACAGGATTCACTGATAGTGCAGGTTATTGTTTTACAGGGACTGCGAAACAAGGTGATAAACGAATCATAACAGTTGTTATGGGTACGGAAAGTAAAATGAAACGTTTTACAGAAACGCATAAACTAATGTCTTATGGCTTCCAGATTGTTAAGTAAGTGAGGAATCTAATTTGAAGGAAAACAGCTTGTTTGAAACTCGAATTGAGTGGAAAATAAGCTGTTTTTTATTTAATGGGGAATATAAAAAGTGTTAACAACACAAAATGAAGAAGTATGAGTGAGAAAGTTTGAATTTGTTTTTGTTTGCTGATATTATAAAGTTATAAACTTATTATTGATAAGTTAGAGGTATATATAACATTATACATATTAGTAAGCCTCAAAATAAAATTGGAGGGAATTAGTATGGCAAAAGATTTTTATTCAGCAATTGAAGACAGAAGATCCATTTATGCAATTAGTAAAGAGCAAGTTGTTTCTGATGAAAAAATTCAAGAAGTAGTAAATCATGCCGTAAAGTATACACCTTCATCTTTTAATTCTCAAAGTGCAAGGGTTGTTGTTTTATTAGGTGAGCAACATGACAAACTATGGGATATTACGAAAGAAACCTTACGAAAAATTGTACCAGAAAATAATTTTGCACCAACCGAAGAAAAAATGCATGCATTTAGAAGTGGTTATGGAACAGTTTTGTACTTTGAAGATAGTAAAGTAATAGAAGAACTTCAAGAAAAGTTTACGTTATATAAAGAAAATTTCCCGACTTGGTCCCAGCAATCATCAGGAATGCTGCAATTTGCGATTTGGACAGCATTAGAAATTGAAGGATTTGGTGCAACGCTACAACATTATAATCCATTAATTGATGAAGAAGTGAGAAAAGAATGGGATATTCCAGACACTTGGAAGCTGATTGCACAAATGCCATTTGGTAAACCAGTTGCACCAGCAGGGGAAAAAGAATTTCAGCCGTTAGAAACTCGAGTGAAAATTTATAAATAAAGTAGCAAAGGATTATCAATTTTGATAATCCTTTTTCTGTGCCTGTTATAGAATATCTTTATAATTTATAAGGATTTTCTTTTGCTAATTCATGTCTTTGTTGTTTTATAGCCATTTTTAATGTATTCTTTTTTCTTTCAATGGGTTCTACTTTTTTGAATGTTAGTAAGGATAGTAAGTATACGAGTGCATAATGAAATTCGGTATAATGTTTTGAACTATTATCAATAATGTGCTCCATAGATAAAAATGAACCTCCTAATATTTAAATATGCAGTAGTCAATTTATCCCGCATTAATGGGCAGTAAGAACCGGATTGGTGAGGGTTGGTTAAAGCTTCATTTTATCATTTTTAGGTTAAATATTCCATTTTAGATTTTAAGGTTTATAAAATCCCTAAATAATCCCCTATATTTTTTTCAATGAGAAGTACCGTTACGATGATAAATAAAATTCAGATGATCCCGTACATATAGATTTATTAGAGAATTATATATGGCACGATATATTAGTCAATCGTTTGGTGAAAGATTGTGATCAAAATATGGATTCTTGGATTGCTCCAGAGCGAGATAAATTCTTTTTTATATAAATTTCATTTTTTAGAATAATATATGGTTGATAAATGTTTAAATTTTTGTAATGATAAGAAGGTGGCTCATGGAAAGAACTTCTTTGTATGGAAATAGTTAATGCTATTTTGAAAGAGCGGTAGAAAAATAAATTCGTCACAGAGGTATTATGCTTTTATTAGTGCTGCATGTGAAGAAAGAATACTACTGGAAATTTCGGTTGGATTTATAATAAATAGGAAGTTTATTATTGCGAAGCTGTATTTGAAGATGAAGTTCACATGAAGTTCACACAAAATTCACGTCAATCATTTAAAATGATTAACGTGTGAAAAATAAAACTCTTGTTAAAAAATGGAACTTGATGAATATTTTGCTTTTATAATATTGTAAAGTATTAAGTTTGTATTTTTTTAAAGAGGATAGTAGGGAAAGGAAGTAAATACAACTTATGAAGAAAGTAATAGCAGGTTTAGCAGCAGCGTCTGTAGCTGGTATGGCAGTTCCTGGAATGGATTCGGCTCATGCACAAGTATCAGAAGATGCATTAAAAGAAATCAATGGACAAACTCAAACACAAACTCAAACACAAACTCAAACAACAGTAGCTGAAACACCAAAAGTGAATTCTGAGCTAAAATACACAGTGACAGCTGATGTATTGAATGTACGTACAGGTGCTAGCACAGGACATGATATTATTGCTAAAGTACAAGAAGGTCAAGTGTTACAAGTAATCGGTCAAGAAAATGGCTGGTTTAAAGTAAACGTAAATGGTCAAACAGGCTATGTAAGCGGTGATTTTGTAACAACTGGTGAGAAAAAAGGAACTGCTGTTCAACAAGGAACAGGGAACTATACAGTGAAAGTTTCTTCACTTAATGTACGTACAGGTCCTAGCGCTTCTCATACAGTTCTAGGTACTGTAAGCAAAGGGCAAACTGTACAAGTTGTCGGTGAAGTACAAGACTGGTTCAAAATTAACTACAATGGCGAAACTGGCTATGTAAGTAAAAACTTTGTATCAAAAGGCGGTACAACTACAAATGTAGGTACGGAAACGCAACAACCAAGCAATAATGAAATGACAATTCGAAAAGATGGTTCATATGTTGTTGATACTGGAGCGTTACGTGTACGTACAGGTCCAGCTACATATAATGCTGTAATTGGTGGCGTATTACAAGGCCAAACATTACAAGTTATTGGTGGAGAAAACGGTTGGTATAAAATTAACCACCAAGGAAAAACAGGTTATGTTAGTGCAGATCATGTTAAGTTTGTAAAAGGTGGTACAGCAAATGTAACTACGCCTTCTCGTCCAACAACTGGCGGTGAGCAAGGAAATACACAAACAGAAAAACCGCAAACAGAAAAACCAACAATACCATCTGCTAATGGCTCATCAATTGTGTCTATTGCACAATCATTAAATGGTTCACCATATGTTTATGGTGGTACAACACCATCTGGTTTTGACTGCAGTGGCTTCGTTTACTACGTATTAAAACAAGCAGGACACTCTGGCGGACGTCAAACTGTTGCAGGTTACTGGAGCAGTAAACCACATACTAGCAATCCACAACCAGGTGATTTAGTATACTTTAGCAATACTACTGGTTCTGGTGGTATGACTCATATGGGTATTTACTTAGGAAATGGACAGTTTATCAGTGCAGAAACTGAAAAAACTGGTGTGAGAATTCAATCAGTAAACAGCTCTTACTGGAGTAAGCACCTAGCTGGTTACACAAAAGCGTAATAAGAGAATCTTATTCTTAAATATTATAAGGAAAAGCTTTCTAGGAAACTAGAAAGCTTTTTTTCTATTTTATATGTTTACTTTAATGATTGTATTTACGAATCAAGTAAAAATTTAGAATACAAATCGTGAAAATAGTTAGGACGAAATAAGTTTGCAGCGTGACCTGCTAACGGAATTTCTTTATATAAAACGTTTGGAAGAATGGATTTTAAATCAAATAAACAGGATTTATATAGATGATCGTGTTCTCCCATTACCCAAAGAATAGGTTGTGATAGTTCTCTTAGTCGAGATTTCAAATCGAATTCGAGACGGTGTTTGAGTGATTGGGCAATAATAGATGAGTGCAATTGCAATCCAAAGCGATAATAAATGTTTTTTGAAATGACAGCAAAAGGATTAGCTTTTAATACACCACTTGGGAAAATTGTATTTGCATATTGATAAAGCCAAGTGGAATATTCATTTTCACGTTTGTCCCAAAACTTTCGAAAGACGTTATACAAAAGGGATGGATTATTGTAATGACCACCAATATGACAAAGGCTTAATACCTTCTCTGGATACGTGTGAGCAAATAGAGTAGCGATATAACAACCATAGCTTAGGGCGCAAATATGAGCCTCTTGAATACCTTCTTTTTCATAAAGGTCTGATAATTGCTGTACTAGTCTGTCTAAAGAAAAGTCTATTGCTTGTCCTTTGTCTTCACCATGACCTAGTAAATCATACGTTATAATATTGTAAGAAGGAGAAAATCGTTTATATTCTTTTTTGAAGGCACGACGATTTCCGACTAATCCGTGAATGAATATAATGGTTTTCTTTTCAGAATTCTTTTTTGCTTGCACGGTATAGGTATACCCCTTTCGATGAATGAAGATTAGATAGATGTGTATGCTATGAAAATATATATTTTCCATAGTTATATATGAGTAATCATTCTATAGTTTTTTATAGACTATAGGGTGTTCATTTTATATTAAGTACCAGGTAATAATATCAGATGGTTACATCTGTTGTAAAGATAAGGTTTGATGTGTTTTATTACCAAAAATCAGATTAATTGTTTACATTCATATCTTATTCTAATTTTAGAAATAAGCGTTGAGTTTGAAATAAGGAGATGAATAGAGATGGAAACACAAAATAAAGAGAAGGAAAAGGGGAATTGGAGGCAGTTTCTACGCCTTATTCAAGATACAAATCCTCCGAAAGGTATTCTTATTTTTGCATTAGTAATGAGTTTGTTTTCAACAGGGGCGAGTTTGTTTATTCCAATGCTTACAAAAGGGTTAGTTGATAATTTTTCAATTTCTTCAATAAATACAATTCAGATTGTTAGTTTAGTCGCGTTCTTCGTTGTTCAAACAATCGCAGCAGGATTATCAATTTATTTGCTCAATTACATTGGGCAAAAAATTGTAGCTGGAATTAGAGAAAGACTATGGAAAAAATTTCTTGTTTTACCAGTTTCTTATTATGATCAAAATAAGACTGGTGATACGATTAGTCGCATGACGAATGACACAGGTGTAGTAAAAACATTAATTTCAGAGCACTTGTCCAATTTGTTAACGGGTGGTATTTCAATTGTTGGATCATTAATTGTATTGTTTGTTTTAGACTGGAAAATGACAGTTCTATTGTTAACTGTTATTCCGTTATCTGTTTTGATTTTAGTTCCACTTGGAAGAAAAATGTATAAAATCTCTAAAATATTGCAAGATGAGACAGCCTCTTTTACAAGCGTTTTAAATCAAGTATTATCAGAAATCCGTTTGGTGAAATCTTCAAATACGGAATCAAGAGAATATGAAAATGGTAACAAAGGAATTCAAAAGTTACTACAATTTGGTTTGAAAGAAGGAAAAGTTGAAGCATTCATTACACCAATTATGTCATTTGTTTTAATGGCGCTACTTGTTATTATTGTAGGATATGGTGGAATGCGAGTTTCTAGCGGGGTGCTAACAACAGGAGAGCTTGTGGCATTTATTTTATATTTAGTGCAAATTGTTATGCCAATGAGTCAGCTATCTATGTTCTTTACACAATTTCAAAAGGCAATTGGTGCAACAGAACGTATTAATACAATTTTAGAGTATGAGGTTGAAAATCATACAGAGGGCACTAATGTGACAAATGCAAAACAATCAATTTTGATTGAAAATGTAGATTTTGAGTATAACGAAGGTGAGAAAGTATTACAAAATATTCAGTTTACAATTGAATCAGGAAAAGTGACTGCGATTGTAGGCCCAAGTGGTAGTGGGAAAACGACATTGTTTTCTTTATTAGAACGCTTCTATGAACCAACTAGTGGTGTAATAAAATTAGGTGAAAACCCTATTTCAACATATTCATTACAATCGTGGCGACGTCAAATTGGATATGTTTCACAGGATAGCCCATTAATTGATGGAACGATTCGAGATAACATTTGTTACGGAGTTGAAGAAAAGATAAGTGATGAGGAAATAGAACGAGTATCGGCGATGGCTTATGTTGATGCATTTATTCATGATTTACCGAAAGGGTTCGATACAGAAGTTGGCGAACGTGGTGTGAAATTATCTGGGGGACAAAGACAACGAATTGCGATTGCTCGTGCATTACTCCGAAATCCGCAAATCTTAATGTTAGATGAAGCGACTTCTAGTCTTGATAGTAAATCGGAATCTGTTGTTCAAAAAGCTTTAAATAATTTAATGAAGGGCAGAACAACTTTAGTGATTGCACACAGACTTTCTACAGTTGTAGATGCAGAGAAAATTATTTTTATTGAGAAAGGGAAACTTACGGGAAGTGGTTCGCATGATGAATTGTTACGTTCTCATGATATGTACCGGGAATTTGCAACACAGCAACTGAAAATTAAAGAGGGAGCACTATAAAAAGCGATTGTAGTATTGGATTTTGAAGCAGTGGATAGTTTCTTTAACTTCACTGCTTATTCATTATAATGAATGATAGGGTAATAGAGGAGGGGAAGACAAATAAAAATGTCATTCACTCTTCTATTTATAGGTTACCTTTAAGTAACCTACGCACATCAAAGTGCATAATTGCATTTCGGATTAGATGCAGATAGAATTCATAGTATAAAAAATAACATAGAATGATTGAGGAGTGTTATATTTGGCAGAATTATTACAAGGGAAAAATGCATTAATTACAGGAGCGGGAAGAGGGATTGGTCGTGCAGTAGCAATTGCTTTAGCGAAAGAAGGCGTAAATGTTGGTCTTTTAGCGCGCTCTGAAGAGAACTTAAAAGCAGTTGCGAAAGAAGTGGAAGCTGAAGGCGTGAAAGCTGTTATTGCTACTGCTGATGTATCTTCATATGAAGAAGTTACGACTGCTATTGAAACATTAAAAAGTGGATTAGGTTCTATTGATATTTTAATTAATAATGCGGGTATTTCTAAGTTCGGAAAATTTTTAGAACTAGATGTTGCTGATTGGGAAAAAATTATACAAGTCAACTTAATGGGTGTATACTATGCAACTCGTGCAGCGTTGCCAAGTATGATTGAACAACAGTCGGGTGACATCATTAATATCTCATCTACAGCAGGACAAAAAGGTGCGCCAGTAACGAGTGCATACAGTGCTTCTAAATTTGGTGTTCTTGGTTTAACAGAATCATTAGCGATGGAAGTACGTAAACACAATATTCGTGTAACAGCTTTAACGCCAAGTACAGTTGCAACAGATATGGCAGTAGACTTAGGATTAACAGACGGTAATCCAGATAAAGTTATGCAAGCAGAAGATATTGCAGAGTTTATCGTGGCGCAGCTTAAATTAAATAAACGTACATTTATTAAATCTGCTGGGCTTTGGTCTACTAATCCGTAAGATGTTATAAATAAAAAAAGATTTAGCTTAGGGCTAAATCTTTTTTTATTTGTTTTTTATTCTGAATTTTCACTTATAATAAATTTGAAGGGGATGGTGTTGACATGTATCATTTTGATAAATGGAAGGCTGTTGATAATTACATTACGGACCTGCTTGTGCCAACTGATCTGATTCTGGAAGAGGTACTTCCGTATAGTTATAAGAAAGATGTGGACTTTACAATAAAGTTGTAGACTAATCCAATTTGGTTATGAAACATATGATAAAAAGCATGACAGCTTATGTCATGCTTTTTTGTTTTATAATTAATAGAGTTAGTATAGTCATATGGACACAACTTAGTTAAGTCCTTACAAGGGGTTTTAAGGAGGAAGTGTACATATGACAAACAAGAAATTTAATGAAGAGTTTAAAAAAATGGTTGTTGAATTATATTGTTCGGGACAATCTGTAAAACAATTGAGCAGTGAGTATGGCGTATCAGAAGTAACCATTTATAAATGGATTAAAATATATTCTCCTATCACATCAGTTGATAAAGATGAACTGACGCTAGAAGATCTAAAACGAATGAAAAAAGAAACGCTTCGTCTAAAAGAAGAGAATGAAATCTTAAAAAAAGGCTATGGCCATATTCGCGAGAAAATAAAAGATACAGAATTACACCAATTTATTGATTGTCAAATAGAAACGCAATCTGTTCATATGATGTGCCAAACTTTTGGGATAGCAAGAAGTTCTTACTACCAATCTCAGCATAAAACAGAGTCAAAGCGTAGTCGTGAAAATAAAGAATTAACCAAAAAAATTATACAAATTCATCAAGACAGTGGAGAGCGTTACGGTGCGCCAAAGATTCATCAAATACTACTAGAACAAGGGTTACAAGTAAGCATAAAGCGTGTGCAACGGCTCATGAAAAAAGAAGATATTCTTTCCGTTATCTTAAAAAAATACAAACCACATTTATCAAAATCAACTATAGAGGAACGTACAAATCTATTGGAACAGGACTTCTCTACCATGACAATAAATGAAAAATGGGTAGCGGAGATTACTTACATTCACACGCAAAAAGATGGTTGGTGTTACCTTGCATCTGTCATGGATTTGTATTCTAAAAAAATTGTTGGATATTCATTTTCAC
>Ga0102589_1001165_pt1 | contig 38744 bp, 41 predicted proteins | sample AraplaMF_Col_mLB_FD_76858 | JGI IMG/M metagenome (GOLD analysis project Ga0102589, IMG submission 76858) | Arabidopsis root microbial communities from the University of North Carolina, USA - plate scrape MF_Col_mLB | ecosystem: Host-associated > Plants > Roots > Endosphere | place: USA...
CTATTGTACGTCCGCAAATTATTTCTGGTACACATGCAATCACACTTAGCTTATTCGGAGTGCTTCGTCCTGGTGATGAATTACTTTATATTTCTGGTCAGCCATATGATACATTGCAATCAATAGTGGATGGTGGAGACAAGGATACTGGCTCGTTAAAAGATTATAAAATCGGTTATAGCCATGTGGATTTAATCGATAATCAAGAGATCGATTGGGATGGTGTTGCAGCTGCAATTACACCAAACACAAAAATGGTTGCTATCCAACGTTCGAAGGGCTATGCAACACGCCCATCCTTTACCATTTCACAAATTACTGAAATGTGTGCAAAAATCCGTGAATTAGCGCCACATGCAGTTATTTTCGTTGACAATTGCTACGGTGAATTTGTTGAGGCACAGGAGCCGACAGAGGTTGGGGCTGATTTAATAGCAGGCTCACTTATTAAAAATCCTGGTGGAGGCTTAGCGAAAATTGGTGGCTATATTGCGGGTCGTGCAGATTTAGTAGAGAAATGTGCTTATCGTATGACATCGCCAGGTATTGGTGCTGAAGCAGGAGCAACATTAAATACACTTGGTGATTTCTATCAAGGATTTTTCCTTGCGCCACATGTTGTATCTCAAGCATTAAAAGGTGCCATCTTCACGGCGGCTATGCTAGGAGAGATCGGCATGAATACATCACCAAGCTATGATGCTAATCGTACGGATTTAATTCAATCGGTTTCTTTCCAAACTGCGGAACAAATGATTGCTTTTTGCCGTGAAATTCAAGCGAACTCACCAATTAATGCGCATTATGCACCAGAGCCAGCGTATATGCCTGGCTATGAAGATGATGTCATCATGGCAGCTGGAACATTTATTCAAGGTTCCAGTATTGAGCTTACAGCAGACGGTCCTATTCGTCCGCCATTTACAGCATTTATTCAAGGTGGGTTAACATACGAACATGTAAAATTTGCAATTTGTAGTGCTGTTCAAAAAATCCAAAAATAGATAACGAAAAAACTATTCAAAATTTCCATTTTGAATAGTTTTTTTATTTATGGATGAAAAGTTGAAGATATCATTTGAAACGTAGAAATGTATATAAGTTAATTGGACTCGAACGCCCCTAAGAAAGCGCAAAGTAAGAATGGAAATCAACCCCCACCTTAGGATAATAAACTTAGTATTTTACAATTTTTCATCATTTCAAAAAAATTATTTTATTCCATGTTAGGAAACCTTACATGAACTGTTGACAGTGTAAATTTTTCGTTATATTATTAGCTGGTATTGGAGGGGACTTAAATGAGTCGTGAAATTAGACGAACTATGCCGTTGTTATCTATGAATATCGTAATGCAATTGACTGAGCTTTCGGCACGTCAGATTCGTTATTATGAAGAACACCATTTAATTGAGCCGCACCGAACAGAAGGCAATCGACGAATGTTTTCATTAAATGACGTCGATACACTGCTGGAAATTAAAGATTACTTGGAACAGGGCATGAACATGGCAAAAATTAAAAAAATGTTCGCTAAAAAGAATGAACCTGTTTCAACAGATGAACCTAATTTAAGTGACTCAGAATTACGTCGCATCATGCGTGAGGAAATGCTTCAAGCGCAGCGCATGCAAAAATCATCCATCCGTCGTGGGGATTTATCTCGATTCTATTAATAAAAGGCAACATCATTAATTACTTTATTAATAGGGTAGGGTAATGATAAAAAAGCTAGACAATTTATAGGAGTGTGGAAAACTGTGGGTAAATACACAAAAGAGGACATTAAACGTCTAATCGAAGAAAAAAACGTAAGCTTTATACGTCTACAATTTACAGATATTCTTGGCACAATCAAAAATGTTGAGATTCCTGTAAGCCAATTAGATAAAGCTCTAGAAAACAAAATGATGTTTGATGGCTCATCCATTGAAGGCTTCGTACGTATCGAAGAATCAGATATGTATTTGTATCCTGACTTAGATACTTTCGTAGTGTTCCCTTGGACTTCTGAAAAAGGGAAAGTGGCACGTTTCATCTGTGATGTATACACTGCTAAAGGCGAGCCGTTTGCTGGTGACCCACGTAACAACTTAAAACGTATCCTTAAAAAAATGGAAGATATGGGCTTCACAAGCTTCAACTTAGGGCCTGAGCCAGAATTTTTCTTATTCAAATTAGATGCAAAAGGTGAACCAACACTAGAAGTAAATGACCACGGTGGTTATTTCGACTTAGCACCAACTGATCTTGGTGAAAACTGCCGTCGTGATATCGTACTAGAGTTAGAAGAAATGGGCTTCGAAATTGAAGCATCTCACCATGAGGTAGCTCCAGGGCAACACGAAATTGACTTTAAATATGCAGATGCAATTACAGCTTGTGACAATATCCAAACGTTCAAATTAGTTGTTAAAACAATTGCTCGTAAACACGGTTTACATGCTACATTTATGCCAAAACCATTATTCGGTGAAGCTGGCTCTGGTATGCACTTCAACGTTTCATTATTTAAAGGTAAAGAGAATTCGTTCTACGATGAATCTACTGAACTAGGTCTTTCTGAAACTGCAATGCAATTCATGGCAGGTGTCCTTGCTCACGTTCAAGGCTTCACAGCTGTGACAAACCCAACAGTTAACTCTTATAAACGTCTTGTACCGGGTTATGAAGCACCATGTTATGTTGCATGGTCAGCTCAAAACCGTTCACCACTTATCCGTATCCCATCAGCACGTGGTCTTTCAACTCGTGTAGAAGTACGTTCTGTGGACCCATCTGCTAATCCATATTTAGCAATGGCTGTTATTTTAGAAGCTGGTCTTGAAGGTATTCGCAGTAACTTAACACCACCAGCTGCTATTAACCGTAACATCTACGTGATGTCTGATGAAGAGCGTAAAGCGAATGGTATCGCAAACTTACCACCAGCACTTGACGACGCTTTAGCGTTACTTGCACAAGATAAAGTAGCTCAAGCAGCTTTAGGTGAGCATATCTATGCGAACTTTAAAGAAGCAAAAGAAATCGAGTTTGACATGTATCGTACAACAGTACACCAATGGGAACGCGATCAATATTTAAAAATGTACTAATTAAAAGCGTTGGAGCTGTAAGGCTCCAACGTTTTTTTTGTGCACCTATAACCAAATGGCCGAGACAGCGCATGCTATAAACAACCCTTATTCTCTATTCTCAAATAAGCTTCAATTAGAATAGGTCATGATATGACACAATTTAATGCCTGTCCACCGACATGTGGTGCAGCAGTGGTAATAGTATGTAGGGACCGATTTGCGACAAGACATAATGCCAATAAAACTGTGGATATCCTTGCTCAATCTATGACAACTGATTTACCGAATAGTCATGAGGATAGTGTGCATTTAGCCGGCTATGATATGACGGGATGTCCTGCTCAACAGGTGGTACTTGGCAGCGTACGTGTAGGAGCAATGTATAGCAGGGGGAATAAATCAATAACGTTGTATCAATTCAAGAGTGTACTAATGACGAAATTCTAATCTACACTAATAGTTAAGAAAGCGATAGGGAAGACAAGCCCCATCGCTTTCTTCTATTAATAGCCCATATGGTGATGGCCCATGTGATGGCCCATATGATGGCACATATGATGATCCATATGGTGGTGATGGTGACCCATATGATGGTGACCCATATGATGGTGTCCCATATGATGATGGCCCATATGATGATGACCCATATGATGATGTGGCATATGGCAAGGCTCAGGTGGCATCTCGCAAAGTGTATGAGTTTCGCAACATTCCTCCACAACACACTCAGTGCAAGGGAAATGATATTGATGATCAATTATATGTTTGTTAACTGTTGTAATATGTGCTGGTTGTACATGAGGTACGACCGTATGGATGTAATTAGTGCGTACATATTCCTCTGGTGGACAACAATGTGGTTGTTCAAATTGAGTTGGGCACATTTGTGGTGGACAACAATGTGGTTCGTGGTGATGATGGTGATGATGATGCATACGTCTATGCATGGTAAAACCTCCTGTTTTGATAAGTTGTGGTTCATAATTAACATATGAGATGAAAGACAGTGTGGTCTATTTGTATGCCTATTAAGAGCTGGTTAAATCTCTTAGGCAATCAAAATAGGTATGATTCATGGAGAGTTTCACCAAACGATACTTCTATTAGCAAATGTCTTGGTAGCGACAGCTACAAGTGTGAAAGCGAAGCGTCAGCTACGGAAGCTTCCCACCTCTATAGGTAGTGAGATGTATGCGAATTTAATTACTTTTCAGTGGGTGTCCAAATACTCGCTGAAAAAGAGAAACTCAGTCGTTGCCGAAGGATGGAATTATGCCGAGGTAAAATTGATCTTCTTTTAGATAATGTAAAATTGAGTTTTGTTGAAAGGTAATGATACATAGAAGAAGTGTGGATAATTAGAAGAGAAATATAAAAATAACAAATTTTTTTGGATTGAATAAAAATGCATTTTGCTGTAGAATTAAACGTTGTATTGTTGGTTTATGATATTTTTATAGCTATGACTTTATGAATAGAAATTTTGCAGTGCGGATGTTAATTATAAAAAAAGTAGTGTTTGGGCATTCCTTTATTACTTTTTAGAGGGATGTTTTTTTATTTTTTCCGTACGTTCTTTATCTCGCGTTAACGGACAGTAATTGATCTGTATCGAAAGCGAAGCGTCAGGTACAAGAAAGACTCCCGCCTCGATATTTAGTAAAAGTGCAAAAGTTAAGTGGTTGATTAACGGCTCGTAAATGCCTGAACGGTAAATACTAATGATTAGTGAGGAATAAAGATATTCCCACTGATTAAGTTCATATATACATTTCTTGGCGGTTTAAAAGGACATAACTAACAAGCTTGATGTATTAAACTTCGAAAAAACCTAGAGAAATGAGGCTTTAAATTATGAAAAAATATCCTACTTCTACATACTTTTTCTTCATAATTCCGTCTCTTATTGGTGTTCTATTATTTATGACACCAGTCTTAACGGAAGATGGATGGAAAGTTCCAATTGCTATTTTAGCAAATTTACTAGCAGGTTTTGTTGCTCCGGTTATTAGTTATTTTACTGTAATTATGTTTGCGATTTCGGCAATTGGTTCACTCATTGCCAAATTATTCCCGCGAAATAATTCAAAAGAGCCTAGTATTTTAGATACATTATTTTATGTAAATTGGTTTTGGACAATAATAAGAGTCATCGGTTTAGTATTTGCATCAATGGTTGTCTTTGATTTTGGACCATCGGCGATTAATAATGAAAATACTGGTGGATTATTAATGAACTCAGACGGTGGTTTAGTAACATTTTTATTTACGATTTTCTTATTTGCAGGTCTACTACTACCATTTTTAACGAACTTCGGCTTGCTTGAATTTTTCGGAACGATGATGGTAAAAATCATGCGTCCTCTCTTTAAAAGCCCTGGTCGTTCATCGGTTGATGCACTTACATCCTGGGTTGGGGATGGAACAATTGGTGTTCTTATGACAAGTAAGCAATATGAGATGGGGAACTACACGAAAAAAGAGTCTGCCATTATTGCAACAAGCTTCTCTGTAGTATCCATCACGTTTTGTATCGTAGTATTAGATACAGTGCATTTGTCACGCTATTTTATTCCATATTACTTAACAGTAGTTCTTTGTGGTCTTGTTTTAGCGATAGTTATGCCACGGATTTTTCCTCTTTCTAACAAAGAAGATACTTATATCGACGGTACACCAGTAGATTTATCGCGTGAGGAATTACCAGAAGGTTATAATTCTGTGTCACATGGCTTAGAAAATGCATTAACCGTTGCGCATGCAAATCGTGATCCACGTCAATTTTTGAAAGATGGATTTAGAAATGTCTTGGATTTATGGGTTGGTGTAGCACCAGTTGTTATGGCATTTGGTACGGTTGCTTTAATGCTTGCTGAATTCACTAATATTTTTGCATTTTTAGGAAAACCGTTTGAACCTATTTTAACAGTGCTTGGTTTACCAGAAGCAGCTGAGGCAGCACAAACGATGGTTGTTGGCTTTGCTGATATGTTCCTACCTTCAATTTTAGGAGCAGGAATTGAAGCTGAAACTACACGATTTGTAATTGCTGTCGTTTCTGTGACACAGCTTATTTATATGTCTGAAGTCGGTGGACTTATTTTAGGTACAAAAATTCCGCTTAAATTTTTAGATCTAGTTGTTATTTTCTTAATACGTACGATTATTTCACTACCAATCGCAGCAGTAGTTGCACATATACTCTTTTAGACTAAAAAGGCAATTGTTCGAATTTACTAACGCGAACAATTGCTTTTTTCATTATATAAATCGTGCGTTAGTGGAGAATATTTGTGGAAAAAGAATAAATAATTGTGAACAGAATACAACATGACACATAAATTCATTGAGTTGGGAAAAACTACACTTAAAGTATTAATACTTTAAGTGATACTGAGGTGATAAAATGGACAGAATTTTTTCTCTCTGCTTAAGTTCTTGTTATTTATTATTTTCTCAACCAAGTGATGCCTATATAAATGATTCGCTCAGTCCTTATGAAGAAATTTATCCTGAGATAGGCTATAAAACGGTTGAAGCAGCTGCCTCCGATTTTGAACGGCACTTTCATCAAGGGCTAAAGCTACCACTTCGAGTACCTTCTATTAGTTTTACACATCATTTTGGTCGATTTAATGATCTTGAAGGAGATATGAATGATTTTTTTGAAGTGACATTTATTAACCATCAACTTCCTGAGCATCATTATAAAATTACTGTTCGACCTAATGAGTTTAATTTACCAGCTAAAAAGGAAAATATAGTAAATGATTTCGAGTTAAAAAACGGAACTTCCGCAATTTATATGGAAATTTCAGGTTTCAATGTACTTTCTTTTGAAAGAGAAGGTTGGCAATATATGCTGTGGATTGATAAAAGGGTTTCAAATAAGGTAACACCTGAAGTTTTAGTTGACATAGCCAATTCCATTGACTATACAGTGCAAGAGGATGAACAGGGATAATAAAAAATGCCAAGACCTTTAATGGGGGCTTGGCATTTTTACTAAATTAAAGTGTCGAATCCCCTCAAGTTGAAAAAATTAGTTGACTGAATGCATTCATTAAGTTAATATTACTAGCGAATAAGAAAGAGGTTCATAGCGCATACCCTCTATAAAAAACTATGGATGACGTCATTTACGCCATATCCAAATGCGGATATGGCGATTTTTTTTTATTAGGATTCACGCATAATGGACTTCTCACAATTTGAGGAGGCATTTTTATGGCAGGAAGAAATGAAGAACAAGGCTTACAGGATTTAACACTCCTTGGCAATCAAAACACAAAGTATTTATTTGAATACTCACCGGAAATACTCGAAGCAGTCGATAATTTGCATACGAAAAATGATTTTTTCGTGAAATTTAATTGCCCGGAGTTCACGAGTCTATGTCCAATGACAGGGCAACCTGACTTTGCGACAATGTATATATCTTTTATTCCAGATAAAAAGCTAGTAGAGAGTAAATCATTAAAACTATATTTATTTAGCTTCCGTAATCATGGGGACTTCCATGAGGATTGTGTTAACATCATCATGAATGATTTAATTAAGCTAATCGAGCCACGCTATATTGAAGTATGGGGCAAGTTTACGCCACGCGGTGGCCTGTCTATTGATCCATGGTGTAACTATGGTCGCCCAGGCACAAAATATGAAAAAATGGCGGAGCATCGTTTGATGAACCACGATATGTATCCTGAAAAGGTGGATAATCGCTGATGCTTTACTATTTAAATGGATTGTTTGTTGGCTTTTTAATTTTAGCAAATGTTTTAGCTGTAAAAGTGTTTAGTATAGGCGAGTGGATGATGCTTCCGGCAGCAGCGATTTTAATTATTTTCACATATCCTCTTATCGATGTAATTTGTGAGGTATATGGCAAGGAAGCGGGCGGACGCACGGTAAGAACAGGCCTTATGGCACAAGTGTTTGCGGCATGCTTTATTGCTATTGCTATTGAACTACCACCTGCAGAAGCCTTTGGTTATCAGAAGGAGTTTGAGACAATTCTTGGCGGCAGTATGCGTGTCATTATTGCGAGTCTAGTAGCGTATACGGTCAGTGTTAATTTGGATGTAGTCATATTTAGTAAGTTTAAAGAAAAGCATGGAAACGGTAAGCTTTGGCTTCGCAACAATGCGTCAACGATGTTAAGTCAACTCATCGATACGGCATTATTTATTTCGATAGCCTTTTATGGAATAATGCCAATGAAAGTGTTGCTAACGTTATTTATTACACAGTATTTATTTAAATTCTTGGCGTCCATTGTAGCAACACCACTTGTATATGGGCTAGTTTTCATTGCGCGAAAATTTGATAAACGTAAAGGCTTTGAACCATCTCATTACTGAAGTGATTCAAAGTGTTGAAAATAAAGTATAGCTCTTAGCATGTATTTTCTAGCAAGTGCTCTAATTTGTGTAGTAAGAGCTTAACGCTTGCTAACAGAAAAGTGGGTAGTCTGTAAAGGCAATCCACTACATTTAAAGCGCCACACCATTTCAATATAACTGTATTACTATTTTTCACAAATACTTTGAGCCATCTCATTGCTGAGATGGCTTTTTCATGTGTGCTTTACTAATCAGATAAGTGAACATACAGACAATTAAGTTCCATAGAAATAGCGTAAGGACTTGCAGAAAGGTTAGGTATTTGTGTTAGGTATTTTTGGACAAGCCATTGGATCAAAAATATCTCGAATGAACATAATTTTTAGCTTCGGCACAATTTGACCCAAATGCTAAAATGCATAAAGTTATTGAATTAATAAGCAGTATTATGTCTAATCAATTAGAAGTGAGTTTGTTGTCTCCTGAATAATGGAAGCCGAAAGAATAACGAAAAATAGCGTTGCAAATTTGTTCTTACTAATATTTCAGGCAACCCAATAATAATTTCCGTGTTTAATAACACAATTGATAAACAGGTAATTGCCCTCAAAACATTCCACTCATACATCTCAATCACTCACTATAATCAAGGTTAAGGCATCCATCAACAAGATGCAACCTAACATTCGTAGTAAAGCACATTAATATATGGTTTGGGAATTTTTTTAATAACTTGATAGGAGAGATGTGCATAATTCTCCTACGGAAGTTAATGGAATTCTCGTAACGAAGAATATTCTTTAAAAGAATACCTCCTATTCCACGTTTATAGCTCCATTTTTGCATATGTACCACGTTACGGATGAGCATATACTGTGGATGAGAAGGGGGGAGGTGAGCATCTATGAGAATAAACTGGATGATCCGTCTTCAGCATAAACCATTTTTACTTGCGCTATTTTCGTTGATTTTATTACTCGCACAGCAAGTAGCAACTATTTTTGGCTACGATTTAACGAGTGCAATGGATGAGCAAGCGATGTACATTTTAAATATCGTATTATCAATTTTCGTTTTAGTAGGGGTTGTAGTGGATCCAACTACACGGGGAACCAGTGATAGTCAACGAGCTTTAATGTATCGAAGACCTAGATAAGTAAAGAAGTAAAAATAAATTAAAAGTGTAATTTTACATTTTAGATAAATATGGTATAATGTTAAAAAACTGATAAAGTAGGAAGGATGATTGAATGTCGCTTGAAATGGAGCAGAGGATTGCCAATCTCGAGCAGGAAATGATGGATTTACGGCATGAATTAGAAGACTTAAAGCGCCAGCAATCTGTTGCCAAAGCAAGTACATTAGGCGCCAGAAAATCCATTATTGAACAATCTGTGCCAAAACCAGCGCAAGGCCTAAAGCCAACTTCAAACGTGGAACCAAAGCCCAAAATAATGACAGATCAAGAACAAAAGGTGCAGCCACAGCGGACGTTTGAAGAGCGTATCATGTGGGCGCTTCCAAAATTATTTATGGTAATTTTAGTGATGGGGGTACTTTGGGGTCTAAAGCTCGTGAGTGATTATGGCTATTTACCGAACGAGGTTAAAATTATCCTTGCCTACGTATTATCGCTTGCCTTAGCAGCAACAGCTTATGTGATGGAGCGTAAACAAATAGGATCATCGGCCATAACAATTTCTTTATATGGCGGGGCTTTTATTGTTGGAATATTAACAACAGCTGCAAGTGCGATATTGTATGAAATCATAGGGTTAACGCCGGCACTTGTTATTGCAGTTGTTTATATCGGCTACGGTATTGTTATTAGCTATTTAAAGAAAAACGAAGTACTAACGATATTTGTAGCGTTTACCTCGTTATTACTACCATATTTACTAGAATATATGGATTTTAGTCCTGTTATTATCTTAATCTATGTCGTTGTACTATTTATGATGCTGCAATTTGTCATTCATCAACACAAGCAGAAATTGGCCCTCTATATATCAACCTTTTTCACTGTGCTAGCTGTCAGCATTATAGCGTTTATGAACAATGACAATCGAGTTGTTTTTGCAATAGGCTTCCTTGTTGCTCTAACTACTTTTTACACGAGTTGGTGCCGTTTATATAATGCAGAGTCTAAATTGAAATATATTCATGTCGGACTCCAATTTAGCCTAGGAGCCTATAGTTTATTGCTCATGAACTTTATTATTAGACCGATAGAATATAGAGAAGCACTACTACTCATATTAGTCGGCTTGTTTACTGCTTTAGCGGGTTATGGCTATAAGCGAAAATGGCAGGAGGCATTTGATAGTGCCGTAACACTCGCATTTATTACACTATGTAATACGCTACTAGTTATGAATTTACCAGTGAACGTAGATCAATTGCTCATCCCGTTTATCACCTTTGCAGGCGTAATGATGGGTTTACGATTACGAGTAAGTATGATGAAGGTTGTCGGCTCATTCGCATTTACAATTACACTCGCATTAAGCTTTATTTTTCATGAGCCGACACCATTCTTCAGCATAGACCATGTTAGCTTGATAATGCCGGGAATATATCTCCTAATTATTTATGTATATGCAAGACGACCAAAAGAGACACTGACAACCTTTGAAAAGTTTATGAAGGAAATGTTTATGGTTGATATTGTAGCAGTTATTACGGCTGGTTATTTCTTAGCCTATGTCGGAAAGCTGGATGGAACGTACTTTGCAGGTGCTGGTAATATTCCACATCTAGTGTATATTTTTCTCGCATTACTTTTCGTGGGATCACTTCTAGTACCAACAAAATACAAAGGGCGTGCATTAACGCCAGTACTTAGTGTATTTTTTATTCTCTTCACAATAATGCTTGAAATTATTCCGTACTATATGCAGGGTGTCGAGTGGTTAAATATAGTAACAAGAATCGTGTATATTGCTGTTATCGTAGCAATTATCATTGATTTACTGATGAAGGGGCGCATTTATCAAATCTATCAAGAGCAAATAGAGAAACTTCTGGACCCAATTGTAAGTGCAGGCGTTGCGCTTACGATGATATCCATTTGGGGTCTCATATCTCAACTTTCCTATAACAGTTTGCTTGATTGGAAACTAAGCATTGCCTTCTCAACGATTACTTTATTCCTAACAGCAAGTATTTCGCTATGGCTTAGCACCGCGCGTCACTTACGAACATTACGCATAACAGGTTTTGCCATCTTAGTCTTTGCGTTTATTAAACTTATATTCTTTGATTTGTCAGCACTAGACTTACTAATACGAGCAGTCCTGTTTATCGCGATTGGTGGGATAGGGTTGTTGTTGTCGGGTAGGTTGTTGAAGAAATGATAAAAGAGTTATTTAGAGTATCATTACATTTACGGTACTCTAAATAACTCTTTATTGTTTAATAGCATTTGTAAACATTCAATCTCGATTGAGGTAGGAATGAAACAATAGAAATTTAATAAGAATACTCATAGTTAGTAGTATAATCTACAGCACCAGGAGTGACAGTTGAGCCGCCGATCATACATGCTTTTTCAAATGCAGCACTATTTGTAATAACTTTAGGATTATTAGATTTTTTTGCGTAAATATTACTAGTATTCCTAGAATTGTTATTTATATGACCGATATTTAATTCACCGTTTACGCAAATAGTTGCATTTCTATTAAGGTCTGCACCTTTAATTGATGCATTATAATTAATATAAATTATTGAATCTTCAATCCCGTTTATATTTCCAATTGATGTAACCCAATTACCCCCGTCAATGTACATAGTAGATTTAGTTAATTTAATATTTTCCATTGAAGCGTTTCCGAGCACTTCAATGGTAGATCCAACTAAGCCTTCGCCGTTAAAATGACCAACAGTAAGTGCGCCCTTAACATGCAATTTTAATTGATGCATTGAATTTAAATTACCGCTCCTCATACTTCCGAGTATATAGATTGTTGAATTGTTAATATCATTATTCAAATTACCAGCTGAAAATGCCCCGCTTACACGATATATGGAATTATTAAATGTTAATTTATCATTCTGGCTATAGTCAATACTATCTTTGATTTGACAAGACATATTGGATAAATCATCCTTTTTATTATTTGGACAGATGTTTAAATTTGTTCCTGGATCAGCAATAGTATTGCCTTTAAGAATAGCTGTTCCTTCACTTCCACTGCTAGTCCCCTGGCCAATTATCTTGGCAAAATCGACTTCCATCTTTCCTTTGATATTTGCTTGCTTTAGTTCATCATAGCCTGTACTTGTAAATGCAATAATCAGTTTATCGCCATCCTTTGAAAAGAACTTTGATTCGTATGTAGGGCTAATTTTAAAAGAATTTTTATTGTTTTGTTGTATGTTGATATTAGTTTGTAAGTTTTTTATACACTCTTCTAAATTTTTTTGCATATATTTCATAGCTGATTCTTTATAGTGGTTTTCGTTTTTTATTTGCTTGTTTTTAATATCGTTTTCTCTTTCTTTTATTACATCATTAATAATTTGAGGTTGAGTGGTGATGATTTCATTGGTCATAGCATGCTGAAAATAACTAGCGCCCATTTCAGCGATAGATTGGGACTGAATTGTACCTTCAACAATCTCATTTTGCTTAGTTGTATTAGATGAAATCCCTATAAATGATAAAAAAATTACAGAAAATATTATAGAAATAATTAAAACAATTGCTAATATATAGCCGTTGTTATTATTTAAGACACTCTTCTTCATTTTTACTCCTCCTTTAAACGACTTAATAAAGTATTGATTGTGACTTTATTGTTTGGATTCTTCTTTTCCTTGATCATTAACTCGATTTCAATATTAGTCGTTTTGGGATTTACAGGATTTGTGAAACTATTTGCTAATTTAATACACATTTGACTGTTTTCAAATACTTCAGTTTTAGCCACATTTTGAGCAGTATATTGAATTGAAAAGTTACAATCATTGGAAGTCAAAGTGTATTCAGTGGAACGTTTATGGATGGAGTTTAAGCTCGATATAATTACATTTGCTTCTTGTTGCATTTGATTTTTAGAGACGGCTTTCTTTGAATAATTAGTGCCTTGAAAAAATATACTCCACACTAAAATAAAAACTAAGCTGAAGATAATCAATGTTGCTAACACTTCTACTAAAGTAAGGCCGCGTTCGTTTTTAATTGTCATTTTTCTCACCCTTAATAAAAGACGTAACCATAGTTTTCTGTTACTAAAATATTATTGTTTTTATAAATGAAGATACTAATTTGATTAGCTTTCGTGGGTAGTGAATTTAAATCGGGCTTTTTCGTTATTATGATTTTCGAATGATATTTTGATGTCATGGATTTAGTAGTAGTAGTAAAAATTGTAATTGTATTGCTATCAGACGTAAGCGTGTCACCGGACTTGATAAATGAAAATGTAGCATTTGGATTAGCCAATAAAGAATTAAAGTCATCTTTTAATGTTGATTGCCAATAAGCTAGCTCTTTTGATGCTAAGTTTACAGCCACTTGTTTATCTTCATTCTGGTTGTTTTTTAAGCCCATTTGTGGAAGTAAATTAACTATAGAAATCAGTATGATTGCTAGTATTACGATAGAAGCAACAACTTCTACTAACGAAATACCACGTTCGTTTAATATTTTTTTAGGAGTCATTTCATCAACACCTTCTATCAGAATGAATTGTTTAAACACTTTGTGAAGTAAGTTTGTCAAAATTATTTTTGCAGGGTGTTAGGATCATCAAAGCTTTTAATGATGATCAGTTGAATTTAAAAATTCTATATGTAAATCTGTCATATCTCTGCATGAGCTTTAGCATAGAAATCCTCTCCTTAATCTAATCCCGCTATACAAATCAAATCTCTATCTAAAAAGTCCCTATAAAAATAGTGTTAAATAGGTAATAATAACTTAATTATATAAGTTGAAAGATATACTGACAATACACAAAAAATGAATTATTTGACACACTATTTATTTTTGAAAGTTTATAAAAATGACAAACATTAGGGAAAAAGTTATATTCAAGAACTTTATTTTTGTAGTATGATAATGACGTGAATATAAAGTAATGTTTAGTGTGAGTAAAAAGACATTTATTTTTACATATATTTAGCGAAGGTTGTGAGTCTATGAAATCACCTGTTAAGATAGGTTCCGTTTTAATTGTACTAGTACTTCTTTTGGTTATTTGGATCCCCAACCTCGTAATAGATAATGCATTAGCCAAAGGTGGTGGTTCTACAATTGGTGGTATATCTGTTAAGGGGTTAGAGGATGAGAATATCGAAGCTGCTTTACAGAAGGCAATTAATACTTGGAGGGAAACGCCGATTTCTGTAAAAGGTGCAGGTGTGACCGCAACGGTAGATCCAGCATTAATTATGTTCGATGTAGCGGGTTCTGTGGCTGAATATCATAACCTAACGGACAAGTCTTGGTATGCCTTTTGGCAGGGAAAAAAAACAGTCCATCTTCCATTACATGTTTCAGTAGATGATAGAGTGAAGGATCAGCTTGAAGGAACAGGTGTATGGGAAGTCGAGCCAACATTAAGTGAGATCATTTCCATTGCGTCATATTTAAAAAATCATGAAATTGAAGCAAAGGTTGCTGATACCTCCACAATGGAAGCAGAACGTTTAGCTTTATCGATTGAAGAGATTCCTAAGAATACTACCGATGTTTTAGAACTAGCGGGTTTATTGAATGATTCAATTATCGCGCCAAATGAACCTTTTTCATTATTGACGGCTTTAGGAGAACAGTCTGAAAACATAAATAGTGAGTCTTTAAATTTTGTTGCTTCAAATATTTATCATGCTGCACTTCAAACAGAATATGAGATTGTAGAACGTCATGCTCAAAATACAGTGCCAGCTTACTTACAACAAGGCTTGGATGCAAAGGTGAATCGTGTGTTAGATAAGGATTTGCAATTTGTAAACCATTCAGATCAACCGAATAAGTTAAAACTCACAATAGAAGGTGATTCTTTAAAAGTAGAATTACTAGCTCAAAAGAGGGAGAAAGAAATCTCTGTTCGTGTTAGTAAAGATAAAATCATTCAACCTCGAATGATTATTCGTTATTCTAAAGATTTATCGATTGGCCGGGAAGAAGTTCTCCAAGAAGGTCAAGAAGGGGTACGGGTCGAAGTTTATCGATCAATTTTAGAAAATGGTAACACTACGGAGGAACATGTTAGCCGTGATTATTATCCACCAGTTAATAAAATTATTGTGAGATCTTCAAGACAGCCTGTTGTTTCTGAAAGTATCGGAAACTCAGATTCGAGTGATCCAGACTTACAAATGGATTTAAATGGAGATGGTTTACCGGATACACAATCTGAAAATGAAAAATCCGGAAATAATGCTGTGGAAACGAATACTTCAAAAGACCCGAGTGACCCTGAAATTGTATATGGCTACTATGATAATGGTGGGAATTTTATACAAACGAGTCCGTGAGAGAGGAGCAAACGTGAATGGTCGTAAAAACTGGACGAAAGCGCTTAGGTGATTTACTTGTCGAATCTGGTGTAATTACAAATGAGCAATTAGAATTTGCTCTCACGAACAAAACGAAAGAAGAGAAATTAGGCGATTTTCTCATAAAAGAAAACATTCTAACCGAGCAACAGTTAATTGAAGTACTAGAGTTTCAGTTAGGAATCCCACATATTCATTTGAATCAATATTCAATAAGCCCGGATTTACTTCAACTTGTTCCGGCTGAACTCGCTAAGCGAACAAATATTATTCCGATTCGTCGTGAAAAAAATAAATTGTTCATCGCGATGGCTGACCCGATGGATTATTTTGCAATTGAAGAAGTACGTATGGCGACGGGCTGTCAAATCGAAACAAGTATTGCAGCTAAGGATGATTTATATCGTACGTTAACGAAATACTATGATTTACAAGAGTCTATGGAAGCTGCACTGCTCGATATAGGTGCGACAGTTGCTGAAACACAGGAGGAAATTGAACGAGAGGATTCTCCAATTGTTCGCCTAGTTAATCAGATAATTGCTAACGGAGTTGCCCAACGTGCGAGCGATATCCACTTTGACCCGCAGGAGACAGATTTAAGGGTCCGTTATCGAGTGGATGGCGTTTTGAGAACGGAGCGCTCGTTACCGAAACATATGCAAAATATAGTATTAGCTCGTATTAAAATTATGGGGAATTTAAATATCACGGAAAATCGAATTCCTCAAGATGGACGTATTAAAACAAATGTTAATTTCAAACCAGTAGATATTCGACTTGCGACACTGCCAACTGTTTATGGAGAAAAAGTGGTAATGCGTATTCTGGACTTAAATAGTGTAGCCAATTCTATTGACAAACTTGGCTTTACAGAGAAAAACGAAGTCCTTTTCCGCAACATGATTGCCAATCCTAATGGTATTTTGCTTATTACAGGACCTACAGGGTCAGGGAAATCATCTACGTTATATGCTGCCTTAAGTAACTTGAATGAAGAAGATGTCAACATCATTACAGTTGAAGATCCAGTTGAATATCAGCTCGATGGTATAAACCAAATTCAAGTGAAGGAAGAAGTAGGCTTAACATTTGCAGCTGGATTACGTTCAATTTTGCGTCAGGACCCAGATATTGTGATGATAGGTGAGATAAGGGATTTTGAAACTGCGCAAATAGCGGTACGAGCTTCATTAACAGGGCATTTAGTTTTAAGTACCTTACATACAAATAGCGCAGTTGAGTCTATTTCTCGACTACAGGACATGGGGATAGAGCCGTTTTTATTATCCTCCTCACTAGTAGGCATTATGGCACAGCGTTTAGTACGAAGAATTTGTCGAGACTGTGGAGAAAACTATACTTTTACTAACCGTGAATTGGAAATAATGCGTAGTAGCGGTATTGAAGGTGTTACACATGGTAGACGCGGAAGAGGCTGCCCATCTTGTAATCAAACAGGCTATCGTGGACGGATGGCTATTCATGAAATTTTACCAATCGACCGCAATATAAAAGAAATGATTTTAAATCGAAGTAGCGAAAGTGTGATCCGCGATTATATGAAACAAATAGGCTATTACACATTACTGGTAGATGGATTGCTAAAAGTAGCAGAAGGACAAACAACCACTTCAGAAGTATTGCGTGTAGCAAATGTAGATTAGGATGTGAATCGTTCATGACAACATTTAGAAATATTGATGAGCTATTAACACGCGCATTTGAAGAAAAAGCGTCTGACCTTCATTTAACAAAGGGGATTCCACCTGTATATCGTATCCATGGACAACTAGAACATTATGGGAATGAACCACTAACTTCCGAAGCATTACAGACAATGGTTAAAGCTATTTTACCAGAGCATAAATTACAAGAATTTCATGATAAAGGGGAAACCGATTTTAACTATTCATTGCCAGGGAAATGCCGTTTTCGTGTAAATGCATATCATCAACGAAATGAAGTGACAATTGCAGCCCGTTTGATTGAAGCAAAAATTCCTTCCATTGAATCGTTAAATATGCCACAGGTACTGTATCAATTAGCAGAAAAACCACAGGGACTTATTTTAGTGACTGGTCCAACCGGTTCGGGTAAGTCTACAACACTTGCAGCAATGATTGATCATATTAATGAAACAAAATCAAAGCACATTATAACGCTTGAGGACCCGATTGAATATTTACATGCACATAAAAAGTCCATTATCAATCAACGTGAAGTAGGGGTTGATACGCAGAGCTTTGCTAATGGCTTGCGTGCAGCATTACGTCAAGACCCTGACATTATTTTAGTGGGGGAGATGCGTGATTACGAAACGATTTCAACTGCTATCACTGCTGCAGAAACAGGTCACTTAGTAATGGCGACATTACACACAAGTAGTGCTCCGACAACAATTGATCGTATAATAGACGTTTTTCCGCCTCATCAACAGGGACAAATTCGTGTGCAACTAGCAAATGTTTTAGTGGGCATTGTTTCACAGCGTTTATTTGTACGTAAGGATGCTAAGGGACGTATTGCTGCAACTGAAATATTAGTACAAGCACCAGCTATTTCAAATTTAATTCGAAATGAAAAAGTTCACCAAATCCCAACTGTTATGCAGACGAGTAAAGCTTTAGGAATGCATACTTTGGAATCTTCGATGCAGCGGTTAATCACCATGGGGAAAATTTCTTTAGAAGACGCAAGGCCATATATGAATGCGGGGGATTATAGTTGACCGTTTTTCGCTATAGTGGACGCACAAAAACTGGTGCTCAAAGAAAAGGGATTATAGACGCTACCAACAAAAAAGTAGCACTTGAAAAATTACGAGCACAAGGCATTAATGCCCGTGAGCTGGAAGAGTCTAAAAGCATTTTACACAAAGACTTAAATATTGGCGGTAAAGTAAAGCACCAGGATTTCGTTATTTACTGTCGTCAATATGCAACACTAATCCGTGCTGGAGTTTCAATTGTAGAGGCAACACATATTTTAAGTGCGCAAACGAAAAGTAAAACATTAAAAAAAGCATTAGAACAAGTGGAAGAAGATATACGCGGGGGGACAGCGTTTTCAGATGCAGCGGCCAAGCATCCAAAGGTTTTCCCAGTAATGTTTGTTAATATGATGCGCTCAGGTGAGGCAACAGGGAATATCGATGAGACTTTAGAGCGTTTAGCAGGGACACTCGAAAAACAATTCAAAATTAAGAAGAAAGTACAGTCGGCTTTGACTTATCCAGCTATTTTATCTGTTCTAACAATCGCTGTAGGTATGTTCCTAATGATTTTTATCGTTCCAACGTTTATGGCTACTTTTGAAGAAATGGACATGGAAATGCCGATCTTAACTGTTATTGTCGTTAGTATTTCAGATTGGTTAATAGCATACTGGTATTTTGCCATTGGAATTTTATTATTATCGATTCTTCTATTTAGATTTTTCTATAAAAATAATAAGCAGTTTCATTACAATGTGAACTACGCATCATTGAGAATACCTGTATTTGGTATTTTAATGCAAAAAAATGTAATTGCGCGTATGACAAGAACCTTATCATCTCTGTTTAGTAGTTCAGTGCCAATTCTTCAGGCACTTACAATTGTCGAAAAGGTTGTAGGGAATCCAGTTGTAGGAAAGGTTGTACTAGAAGCAAGAGATAACCTAGAAAAAGGCGGTACCTTATCTGAGCCCTTAGAAAAAAGTTGGCTATTTCCGCCTTTGGTAACCCAAATGACTTCTATCGGAGAAAAAACAGGTTCTCTTGATTATATGCTCGAAAAGATCGCGGATTTCTATGAGGAAGAGGTAGATCGCTCCGTTGATACACTAAAATCGCTCATCGAACCATTGATGATATTAATATTAGCAGCGGTTGTAGGTGTAATTGTCGCAGCAATTTTCCTACCAATGTTCGCATTATATGAAAATATGTAAGTTTACTAACTTTAAAGGGGGTGGTATAGAGAAAAGTTGTTCGTAGCAATGGATGTACTTGAGTTTTCGGACTAATCATAACAATTTATAAGGAGGAATACTGATGTTCAAAAAATTCTTAAACAAAAAACTATTAAAAAATCAAAAAGGTTTAACATTAATCGAGCTATTAGCAGTAATTGTTATTCTAGCGATTATTGCGGCAATTGCTATACCGGCGATTGGAAATATAATTGAAAATAGCCGAGTAAAAGGTGCTAAATCAGATGCAGCAAATTTAATAAGTGCAGCGAATATTTATTATACTGATAATACTGATCCTGCTGCAACATTCACGGATAAAACAACTAATATATCTGATTATGTAAAAGATTTCGGTACTGTCTATGAATTCTCGGTAACTCGCGATGGAGAAATAACTGTAACTAAAGGTAAAGCAGGCAACAAAGAATATGAAATTGATAAATCAACACTAAAACAATTAGAAGTTGATAAACCTGATACAACAACAGATAAGTTTTCGTGGATTTCGAAATAAACCTTCCCAACCCACTCAGAGGCATAGTTTAATCTGCGCTTCTGGTTGGGAAATGGATGGTTAATATAACAAGAATCCCACTTTAAAAGGAGGCATCTTTCCCCATGTTTACAAAAAAGAAAAAATCGCATGTGTCGATTGAAATAAAGGATTATATTTTGCGTGCGATTGTGGCAAAAGGTGCTGACCCGTCGCAATGGAAGGGCTATGAAATGCCATTAGCACATGGAATTGTTGAAGGTTCTGTTATTCATGATGAAATGGAATTGTTTGATTTAATGAAAAATAATGTTGCAAAATGGGCTGGAAATAAGCAAAATACGCGTATTTTTGTACCGGATACTTCAGTTTTGTTAAAGAGCTTTGAGCATCCTGATGATATAGAGTTAAATGAATTAAAAGGTTATGTGGAGATGGAGCTTGGTCATTCCATTCATCTTCCATTTCAAGATCCTCTTATTGATGTTTATGACCCAAATCCTAATGATGGACAGGCAATGTTATTTGCAGCACCTTCAGAAGAGGTTACTAAGATGATTGGACTTTTACTAGATACTACATTAGAACCACAAGTAGCGGATATTCGCGCATTGTGTAATATTCGTCTCTTGGAGTATTTGCAGCTAATAAAGGATGATCAAACTTATTTAATAGCAGATTGGTCAATTAATGAATTGTCGATTAGTATTTTTTCATATGGTCAACTGGAGTTTCTACGATACCAATCATTTGATACAGAATTATCGGAATGGAAGCCTAAAGAGGTTGAAGAGTATCGTTTTTCTTATCATTTAGAAGCTGAAGACGATTATCGTATCATTCTTACTGATCAAATGCTTGAAATCGATCGTATCATGAATTTTTTTAAGTTTTCCTTACATAAAGGTGAGAAAAGTGTCGATGAGATTATAATTTTGGGAGATAATCCACTACTTCGTACTATTAAAGATTTGTTAGAAAATAATTTTTCGGCACCGATTATTATGTTAAATGATTCAGTCATTCAAAAATCATTTCCTCAATTTTCAGAGGAATTTGCAAGTTTAATTGGATTGGCACTGAAGGAGGTTAACTGATGGTACCAGAAATTAACCTCTTGCCGAATTTGGAAAAGAAGCATTCAACACCTACTTTAATATATGTAGTATTTATTATTCTTATTGGTATGATAGTAGGATATATGATTTTCTTGTTTTTCCAAGCAAAAATTGATCTTACTAAATTAAGTGCACAAGAAGTGGAGCTTTCATCGCAGCGTGAACAGTTTCAAATTGAGTTAGATGGGAAGCGAAATTTGAACCAAGGTTCATTGGAGCAATCTGTACAATTTGTGGAAAATGTCTCGTATCCTGTGACACCCTTAATTGATGAAACACAAGTATTATTACCAGAGCAAACGTATTTTAGGAAATATGTATTTGGTGAAGAAAATGTAGAAATTACTGCTGATTTTGAAACAATGTCAGCTATATCATCTTATTTAGAAAAGCTAACTGCAAGCCCATATTTCAATGATATACAGGTTGATACTATTTCTAATTTTGATGTATCTATTGGAAACCAAGAAGAAGAAAGTGCTAAGGACAGGTTTAAGGAAGTACCACGTTATTCGGCAACTATTACATTAGGAATTGATTTTAAATTTCTTGCTGGAGGTAGAGAATCATGACAAGTAGTAAAAATTCAACGATTCTACTATTAACAGCTTTGATTGCAGCAATTTTATTTGCGCTTTATTACTATATATTAACACCTAAATTAGAAGAAGTAGATGCGAAGGAAAGCTCAATTAACTCTCTTCAACAAGAACTTTCTACTATTCAGGAGCCAATCGCTTTAATTGAAGAGAATGGCAAATCATCTAGGACAAGTAGCTTAACATTGCGTAAAAAAGTACCTCAAACTCGAGCTATTGATGAAGTAATTCGAAATATTGAAGAGATTGAGGCGGTGACGGGAACACGGGTAGAAGCTATGGACTTTAATAATTATTATTCGCTCGTAATGGATTCTACTATGACAGATCCCAACTCAACAAATTCTGGGGAACAGGCTGATACACAGCAATTTACAACTGAAGCGGATGAACAAGCTGTTGCTAATAATGGTGAAACACCTGAAGTGAAAGATAAATTACCAACTTCAACTTTCACTAAAGATTCCTTACCAAAAGAATTAAAACTAGTAACATTTAATATTGATGTTGTCGCATTGGATAATGAAGCAATGGTTGAGTTTATTAAAGAGATTGAAAAAATTGATCGTGTGATGAAAATTGATGCTATTGATTTCGAAGCAACTGGTGAAGAAGCGAAATTCCAGGAGGACGCTGATACAACTTTAAAAGCTACCATACAAGTAACGACGTTTTACTATGAAGGACAACAATAATCTAGATGGCGCGCATACCTCAAATGTATGGGCGTCTATTAGTATAGGAGGACATAAAAATGGAGATTGCTTATACAATTACAGTGTTAATAGTTGGGCTCGTTCTTGGCTCATTTTTTAATGTAGTTGGCTTACGTGTGCCTTTGAAGGAGTCCATTGTGCGTCCACCCTCGCATTGCACTTCTTGTCAGAGACAATTAACGGCGCTAGATTTGGTCCCTGTTTTGTCTTATTTATTTTTAGGGGGGAAATGCCGTAGCTGTGGGCAAAAAATTTCTTGGATTTATCCACTGATGGAACTTATAACAGGCGTGTTATTTGCTTTTGCATATTGGAAATTAGGCTTTAGTACAGAATTTTTCGTAGCGCTATTATTAATTTCATTATTAGTTATTATTGTTGTATCGGATTTTGCGTATATGCTTATTCCTGATAAGGTACTATTATTCTTTTTACCATTGCTAGTTTTGGGACGTGTGATGTCTCCTTTATCTCCGTGGTGGGACAGCATAGTTGGCGCTGTGGTAGGTTTTGGAATATTATATATTATAGCTGTTCTATCAAGAGGTGGGATGGGTGGTGGAGATATTAAATTATTCTTTTTACTTGGGCTCGTACTCGGCACAATACATGCAATTCTGACGCTATTTTTAGCAGCCGTGATTGGCATGATTGTTGGGATAGTTGTGTTAAAAGTACGCGGGCAAGGAAGAAAAACGCCTATACCATTCGCGCCTTCTATTGCTTTAGCAGCTATTATTATCTATTTCTATGGGGATGCGTTGATGAATTGGTATCTCGGATTTTGGTAATTAATCCGGTGAGGGATTCCTTCAACGATTAATAATCTTCACCAATCAGGCTTTTACAGGCAGTTAATGCAAGATAAAGATCATGGAGGGGATAAGATGAAACCAATTATCGGTATAACGGCTTTTGCGGAGGATGATTTGTCCTCAAGATTAAATGCTGCTTATAGCAAAAGTATAATTGAAGCAGGGGGTGTTCCACTTATAATTCCACTTGGAGTTGAAGAGGATGTAGCACAAATTTTATCGTTGACGGATGGATTATTACTCTCGGGAGGCTATGATGTACATCCATTCCTCTTTGACGCAGAACCTACACCAAAATTAGGGAAGGTCCATCCTGAACGAGATTCAGTGGAGCTTGCTTTAATTAACGCGGCCTATATTCGAAAGATGCCGATTTTTGGAATTTGTCGAGGGCTTCAAATATTAAATGTTGCGTTTGGAGGCACAGTCTATCAGGATATTGATAGTGAGTATCATAGTAAAAAGTTAATAAAGCATGCGCAACAAGCAGCAAGAGGCGTTGCAACACATTATGTTAATCTATCACCTGATACATTATTAAAAACGATTATTGAAGAAGAAAAAATTGCTGTGAATTCATTTCATCATCAGGCATTAAATGTAGTAGCAGAAAACTTGAAAGTGATAGCAAAATCAAGTGATGGTATCATTGAAGCGGTAGTACATGATGATTTACCATTTTGTCTAGCAGTACAATGGCATCCTGAAGAGCTAGCCATTGGAGGAGATGAAGTATCAAAGAAACTATTTGCTGCATTTGTAAATGCAAGTTTGAAATTTAAAGTAGAGGCATAAAACTTTTTAGTATAGAAAGATGAAGAACAGCTTGGGCAGAAATCAATCCCACGTTATAGAGATGAGCTGTTTTAAATTAACTAAAGACATTGCTAGGTGTAAGAATCCATTTTAAAGTGGGTTCTTTTTTAGTATATAAAATAGCATTCAAAAGATAAGAAAAAGAGGTATATGCCCATTTGTGAACATAAAATCCTCTTTTTATACTTTAATATTGAGATGTTTTTAATGTACACGACGATATAGACCTACAACATGTCCCAAAATAGAAACTTGATCTACGATAATTGGCTCCATCGTTGAGTTTTCAGGCTGTAAACGAAAATGACTTTTTTCCTTAAAGAAACGCTTTACAGTTGCTTCATTCTCTTCAGTCATTGCTACAACAATATCACCATTATCAGCTGTTGATTTTTGTTTAACAATAACTAAATCCCCGTCTAAAATGCCAGCTTCAATCATTGATTCACCCATAATTTCTAGCATAAATAACTGATCTTCACTTGTTCCATAAATATCTGGTAACGGGAAATATTCATCGATATTTTCAACAGCAGTTATCGGAGAACCCGCAGTAACCTTTCCGACTAATGGAACATGAATAACATGTTGCTTTTGAATAGAATCCTCTGGTTCTAGAATTTCAATAGCACGTGGTTTAGTTGGATCGCGTCGAATCAAGCCCTTTTGTTCTAGACGAGCTAAATGTCCATGAACTGTTGAGCTTGAAGCAAGTCCAACTGCTTCACCAATCTCACGTACAGATGGTGGATACCCTTTTGCTCGAACTTCTTCTTTAATGAACTCTAATATGGCCTCTTGTCTTTTCGAAACTTTTTTCATTATTGCTCACCTCTTTTTAATCATTCTACTTATTAATAGTATAACAGAATGCGAACACTTAAGCAAACATAGGTTCGAAAAGTGTTTGACAAAAACGTTTGTTCGTACTATTATGAGAACATACATTCCGAACAAACATTCTTAAAAAGGGGTTATAAACATGAACTGGTTAAAGAAAAATCCACATATTACAATTTTATTAGGAGCTTGTCTACTTTTTGCAGCATACCTTTTTATAACAGATCCAGGCGATGTAACGTACACAGAAATTGAAGTTGCACATGGTGATAGCTTATGGTCGTTAGCCGATCAATACCGTGGTAAAATGAAAACGGATGAATGGATTAAGCTTGTGAAAACAGAAAATGAATTATCGAACGTACAAATTATTGCAGGTAAATCACTAGTGATTCCAGTAGTGGGTGACCAACCCTATCCTATAAATTCAATTGAAATTGCGAGAAACGAAAAATGATAATGAATCAACAATCGGCTGTTGTCTATTGCCGCGTGAGTACAGAAAAAGAGACACAAAGTTCCTCGTTAGAACGTCAGCAAGAGGAGTTAACGCGCTATGCTAAAGAACAGGGCTACGAAGTCAAACGTGTTTTTAAGGACAAGCATAGTGGCTATGATGTGGAACGTGAAGGTTTACTAGAAATGCTCGATTTCATAAAAGAAAAAGAAATAAATGCATTATTTGTGCAAGATGAAACACGTTTAGGGCGTGGGAATGCTCGAATGGCAGTATTGCATTTATTGCAGAAAACAGAAACTGATGTTTTTTCTATGCGAGACGAGGGACCTTTACAATTAAATGAAATGGATACGATGCTCCTAGAAATTTTAGCAATTGTTGAGGAGTACCAGCGCAGAATCCATAATGCTAAAATAAGACGTGGCATGCGTCGTGCCGTTGAAAATGGCTATCGCCCTGAAAACAATTTATCTAACCGTGGAAATCCAAATGGTCAAGAACGTAAGGATGTTCCTGTAGAAGAAATTGTCAACCTACGTAATCGAGGCTTCACCTTTGAAGAAATCGCTATGACTCTTAGAGGTCTAGGCTTTGAAGTGAGTAAAGCTACTGTCCATAGGAGATATCGGGAACATCAAGAGGGAAGCGAACAAATAAAATGACGTTTTAATCAGTGGGAGTTTTATCGTCCTGCTGATTTTTTTATTTTTAATGGCTCTAGGTTCCTAAGTGACGGATAGAAACGGCTAAGTAATGGATAGGATCGCAAAAATAATGGATAGATCTCAATCGAAAATAAAAAATAAGAGAAGTAGCGAATTCTACCTCTCTTCCTCATATATCCTTTTAACCTGAATATCAAATATTTTAAGATAACCTCTTGAATCCTTGATACGACAAGGTTTGAGGTTATTTTTTGCCTTTTTTATGACAAGGAAACTGCAACTATCCTTAAAGAAGTAGTAGTTGAATTCGACGGTACTGTTGATAAAGAAACAGCTGAAGATGAAGCTAACTACGCTTTAAAATCAGGTAAAACAATTAAATCTGTTTCTTTATCAGATGATAAGAAAACAGCTACTGTTACACTTACTGATAAACTTACAAACAACAAAGCTGATGCTATTAGCATTTCTAATGTAAAAGCTGGCGATAAAGAAATCAATGTGAAAAATGTTGAATTTACAACAGTAGATAATAAAATTCCAGAAGTTACTTGAATCAAATCTTTAGGAACTAAAGCTGTAAAAGTTACATTATCTGAGCCTGTTGAGAACTTAAGCGCAACAAACTTCACGTTAGATGGAAAAGCGTACTTCGGAAATGTTGTTATGGGTGCTGGTAATAAATCAGTTATCTTAACACCTTACAGCTCTTCTTCTCTTTCTGTTGGCGATCATAAGCTAACTGTTTCTGGTGCAAAAGACTTCGCTGGTTTTGTTTCATTAAATTCAACACATGAATTTAAAGTTGTTGAAGATAAAGATGCACCAACAATTACTGAAGCTACTGCAACACTTGAAACTGTTACATTAACATTCTCAGAAGATGTTGATATGGATACTGTAAAAGCTTCTAATGTTTATTGGAAATCTGGAGATTCTAAGAAAGAAGCATCTGAATTCGAGCGTATTGCCGATAATAAATACAAATTCGTATTCAAAGGCGCTGATAAAACTCTTCCAACTGGAAAAGTAGATGTGTATGTAGATGACGTTAAAGATTACTCTGATAACAAAATTGCTAAAGATACAAAAGTTACTGTAACTCCTGAAATCGATCAAACTCGTCCAGAAGTAAGAAAAGTAACTTCTGTTGATGAAAAAACTATCAAAGTTACATTGTGCATCAAATAGTGGACTAAAAAAGCTAATGATTTTCATTAGTTTTAGCGAAGCGTACGCTCGATTTGATAATAAAAACCATAAATTTAATTATACATTTAAAAAGAGATGGAAAAATATTTTTACTACATCACAAAGTGATGAAAACCGTTGATACTTCAATGTTTATAGAGGGAGGTTAGTTCAATAAGAAACTTCTCTATTATATAATTTAGATTTAATTTACATAATCTGCGTTGTCACTTCAACGCGGTCATATTCGCTTTCGGTGCCAGAAGCTGCGGACCGTTGCCTTATACATTCTCGCGTCTTGGATAGATGTCAAGCTGAATTAATGGCATGCTGCCATTAATCTTGAGGGCAAAGTTTATATTTCCTATGCCGTTATAAATTAATCTGGCCTGATTCGCTCCATAATGACGTTCGACAAAAATGTCTTTTCCGTTTGCGATTAACGTGTACTGGATTGCTGTTGTAGCCACTTAATAACGTGGAGTATGGTTATAGTGATAATTCTAAAGATTAGAAATTTTTCTTTCCATCTACCCTTTCCATAAAGAATAAAACTTTTGCCTAAAAATTTCATCTATGAATCAATTCAAGAGTTTCTTCGACTCCACACAAGAGGACCTTAAGAGAATAAAAGATTTTGCTGAAAGGTTAAGATTGGAGGATTAATGAAGTGAATGGATAATCAAGCTAAATTCAAAAGAGGACCTATTAATAAGTCCTCTTTTGAATTTATTACTTATATTAATTTATTTTATATCCTTTTAATGCCCTAAAATTCCATTTCAGCTTTGTATTTTAGTTTTTAAGTTAGCTCTCACAGTATTACCTTTATCTTGTGTAAGCTTACCTTGCTAACCATCCTTTATGCTAATACAGGTGTCATGCCAATGTTATTTTCTAGGCTATTATTACCTTTTTCATACCCATTACGTGCGTTTTGTATAGTTTCATTAATTTCATCATAACCATCTTTAACTATGTTCTTTATATTAGATGAAGCATTTTTTATGTTATCAAATACAATTTTGCTTGCATCTTTAACTTCAGTTATAACTGTTTTTGCTGTATCAATTACATTCTTGCTAACTGATACAACTGCCTCTTTAACTTCTTGAATTAAAGACAGTGAAGTTTCAATCTTACTCTTTATGTCATTGTAATTCTTCTTAATTTCATCATATCCTTTTGAAGCTGTATTTCCTATTTCTTTTATGTGTTCTTTTATGGATTCTATTCCATCTTTAGCTATTCCACCAGTTTGAACTACTTTATTTATAATGCCGTCATTTGGATTGTTCCACTCAGCCTTAATTTCATTTACTGATGTCCCAATTTTTCCTACTACTTCCTTAACATCGTTCTTTACTGAAACAGCTGTCTTTACTGTTGTATCTATTAGAGATGTAGCCGAATTTTTAACATCTTCAGCTGCTTTTTTCAAATCGGCGGCAGTAGTTTTTACTTGCTTAAAGGTACTAGCTATTTGTGATGCAGTATCTTTTACTTTTTTAGCTACTGACTCTGACACGTCTTTTATAGTTGTTGCTACAACCTTAGCAGTATCAACAACAACACTTGAAACCGACTTTGCTGTTTTAATAACACTTTCACCTACAGAAACTGCTGTCTTAACAAATCTTGAAGCCTCATTAGCTACAAAAGAAAATTTATCAGCTACTGATTTAAAAAATCCTCCTATGGAACTCTTAGTTGTCTCTCTTTCTTTAGATGCAACTTCTGAAGAGTCTCCCACAACACTAACAATTGAAGATTCATATATGTCTTTAGCTTCTTTCATGTTAGCAATATGTATATCTGATCTTGTGGTCGCATTTTCAACCACTTTACCTTTGTTCTTATTATCATTGCCATTGTTGATAACACTTGAATTCAGGTTGACATTACTAGTTATTTTCATAACCTTTCACCATCCGTTTCTTTCTAACTAATATATAATCACTAATAAGTGTTTATATCCTGCAAAGATAAATTCATAAACTAGTATCTTATTTTTCCTTGCGGCGAATACACTGAGTTTTGGGTTAATTTAAATTGATCTTCTAATATGAATTCACCATCTATAAAAAATTTCATTGTCCAATCCCCAAAAATATATCTACGAGTATTATCTGTTAAGTCCATCCAAAACCATAGCATTATTGGTTCTTCATGATTTGGTGGCGTAAATAAATTATTCTCAGTTACTTGGAACAACTCTCCTACAGGTGTATACCATGCTGTTGTTACAGTATGTAATCCTGTTACATTGGTAAATTGAAACCTTATTACTATTTTTTTATCTAAAGTCATATTAAAAATTTTTTTATTCGCGCTATTTTCTTGCTCACTTACCACAGAGCCTATATTGTATTTTTCTATATGTGTTGTATATTGGGTATTATTGTACATTCTCTGGTCATTTTCATTAATCTTGACTATAGACCAAAGCTTTTCATTATCATCTGGAAAATATATATTTGCAGCTGGATCATTAAGCTTTAATTCTCCATTAATAAGAAATTTATAGGGATGCTCACCTGTTTGCAAATCACATTTAAATGTCCATTTATTATTCTCTTTAACCATAATCCCTTTGCTGGGATCATAGCCATTAAACTTTCCTATTACAGATATAGTCTTAATTGGTAGACGGTTACTTTCTTCATATTGAAAATTTACTTCCATAATAAAACATCTCCTATATGTTATCACGTGATGCGGTTATTTTTAGAATATTCTATCTGTTATTTATATCGGTAAAATTAGATCAACTTTTAGCTTTTTGAATCAATTTTATAAATCTAACCTCTTGCTGTACGACGATTATTGCAGAGGATATTCGTTTCTTCGATATTTAGGGCTTAATTATGTTACTGGAATTGATAATCTTCCTAAATTACAACAAAAAGAAAAATGGAATAAAAACGAATTTGATGGTAAGAGAGAAATATTAAAAAATATTAAAAAATTTAAACCTAAGATGGTTAATGAAGCAAGGAGATTGTTATCATTCTTTCAAAATGGACTGTTAAGAATAACTGTTGAAAATGAATATAATGATTATCGTACAGAAGAAGAAAAGATAGAACTAAATAATATTGAAAAAATGTTTAATGACTAAATCGTTGTTGTGCTAACGGGTGCTTTCCTTCAATAAGAATAGGACTTGTCTGTATGATTGAGTTTCATATATGCAAGTCCTTTTGTTATGCTTTCACAGCCTCTCCTGTAGCTTTATACATGGCACTATTCCTACTTTTAGACACCTCTGTGAATGTTTCCCTTTCTTCTCTATCAACGCTCATTAGCTCGCTAGATGGCTTCAAAGAGATAGCTACGGTTGCTATCGTTGCTCATAGAGCTTGTAGCAAGCACCCTATTAGCACAGCACTTCGTTATGCCACGCTCAACTGTGACATCACTTCATTTGAGGAGGGTGTATTTGCTCTGAGATCGAACTGAGAGTAATCTAGGCAACCAAGTGTACGTCTATCTAATACTCGATTACGCTGAGAGCCATTCTGTGGGACTTAACAATGCACATCGGCTTAATGACTAACTTGCTTTATAAGCTTACACATTCATCCCGCACCAATATTTGTAAACATGTTACACTTTACCAAGTAACTGTTATTCAACTAAAGGTGCAGGATAGTACAACAAGGAACGATTGAAATTCAATAAATATGGAATTTTGGGGGATAATGATACTAAACAAATTTAAGGAGAATTAGAAATGAAAAGAATGCTTTTTAGCCTTATCTTCGTTTTAGTAACTCTTCCTTCACAAACACACTCTGAAAATAAAATTGAAGAGTTGCAGCCTTGTTCAGCAATACTTGAACCAACAAAAAACGCACCTAAAAATGCCAGAGGAGTAGCACTGATTTATAATATTGAAAGAAAGTTTAATGATGAGCGGACGAGTCTTAGTGTTCACGCACTTCATTTACCGAAACCTTCTAGTTTTGGGGATTATGATGGTTATGAAGTATTAGCATATATTCCGAAGGAAATAAGTTGGATTTTCTCGTTGTCCCCTTTAACTAAATACGGAGAAACTACTTGGGCTGGGAATTTGGATGAAGTTTCTCCTATAATGCGACCTACTCGTATCAAAGTTCGCACAGTCAATACAACGACAAAGAAAACGGGTCCTATTGTACTTGAAAAAATACTCAAACCTTGTTGAACTCCCATGAAAGAACTTAGTCATCTTTCATTTTCTGTGGTGAAGTGCTGATTTTTGTGCTTCATGGATGGCTAACGGGGAGCTTTAGTCAAGTGGAGCAAAGTCTTTTAAGACATTGCTCCTTTTACTTTTAAAAGTACTTCTGATAATACTCTTTTCTTAGTCTCCCGCTTAATTGAGCGTAGATCCTAGTTGTTTCGCTTTTCTCATGCCCCATAAGACTTTGTATGACTTCTATGGGAGCTCCATTGTTCAACAAATGTGTTGCATAGCTGTGTCTAAGTTGGTGTGGATGAATTTCTTTATTGATTTCAGCACGATTTGATATCCGCTTGGTGATGTATCGCATTTGGGCAACACTCATTTTATGTGGCTGCCTTACTGTCACAAAGATGGCAGGATTATTGTCAGTACGGCTTTCAATATAACGTTTAAGCCATATGTCACAACGCGTATTAAAAGTAGGATTCTTATATTTTATGGAGAATTTACTGAATATAAATAAAAGAATCGTAAGGAAAAAATGGTGTATGGATATAATTACTATGGGAGTGAAAAAATATGCTATAATTCATTTAAATATTAATCGATGATACAAAACTTGTGATAAATCTACATCCCCAGATTTGTCCGATATATGATAGGAGTCAAATTTTAATGAATAGTCCAATCTAATATACCCCTATTAAGCCAAATTCGAATGAAATAATGGGGGATATATAATGAAATTGAATAAAAATTTTTCTTTATTACTATTGGGTCAATCACTCGCTAATATAGGCGATGTATTATATATAGTCGGTGTTATAAGTACAATTTTTGTATTAACAGGTTCTGCAATTGCAGCATCGTTTGTTCCATTTACGATTGCTTCTTCTATGTTTATATCCAGTCTGCTGACTCCTCTTTTGGTTGAGAAATTAAATCTTAAATGGTTACTTGCTGGGTCACAAATTGTAAAGACGATTTTACTCTTTATTCTAGGGTTTATGTTAATTGGTTTAACAGCAGCTAATTATTATTTTATCTTTTTAATAATAGGATTGATTGCTTTTTTTGACGGATGTGCAAATCCAATAAGACAGACATTGACTCCACACTATGTTAAACCTGAACATCTAATTCAAGCTAATGGAATTGCAGAAACAATTACGCAGACCATACAAGCCGGTATGTGGTTCGTAGGAAGTTCATTGCTAATTATTATGAGTTCTCAACAACTTATTTGGTTAGTTGGATGTTTATTTGTAATTGCAAGCATATTACTTTGCCTTTTAGAAAGTGTAAACCATGAAACAACCGAGCAAAAAGGGAAACTAGAAAAAATTAAAGAAGGTTGGAAAACTTTATCTAACACTCCAGTATTAAGAAGGATTGCTTGGATAGAATTTTTGGAAACAATTGCAGCAACGGTTTGGATAGCTGCTATTTTATATGTGTTTGTCAACGAGGCTTTGAACGTTGATGAAAAATGGTGGGGATTTATCAATGGAGCTAACTTTTTAGGTCTGATTTTAGGAAGTGCTTATTGTATTAAATTTTCTTCTTTTGTGGAAAAGAAAATAGGAACCTTTATTTTTGTCGGTTCATTTGCAAGTTTCTTATTCACAATATTATTTAGCATAAACAGCATTCCAATGATTTCCTTACTTTTATCGCTCTGTGTAGGGCTTTTTGGACAAATTAAAAAAATTCCTCAACAAACGGTTATACAAACTAGTGTGTCAAAAGAACAGTTATCAACTGTTTATACCTCATTAGGTGCTATCGGAACCGGGATTTTTGGCGTTGGCTCTCTTGTTATGGGAGTATTAGCAGATTTGTTAGGAATTAGAATTGTATTCGTTATTTCGGGGCTATTACTTGCGATAGTAAGTACAATTGCTCATAAAAACAAGCAATTGTTTGTTAGAAATGTTATGGAACAATAAAATTAAAGATGAAGGATTTTATTAGCTTTAATGTCCTTTGTTTTTTAATGACTGTGTAATAGTTTGTGAAGTAGGGCCATCATTTTTGATGGTCTTTTTTATTGAACTTATTGTACTAACGCTGCAGTTTAGTTCAATAAAAAATGCTATAATAGCCCTATTTCAAAACTATTTTAAGGAGTTAAACTCTTATGATTATAAAAATTGACTTTGGTAATGATTTTATTCAATACATTTCTTGTTCAACAAAAGTAGGTAGGAAGATGAACAGTATTCAGGAGGACTTACTAAAATGGATATTTGACGAGGAAAAGAATACAGAATATTGGGCATTAGAAAGTGGAGAAAGAATTCACCCAAATTACGATGCTAATGCAATTATTGACTGGTTAAACAATGTAAGATTTAAAAAAGGAATTGCAAAAGCAAAATTAATCCCCAGTCCTCAATTTAAAGTAAAAAAGAAATTATATTATTAAATTGGTTCTTTAATAAAATGATAAGATTGTGAAGAAATGGACTTAAACTAAGCAGATCCGTCGCCCACTAGGATTGATTTTGGACGATAAGATTACTATGTTTTAATATTTTTTTAAGTAAAATCATAAACTGAATCCATAGTAATATGGGGAGAAGGTTTTGGTATGATAGTTCCGAGTTCAGAAAAAAGATTAATTACTTTTCGAAGTATTGGTGTATCCTACATGTTTGCCTCATGTTGTCTTCTGTTATCACAAATAATTGGGCTTATAGCGTTTTCTAAAGATTTAACAATTATAAGTTATTGGAATCATATTTATAGCTCACTAAATTTAATTTCAATGCTTATGCTTCTCATCGGTTTGGTAGGTACATTTTTGTATCATTTTCAACGTATAGGTAAATTTGGAATTGTTAGTTTTGTTGTTGCATTTATGGGAACCATGCTAATTGCTGGAGACGCTTGGTTTGAGGCTTTTGTAGTCCCGTTTGTGGCAAATACAGCTCCACAATTAGTTAATGAAGTACCTAGCGGAAGTTTGATTATAGGAGCACTTCTTTCGTTTCTAAGTTTTAGTATTGGATGGATTTTGGTTGGGATCAGTTGTTTGAAAGCACGTATTATACCTAAGTACATATCTATTCTGATTATATGTGGTGGTATTTTTGGATTTAAAGCTCTGACAATTCCTTATTTATTCGTTCTTGCAATTGCTGTAGGATTCTTAGGAAAATGGATTTATGACAACCCCAAAATTAACTACTATGAAAATAAGCCTTCTCTAATTTCGAAAAAAGACAATAGAAAGCCGTATCATAAGTAAGTGCGGTTTTTGAGGAGTATCATTCACATATACGAATGATGCTCTTTAATTATGTTTTAGAACCAATTTTGTAAATATATTATTATTACTGTCAGTGAACTATAACTCATTTTAAATTTGTATATAAATCAATAGTTTTTAGTCTCTCTTAGAAAGAGATATAAGTTGAAATAACTATTTGTGAATAAATACACTTAAACTCCCATGAAAGAACTTAATCATCTTTCATCTTCTGTGGTGTGGCGCTGGTTTTTGCGCTACATGGATGGCTAACGGGTGCTTTCGTATTATAAGGTTAACCAGTTTTTTAAAATGTACCCTTTGTAAAGGACATTTAAAAAAGGTTAGGCAACTTTTTGAAGCTGCTGTCTGTATTTTGCAGGCGGCAGCTTTTTTAAATTCCATTGCCCTCGATAATGATTGTAGTAAATCATATAACTCTTAATTTCTTTCTTTACTTCTTCTAACGTTTCACATGCTCTAATAGTTGTTTCATCTTTAAAATGCCCAAAGAATGATTCTTGTGGCGCATTATCCCAACAGTTTCCACGACGTGACATGGACTGTCCTAAGCCAATTTTCTTCACTAAGGCTCGGAATTTTGGATTCGTATAGTGGAAACCTTGATCCGAATGGATAAAGGCATCTTCCCTTAAATGGCGGTGCTTTTTTAATTTATGTAACGTGTTGAGCGCAATTTCTATACTCAATGTTGAAGATACTTCATAAGCTAAAATTTCATTTGTTTCGGCGTCTTTTATCGTTGATAAATAAGCACGTTTGCCACCTCCATATGTTAGATATGTGACATCGGTTAGTAATACTTTTCCTGCCACGCCTTGCTTGAAGTTGCGGTGTAAATTGTTAGGGCATATGCGATGTTCCTTCGTTGCTTTTGCCATACGACGCGCTGGATTTGCTTTTCGAATGGGGCAAATGATATTAAATTTCTTCATAATGCGACGGATACGTTTGAGGTTGTACGTAATTTCATATTGGTTTTCTAGTGTCATTTTTATTTGACGTGCGCCTTTCTTTCGTCCTCGGAAATGAAAAGCCTTTAAAATGATTTCTTTCACGACTTCATCTTCTTCATTCTGTTTTTGACGAGTCAAGATAGCTTCTTCACTAAAATAGCGATAGTAGCCAGAGCGTGAAACATTTGCGATTTCACAAAGATATCGTACCATTCGTTTTAATTGATATTTTTCAATGGTTTGATGGATTAACTTAAACTTTTGTGTAGTACTTATTTTGATTTCTTCCTCATCATCTGCCTTTCGAGTTGATCTAGCTTTTTTAAAAGTTCGTTTTCTGCTTCTAACAATTTCATCTTCGCCTCTAAGCGTGCGTATTTTTCTTCTAAACTTAATTCACGCTCTAAAGGGCGACCTGAAGTATGTTTTCTGGCATCTTCTAAACCTGTTAACCCATGCTCTTTATAAGCAGTACGCCAACGAGTCGAAGCTCTCCGAATACGTGTTGGACCAAGGGCTTCAATGTCAAAACCCGCCTCAAGGAAAATTTCACTTGGATATTTTCCTTTATCGTATTCATCAATAAAAAATTCTTTAAATTCATCTGTATAAGTAATGGCTTTCGCGCTTACTGTTTTGACGTTTGGATTTAATTTTAATTGTGCCTGTTGTTGTTTCGAAAATAAATTTTTAGTCATACTTTTTACCACCGCTCGTTTTTTTCTACATTATAAATAAAAATACCCTATAAGATGACCTTTTTGAAAGTGTCTATCTTATAGGGTACATTTTATTTACTGGTTGACCTTTTTTTAATAGAATCTATTATATCAGTAGCCAGGGTAGGACGTACGGGTGCGTGGGACAATGATTCCGTCAACTAAACTGTCCACCCCCTACTTGTAGAAACATGTTTGAGGCTGGTTGGGACATAGATCTCGTATAACAAGCGAAGCTATGATACTACATGGAGGATTAGGGGTACTGGTGAATGATTGGTCAGAGGAGGAAGCGAAATGAATCCAGTAGTTGGTCTGGATGTGGCAAAAGGAGAGAGCCAAGTTCAGGCGTTTTTAGATAAATCGGAGCCGTTTGGAAAGAGCTTTTCAATGAAGCATACAAGAGAGACACAACAACGATATTCCACATAGAGAAATGCCCGGTTGATTTCGCTGACAGCAAGCCAACTAGAAGGGCAATCAGACCCACCGCAAAAAGCAGAATTCCTGGCACATCAATCACACCCAGTAGTTTAATCGGGCTCGTTGCGTTGGGAATATTCGTACGACATGAGTTAAAAACGGCTTCGCCCTTTATTCCTTTGCGCACCTTCGCCAAATATCCAGGGATGACTTGGATCAATATACAATATTTGCTTGTTAACTTACTTTATTATGCACTCTTTTTCGGGATTCCATCATACCTGCAAATGGTGCGTCATATCATCGAATTCCAGACAGGTATTCTTATGTTAACCTTGGGCTTGAGCTCGATTGTAGCTTCGCCAATAGCAGGGAAATGGGTCGGTAAATCGGGACCCAGACCTGCATTAATCGTATCCTCATTACTGATGGTAGTGGGGGCAGTGTGGATCGTGACATGGACACAAAGTTCACCGGACATCAGTGTGTGCCTGGCGTTAGCCGCATTCGGTTTTAGCAACGGGCTAAACGCTGTTGGTATGCAGGCGGCTTTGTTTAAAAGCTCTCCAAAAGAAATTGCTGGTGTAGCATCTGGCCTATTTAATACCTCGAGATACGTGGGAACAATTTTATCTTCACTGTTGACAGGCATCATTATGGGAGGTGCGTTCAACTTTACAGGATTTCGATTGCTGGGAGTTTTCCTAACGGTCATTGCATTGGTCTTAGTATTTATAAGTCTGCGAATCAGATATTCTGAGTAACTTAATATAGGGGAGTGATAAATTTGAAAAAAATTAGTTTAATTTTGTCTTTAACACTTTTATCAATAGTGTTACTTGGTTGCCAACAAGAAAGTGAAATTAAAGAGAAATCTTATTCTTCTGAGGAGGCAATAGAGAATGGAGATGTAGTAAATCTTCATGGAGAAATTAGTAACTTAGATAGATTTGAGAGTTTTATAGAAAATGTAGAGAATGGTGCTAAAGATGAAATTCGTATCACAATGTACACTATTGAAGGAGACCCTATTTTCTATAATTTAAATTATAATGGTAACAAAATTCAATTTACCTATGATAATTCACAGGATGGGTATGCAGGTACTGGAAAAGGAATAGAAAGTACGTCTTGTTCTAATATAGAATCAAGAAATACGGATAATGGAGTTGAATATTATTTAAGTGAGTGTTCTTCGGAAGTTGGCAATTCTTTTAACTTTCGAGTTTCGGAATAAAGAACAATAGAAATCATGTGAAATATTGTACTTATGCTAGCGGGGTGCTTTACTTGAAGAACATTGAGTTGCATATGCAGCTCTTTTTTTCTTATTGAATTAACTGTGCAAGATAGTTCAACAATCGGGCCAGATTGTGGAGCAACACATTTTATATTAACTATATTCAAATGAAGAACTGTTTAATCATTTGCTATTGATTAAACAGTTTTTTATTTGTTTTTTAAAAAACTTTAAAAAGGTTGTATACTTTTTTATTTTACAATTGTTATATATGTAAGTGATCACTAAGAATTAAAAATTGGATATTCAAAAGTTGGTGAGTTTTTGAAAAATGAATGGGAGCAAATACTCCTTACG
>Ga0102589_1001167_pt1 | contig 38702 bp, 43 predicted proteins | sample AraplaMF_Col_mLB_FD_76858 | JGI IMG/M metagenome (GOLD analysis project Ga0102589, IMG submission 76858) | Arabidopsis root microbial communities from the University of North Carolina, USA - plate scrape MF_Col_mLB | ecosystem: Host-associated > Plants > Roots > Endosphere | place: USA...
ACGGGAAAAATGTGATGATGGAAAACGGAAGGGGATATGTAGTCGATGTATCTGATTTCTTAAAAACAAAAGAAGATAGTAAGTGGAGAGACCTAGAAAAGGCATATTTTACATTTTACTTGCCTTTCATTTATAAATTGCCTTTCCCTGTTAAAATACCGTATTTCATGTTAAACATTGTTAGACGTTCATATAGAAAATATAAGAAGCTTAAAAAGAAATTCAAATTGTAAAAGGACCACATACTTATCTTTAAGTTAGATAAATGAACCACTAGTAAACAAAAGGACTGTACATTTTAGATATGTCTAATATGTACGGTCCTAATTTTATAACTTCATGAAGTAATCAGTAAGATTTTCATTTTCCTTTTCACGCTTTTGTCAGTATATTTACGTTTGAACCCATCCACAAAGCTAAGCTGTTTACGACAATTTTCATCAATGCAGTATAAATCTGTTTGTAAGGCTTCATTTTCTTGAATTTCATCAATCCCGACAATTCTATTTAAAAAGGGATGATAAGCACTAGACATTTTAATTCCCATTTTAAACCCTCCTACATAAATTGAATGCTCTTTATTTTATAGTATCGAATATTTTAAGGAAGATAATGGGTTGTTTTTAAAAACATCTATTTTAAATGTTGTTTAAGGGGTACCGCACATGCCCATTAAGCTAAGATTTTGTAGTACCTCCAAAATGAAAATTTTCTTGCTCTGTAGTTAGTTTTTTGGAAAAGTTAGCTCTTTTTTTCGTTTTTGGGGTGTTTACTTTTCTTAGTTTGATGGCGATGGGGCACTTCAAAATTTTAAGTTGATGGGCATGGGGTGGGGGCAGGAAAATACGGATTTATAACGTTAAGACCTTTTTTCTGACGCTCGCTGTCAGGGGAATTTTATTATAATAGGCTATATCAATTGTGATTGGAGTGTTAATAGATGCAAACAAAAAATGTTTATCTTTATGTATTTAATACAATGTCAGATTGGGAATATGGATATTTAATTGCTGAACTAAACTCAGGAAGATATTTCAAAAAAGATGTAGCACCTTTAAAAGTAGTTTCAGTAGGAGCAAATAAAGAAATTATTACTACGATGGGAGGACTGAGCATAAAACCAGATATTTCCCTTGATGAATGTACTCTTAGGAGTAAAGATCTTTTAATTTTACCTGGAGGGAATACTTGGAGAGAAGATATTCATCAACCTATCTTGAAAAAAATTGGTGAAGCTTTAAAGTTTGGCACTATTGTTGCTGCAATTTGTGGTGCAACTGAGGCCCTCGCGAATATGGGCTACTTAGATTCTAGAAAGCACACAAGCAATGACTTAGAGTATATTAAAATGGTTTGTCCTAATTATAAAGGAGAAAAATTTTATGAGATGAGACCCGCGGTATCTGGTGAGAATTTGGTTACTGCATCAGGAGTAGCTCCTCTGGAATTTACAATGGAAGTACTGAAAAAATTAGATGTATTTGCACCAGCTACATTACATGCATGGTATAACCTAAATAAGACTCATAAACCTGAATACTTCTTCCAGTTAATGAATTCAATAAATAGATGAGTTAAAAAAATCAACTGAGCAGTTTTATATTCGTTTAAATAATTACCATGCTTTAGACGATGTCAAAGCATGGTTTTTGCATATAACTTAAAAATATTCATGGAAGTAAACAACTCACAAAGCACTCCTAAAGTTGCTAGAAATAGAACTGGTAACTCTTAAGCGATGAACGTTTTTTTGAACATATGGGATTTGAAATTATGTATCAAGCACCCCCTTTTTTTCAATTAGCTATGTTGTAATAGTAAATGAGGCCATTTATAGTACAAAAAGGATAGAATACAGACTTACTCTGTATCGTCTACCCTTTTCTTTTTCCTCTATATAATGTTACACATTATAATTTATTTCGTACCTGTAATAAAACAAAGGGGCCTTCTTTTTATTAAATTGTTCATGGACAATTGTTATAGAGCTGTTTCTCCTTTTTGTATCCCTCTTTAAAATACAATTGAAATGTTATAGAATAAAGCTTTTGTTTATTTGGCACATTTTTCTGTAATCTTTTGTTCATATTCCGTTCATATTTCTTTTTTAAGATGAATACATGGAAAGAAAGAGGAAGGAGCGAGTGAAATGTTTTTAGCTCTACGTGAATTAAAACAATCAAAATTAAGATATGGATTAATTGGGCTTATAATGATTTTATTATCATTTTTAGTCCTTGTGATTTCTGGATTAGCAAATGGTTTATCCTATGATAATGCATCATCGATTCAAAATATGGATGCAACAAAATTTGTATTAGCAGATGATGCGGAAAATAAATTGCTCCGTTCACAAATTAAAAAAGAAGATGTGGATGATGTAGTAGGGCAAGTAGATGCAAACGATGCTGTACCATTTCATGTGAAAATTTCTACGTATGAAAAAAAGGATAGTTCAAAAAAGGTTGATATTGCGATTTTTGCAAGCGAACGTGACACGTTCTTGGAACCAAAGATTGTGCAAGGGAATGCATTAGGAACAGCACAAGATGAAATGGTTGCTGACGAATCAATTAAAGAAAAAGGTGTAGAGATTGGTGATACAATTATCGATCCGGTTTCTAAAAAAGAATTCAAAATCGTTGGCTTTACGAAAGATCAGATGTTTAGTCACACACCTGTTGTGTATGTGAATCAAGATGTATGGGGAAAAATTGCTCAGCCAAACCAAAAGGACTATAGTGCAATTGCACTTCGTACGGATAAAGAAGTGAAAAATGCACATGTAATTGAGAAAAAAGAAGTTCTTCAAAGTATTCCAGGATATAAAGAAGAACAAGGAACATTAACAATGATTATTGCCTTCTTGCTTGTGATCGCAGCTTTATTAATCGGTGTGTTCTTCTATGTCATTACACTACAAAAAACGCAGCAATTAGGTGTATTAAAAGCAATCGGAACAAAAAATTCGTATTTAGCAAATAGTTTAGTTGTGCAAGCGTTATTCTTATCTGTTGTGGCAATGGGGATAAGTATTGTATTGGTAGAAGGATTGCAAAAGATTTTGCCAGAAAGTATGCCGTTCTTATTAACGACGGCAATGATTGGTCAATATGCGGGAATCTTTATTGTAATTAGTATTCTTGGAACGCTTATTTCCTTATATCAAGTATTAAAGGTTGATGCATTAGAAGCAATTGGAGGTGGTATGTAATGACTTCCTTATTAAAATTAGAAGAAGTAAGTAAAGTATATGGTGAGGGAAATACAGAAGTAACCGCCCTTCATCCGATTTCACTTGATGTAAAAGCTGGAGAATTTATCGGTATTGTTGGTCCCTCTGGATCAGGGAAAAGTACTTTATTATCGATCGCCGGTGCGTTATTATCACCATCAAAGGGGAATATTTACATTCGTGAACAAAATATTACTCGTTTATCAGAAAAGGAAATGACAGATATTCGTTTAAGAAAGATCGGGTTCATTTTTCAATTCGCAAATCTTGTTCCATATTTAAATGTAAAAGAACAATTACTCTATATTGCAAAATTGAAGAAAGAAGACCAGAAAGATTCTGAAAAGCGTGTGGATCATTTGCTAGCTGCATTTGGACTATCTCAAAGAAAAAAACATTACCCAAATCAATTATCTGGTGGAGAAAAACAAAGGGTTGCGATTGCTCGTGCTTTTATGAATAATCCGGATTTAATCTTAGCTGATGAACCAACTGCAAGCCTCGATTCAAAACGTGGACGTGAAGTTGTCGAAATGATGAAGCGGGAAGTGAAAGAAAGTCAAAAAGCAGCGGTTATGATTACGCATGATGAGAGAATACTTGATGTATGTGATCGTGTTTTAACATTACGTGATGGAAAGTTAGTATAGGTATGATAAGAAAAAGCGCAGGAGGAATTCTTGTGCTTTTTTTGTGTATGATAATTCGTTGCGTTTAGTTTCAGGTTTAAATGTTACAATAGTATCATTACTCTGTTAATTTTAGAGGAGGGAGGGTGAACTGTGGAGAAGAAAATCATACATATGGAAGGGCTTATTGTTTTAGTCGCAAGCATATATATGTATTCATTATGTGATTTTAGTTGGTTTATATTTTTCTTACTGCTTTTAGCGCCTGATGTTTCAATGCTAGCATATCTTATCAATAATCGTATTGGTGCGCAGATTTATAACCTATTTCATACTTACATAATATCCATATTACTTATTTTGATAGGGATATTTCTAAAATTAGATGTTCTCCTTATGATTGGTTTAATTTGGACAGCTCATATCGGGATGGATCGTCTGTTCGGATATGGTCTTAAATATCAAACGGATTTTAAAGATACTCATATCCAAAAGTTATAAAAGGAAGTAGGGGATGTATGAACTTTAAAAAATGACTGAAATGTTAGGAGAAATCATGTTTTTAAATCCTTAAAGTCGCTTTACTGCGATGAATCAAGTATACTGAAAAATGTTTCCTGAAAATAATCTATTTCGAAAAAACATTGAAGTTGTTTTTACTACATATAGTTTCTTTAATTGAAAGTGTAAGGGTTATATTCAGTAAGCAAAGCATGTTAGGCTACGTTAATTACATGTATAAAGCTTGAATGGGGATACAGAAGGAGAATGAATGAGCATGAATTTAGCAAAATTCCCTAGAAGGAAATACACAGAATCATATACGCCAATTGAAAAATTAGATCATTTTTCTGAAGTGCTTGGTGGGTCTTCTATTTATTTTAAACGAGATGATTTACTTGGTTTAACAGCTGGCGGAAATAAAACGAGAAAATTAGAGTTCCTTGTAGCGGCTGCACAAGCGAAAGGTGCGGATACGTTAATTACATGCGGAGGTATTCAATCTAATCATTGTCGTTTAACATTAGCAGCTGCGGTAAAAGAGAAAATGAAGTGTATCCTTGTGTTAGAAGAGGGGCTTGAAGAAGATTCTAAACCGGATTTCAATGGTAACTACTTTTTATACCACTTACTAGGTGCTGAGAACGTAATTGTTGTGCCGAACGGGACGGATCTTATGGATGAGATGCAAAAAGTAGCGAAAGAGGTAACGGAAAAAGGACATACCCCTTACATCATTCCAGTTGGAGGGTCTAACCCTACCGGTGCGATGGGATACATTGCTTGTGCACAGGAAATTATGACCCAATCATTTGAACAAGGAATTGATTTCAATGCAGTTGTTTGTGTAAGTGGTAGCGGGGGCATGCATTCGGGTTTGATTACTGGATTTTATGGAAATCAAACAGGGGTACCGGTAATTGGAATTAATGTTAGTCGCGGAAAAGCTGAACAAGAAGAAAAAGTATTTAAGCTGGTGCAAGAAACTTCAGCACACGTTGGGATTTCAAATTTTATTCCGCATGAGGCAGTGACATGTTTCGATGAGTACGTTGGGCCAGGATACGCTTTACCCACACCTGAGATGGTCGAAGCTGTTCAGCTTTTAGCAAAAACAGAAGGGATTTTATTGGATCCAGTATATACAGGGAAAGCAGTAGCTGGACTGATCGATCTAATTCGAAAAGGTGCATTTAAGAAAGAAGATAACATTCTATTTGTACATTCAGGTGGTTCACCGGCGTTATATGCGAATACATCTCTTTTTGCATAAGTGTATAAAAATAAGCATTGTATGATCCAATGCTTATTTTTTATGGTAGGGATACCACCCCATAGCTATCAAGCTAAAATAAGTTAATACCCCATGTCCATCAACTTAAGAAAACAAGTTACCCCATCGCCATCAAGCTAAGAAAAACATAATACAGAAATATGTAAAATTTTCTTTGTAACACTTCAAGAAAAAGAGATATAAGGTGACCCATTCTTGGTCAATCTATCTTGGCTGAATATCAAAAAAGAACTAATCCCAAGAAGAGATTAGCTCAATATAACCACAGTTATTATAGCACATTTCATAATCAAGTTATATTGCTCAAATTTGCTGTTAGGGGTTCAGCCCATTGCCCCTCAAGCTAATATTTTGAAGTGTCCTCAAAACGAAAATTTTCTTCGTTTTGGGGAACTACAAATTTCTTAAGTTGATGGGCATATGGCTGTACCCTTATTACTGATTTAATTGTAAAAAATATTTAATTTTGAATTATCAGATAAATATTGATAGCCTATAAAACAGAAACTGATAATATATTTTGAAGTTTTGTAGGAAATGCTGGACAAGCATACAAGCACAACTATTAAAATCTTAATAGTATTTATTATAATATTGAAAAGGAGATAGAATATGGGAGACCACTATGATAAATACTGCAAGCATAACCAAAATAGATACGACGGTCACTGCAGAGGTAAGTACGATGATTACTACAATGATAAGTACTACAACAAGCATTGCAAAAATGAATGCGACGATCATTCTATTAAAATAAATGTAAATTGTTGTGATCATAAGAAAGGACCAACAGGGCCAACGGGACCATGTCAGTCTGGATTATTACACCAGTTTGTAGTAGGTACTAATGCGAATCCACTTCCTGAATTACCATTATCCCCAACATCAGCATTTTCTACCATTTCAACATTAACCATCGCTATTGATGATCCTCTAGACACAGTAAGATTTTTGGCAACAATTGAAGCAAATAATCTGGGTTCCAGTGTCGCAACTCAACGCGCACAGTTAATCACATACCGAATTAGACGAATTGCACCAGAAGCGGTGATTATTAATGTTCAAGATACGAATATTGATATTGTAACAACTACATTCACCGCGATAGATAGACCAGGTGTGGGATTTTTCACTTATGTTTTAGAAGGAAGAGTCCTTACTACAACTCTGGGTAACAATAATAATGAAATGGTTTTGGACGCGGTTTTTACAGCTGAGGAAATTGAAAATAATATTCCTTGTTAAATATATACTACAGAAAATCACAGACTGCTAACAATACTATTACAAAAATTTTATAAGTTATAAACATTATATTATAACGTTTCATACAGTCTTTCCAAATAAAGGGAGGCTGTTTTTGTGTTTTGGGTAGAAAAACAGCATTCCTTTCACCTATAACCCAAGCTAATAATAAAATAGAGCTAGTTACTAACAATGCTGTAAAAACTCCCATTAAACATTTCTCCTTAATTCCACTTATAGTTAGCAAAGATTTACAAGAATCCTTGCTAACTATAAGGTATGTTATGTAAACTTCATATGTATACGGTATACGTCCTCTTTATTAAATACAAGGCATTTGAAACAGGGGTTCTCCAATTTTTAAAGAATTATTAATAATAAACTTAAAAAGGTATCAAGAGTGGTGAATGAATGGGAAAGAAATTCGATTTTTATATAAACGCGGAAACAGAAAAATGTATAATAACCGGGCTTCGGACTGTCGGTTGTGTTTTTGCAGAAGATGAGGCACAATTGCTTATCTCAGAGGCACAAACACAGGAAATACTCGTCGACATGGTAGAACGACGAGTAGCTGGTTTTCCCCTGGAACACATCATTGGTTGGGTAGATTTCTGTGGTACTCGGATAGCTGTGGAACCAGGCGTTTTCGTACCTCGTCGCCGTACCGAGTTTCTTGTCCAACAGGCAGCTTACCTTGCTATGCCAGGAGTTATCATAGTTGATTTATGCTTCGGCACGGGTGCGGTGGGCGCTGCACTGGCTACAGTTTTAGGTGAGGTTGAGTTGTATGCAGTCGACATAGATTCAGCCTCAGTGAGATGTGCTTGTAACAATATTAATTGGGTAAACGGTAATGTGTACGAAGGTGATCTCTACCATCCACTTCCAACTAAACTGCGTGGGTGCGTCCATATTTTGGTCGCAAACGCACCCTACGTACCTACAGAGGCAATTAAGCTGTGCCCGGAAATATGAGGCAAGGGCGGCAGTCGACGGTGGAGCGGAAGGACTAGATGTCCAGCGACGGATAGCTGCTGAGGCATCACTCTGGCTGGCACCCGATAGCCATCTACTTGTTGAGACTAGCCAACGACAGGCATTGCAAACTGTTGAGATATTTGCTCAAAACGGGCTAATCCCCAAAAACATTTTGAATAAAGATTGATCATTTCAATAAAACCTATTCAACAAACGTACCCATTTGTTTACCTTACATACGCGAATTACCAATAACTTCTGTTCCATATATTACAACTTGCAAACATTTTTTTAAAAGTTATACTTTTTATATCAACGAAGAAATTTGTATCACCAATCATAAAATTCGGCTATACCCTTGACTTAGGAGTTTGACAGGCTAAAATTCGGTCTGTTTTTTTTTGCTGCAACAAAGACATGTGCAATACTACTACATCTTGTGATAAAACAGATAAACATATTTTTTTATTAAAATTCTCCAATTATCTTATATTTTCATAGGGTGACTGAGTAGTTATCAGGAATATTTATATAAGCTACAAATTAGGATTGCGTTTCATAGGAGGTTTAAATGAAAAGAATATTGCCGGGAGCCATTTTATCTTATACCCAGTATGGATATTTAAAAGTACCAAAAAATATTAAAAGCCAATGTCCGAATTGCGGTAAATCAAGTGAATTTACATTGAAAGCAAATTTTTATCAAGTGAAAAAAGGCGGATTATTCGTAGAAGGGCTTTGTTCTGAATGTAAAAAACCATCAGAGTTTGTCATTATGTTTCATAATTGTTCAGATCAAATCAATGGAGTAGACATCTATATGTATAATCCTTCAGCTTCAAAAGATCCTTTACATCAACTCGAACACAACAAAAAAATTCCTATAGACCTTCTCAGATCATATCGCTCTACTTTAAATATCAGTCAGTCAAAAGATCATTCTGCTACGGCAGTAATGTCAAAACGAGTTCTTGAAGGTGTCCTCAAACATTTCCTTGGGGAGAAAACGAATGGGCAGTCTCTTTCCCAGCAATTCGAGCAATTTCCAAAACATGTTGATTTAACGAAACCGATTCAAAATATTGGCCACCTTGTTCATCCGGACAGTCTTTTTTATGAAATGCTTGAACTAAAGCAAGAAATTGACGATGAAACCATTGTTTTATTAACAGAATTATTGGAAGTCCTGATCGAATATTTATTTGTACTGCCTGAAAAAATCGAATTAATACATGATAAGATTGAACAGAAATTGAAATAGAAATCGCACATACGACTATCCATTTAAGAGTAAGAATATTCCTTTCTTATAAAGTGAAACTTCTATTAGTGATTTTTTCATCCCCACTGACGGAAGACCAGCTAATATACGAAAAAAAGAAGGTAGCCACCTATATATGAGATGGCTATCTTCTTTTTTTGAACGAGCTTTTAAAAAGTCCATTATTATTTTAACGAAAAATATCTTTTACTACCAAGCTGACTACACCATCTTTTTTTATTAAGTTATAACCGGTGCAACTATCATCGACTACAGACACTGTATCTTCTTTACTTACACACAACAATTAACCACAAATTAAAATAAGGAAAGGGGGAAATGGATAAAATAGTTGCGATGGATATAGAATAGGACATAGGAGTAACTGTGTTGGGGCCAAACCAATGTACCATGGGATAAATCAAAAATATTTCTGCAGTACTTAATACACTAAAAGTTATAAATGCATAACTTTCCCAAGTGTAGATTTTTGGTTGCGCGAACATATACCTCCTTTTGCAGAGAATGTGAACAGTCTATGGTACTGTAATTTATATCTTTTAAACTTAGGGTATATAACATAATACAAATTTGTTTATTTCTTCTTTTAGTCTATTAAATTTCTAAAGTGTTAGTGAGAAGTAGGGTGTATTAAAATCGACTCGAAAAGCATTGAATGTAACGTAAAAAGTGATTCACCGTCTAGCTTTATAAGGAGCTGATGAATCACCTGCACATGAAAGTTTCACTTTATCTCTCTGTCTCAAAAAACTCGATCCACTCTCCATCAGGACCAGAGAAGAAAAAATAACGTGTTCCATCTGGTAGCGTTTCAATTTCTTCACTTAATAAAAAAGTGATCCCTAATTTTTTCAGCCTTTCCATTTCATCTTCTAATGAATCTACTTTGAAGCAAATATGATGTATTTTACCTTCTGTTGGCAGAGAAGAATTATAACCTTCAATGAATTCAACAATGGTTTCTTGGGCACCATCTACACCTAAAAAAGCGAGTTTTAAGTTTGGATCTGGATGTCCCATACGTTTGATAAGTTTTAACCCAACCACTTCTTCATAAAATGAGATCGATGTTTCTAAGTTTGCAACCATGATTCCAACATGTTCGATTCTTCGTACCGGCATATCGATTCCTTCTTTCCGTAATTTTAATATGTATCATAATATTGAAAATTGAGAAAATATGCAAGATAAAAACCTTACAAATTTTATGATGTTCTATGATATAGTGAGAAAGTATGTTTGGAAAGAAGGAAGGAGACAACGCAATGAACACAACTTTACAAACTCCTTCATTAACGGAAACGATGAAAGAGTGGCATCAAGCATTAGCATATGAAATTAAACATTGGAAAACGATAGGCGGTAGTAAGCTATCGATTATAAATGGTCGTTTTTTATATACAGATTATGAAAGTACAGTTTATGTATTTCAGCTTATCTCGGAAGTAAGCTTACCAGAGGGTACACCCATTCGAATTGAATTTGATGGTGAGGAAACAACAGGAGAAGTATTATCCGTACATGGATTAGAAATCGAGCTGAAATTGAATGATTATATACAAGGTGAAATAAGAGAAGCTAGTTTATACAGTGAACCATGGCAGTTGTTAGAACAACTGCAAGAGCGGTTGAAAGAAATACGAAAAGATAAACAAAAGCGTCAGCGGGTAAAGCGTCTTTTAGATGGAAAGAGTACGCCAAAGCATATAGAAAAGATGAAAAATCCGAAGAATGAACTTGCATATCGTTCTTTTTATAATAGGGCGACATATGTGTGGGGACCACCTGGAACAGGAAAGTCTTATAACTTATCACGCATTATTTCGGCGCATTATCAAAAAGGAAAGTCAGTACTTGTACTTGCTCATAGTAATGCAGCAGTGGATGTATTAATGAGTGAAGTCACAAAGCAAATAGAGAAGAAAGAAAAATGGACACCAGGAGAAATCGTCCGATATGGATTTAGTCAACATGAACATATACGTAATCATGAAACGTTGCTTGCTTCTAGATTAGTCGAAACAACGAATGGATCATGGGGAGAAGAAAAGCTTTATTTAGAGGAAATGCGCCAAGATCTTCGCCAAAAAATCTTATCGTATAAAGCAACTGCTTCTGATAAGAAGCGGATGCAAGAAATTGAAGGAGATCTTAGAAAACAAAGAGCGAAAATTAAAGAAGTAGAAAGAGAATATATTGAAAATGCAAAAGTAATTGGTGCAACGCTATCTAAGTGTGCAATTGATTCTCTTATTTACGAACGAACATTTGACTTAATTGTCGTGGACGAAGTAAGTATGGCTTATGTACCACAAATTGCTTTAGCAGCTTCTCTTGGAAAAAGAATTGTCGTTTGTGGTGATTTTTTACAGTTACCACCAATTGCGATGGCAAATCATGAGCTCGTTAGAAAGTGGCTAGGGGAAGATATGTTTTATCATGCTGGCATTGTCCAATCTGTAAATAGTTATGAAACGCATCCAAATTTATTTATGCTAGAGGAACAAAGACGAATGCATGCGGATATATCTAAGTTTACAAACTCATTTATTTATAAGAATAGAGTGTTCGATCATCCTTCTGTTTCGGCAAGACAAGAATTAGCGAAATTACAGCCATTTGCAAATGAAGCGCTAGCTCTGTTTGATACAAGTTTGATGGGCGCTTATTCTTTAAAAGATGCAGCCTCTGGTTCACGTTTTAATATTATGTCCGGTTTCGTTGCGATGCAGCTGATTTTAATTGGATTATTAGATGGTGTTCAATCAATTGGAGTTGTCACGCCATATCGCGCGCAGTCCCGTTTCTTATCAACAGGTATAAGGGAGATTTTGCAAAAAACAAAGTATCGAAATACGCCTATATTAGCGGCAACAGTTCATAAATTTCAAGGGTCTGAACGAGATATGATGATATTTGATACAGTAGATAGTTATCCGCAGGAGAGACCCGGCGTATTATTTTTTGATCATAAAAATCATCGTTTAGTAAACGTTGCGATAACGAGAGCAAGAGGGAAGTTTATTCAGTTATCGGACTGTAAGTATATGCGGAAAAACCTTTCTCGAAAACAAGCGTTATCTCACTTAACTTCTCACATAGAAAGACACGGAAATGTATATGATCGTACTACTTCGCGCCCATTGCTAGAACGAAAAATTACAAAACGTTTGAGATGGTTTATGCAAATGAATTTGGAAGAACCGAAAGGATTATTAAAAGATATTCTATCGGCAAAACAAAAAATTATTATTTCGCTTCCAAGTACAAGACAGGTAGACAAAAGAGTATGGCAGGCATTAATGCGTACAGCAGCGCAGGTCACGATATATAGTGATGGACCAATTCCATTAAAAAACGTGAGAATACAAAGACAAAATAAGTCACTCCCATTTTTATTAATTGATGATGAAATCTTTTGGGCAGGAGCGCCTTTAACATCTCACATGACGTTTGAAGGAAGTCCAGAATTCCCTTATATATGTGCAAGATTACATGCACCTGAAACGATTGGCGTTTTAAAAGGGTTTTTAGATATTCGTTAAAATTAGATCGGAATTCCTTGACATTTACTCGGAATAACACTAGAATGAAAATAATTTAATATAATTTTATGAAAATAAAAACAATTTTCTTATCACGAGAGGTGGAGGGACTGGCCCTATGAAACCTCGGCAGCGGATTCAATATGAATACTGTGCCAATTCCAGCAAGTGAAAGACTTGAAAGATAAGAAAGAAGGCTATTTTGAATTTGTATTTTCAAGCCTCTTTCTATCTTTTAGAAAGAGGCTTTTTTATGTGTAAATTTAAAGGAGGAATGGAGAAAATGACAATAAAACAAGTAACGTCACACCGAAATATTATTACGGAAAGTATAGAAGGAAATAAAGAAAAATACATAAAAACAAGTCATGATATACATGCGAATCCTGAAATCGGTAATCAAGAATTCTTTGCATCCAGAACATTAAGTTTACTTTTAGGGAGTGCAGGATTTCAATTGCAGCATAATATAGCAGGACATGAAACAGGTTTTATCGCACGGAAAAGCTCAGGAAAACAAGGACCTACAATTGCTTTTTTAGCAGAGTATGATGCTTTGCCTGGATTAGGTCATGCGTGTGGTCATAATTTAATTGGTACAATTAGCGTTGCAGCAGCGATTGCATTATCGGAAACAATTGAAGAAATCGGCGGTGAAATCGTTGTATTTGGAACACCAGCAGAAGAAGGTGGTCCAAATGGAAGTGCAAAAGCAAGTTATGTGAAAGCAGGATTGTTTAACAAGATAGATGCAGCACTTATGATTCACCCTAGTGGAAAAACAGCAACAACAAGTCCGTCACTGGCAGTTGATCCACTTGATTTTCATTTCTATGGAAAATCAGCTCATGCAGCAGCGTCACCAGAAGAAGGAATTAATGCATTAGATGCGGTTATTCAACTTTACAATGGGATTAATGCACTGCGTCAACAGCTACCGTCAGATGTGAAAATTCATGGTGTCATTACTGAAGGTGGAAAGGCGCCGAATATTATTCCAGATTACGCATCAGCCCGTTTCTTTATTCGCGCAGCAACACGTAAGAGATGTGCGGAAGTAACAGAAAAAGTACGAAACATTGCGCAAGGTGCAGCACTGGCAACAGGAACAACAGTAAAAATCAATCAGTTTCAGAATGAAATTGATGAATTATTAGTGACAAAAACATTTAATGAAGTGATTGCTGAGGAATTAGAAAACCTTGGTGAAGAAGTAAATCGTAAAGAGAGACTTGGAATCGGTTCAACAGATGCGGGAAATGTGAGTCAAGTTGTACCAACGATTCATCCTTATATCAAAATTGGTCCAGAGCATTTAATTGCGCATACGAATGAATTTAGAGAAGCAGCTTGTTCGGAACTTGGCGATAAAGCCTTAGTTACATCCGCAAAAGCATTAGCGTATGCAGCATACCGATTAATTACAGAAGAAGGAACGCTTAATCAAATTAAGGAGGAGTTTAGAGGGGCGCAGCGAAATCAATAATGTGATAAGTACTCGAGAAGTGGTTTTCTAAAATTTTATTTGGATGAAAAAGGTTTGGAGAAATCTCTAAGCCTTTTTGGGTTATAAAAGGTAATAAAAAGAGAGATTATTACCCACAAATAGCAAGATAAATAGCTGAAGTATTAAAAAGGAGGAGGAAAAGTGAATCGGAATACTCTTGAAGGCTATCAAATTAGAACTGCACATAATAATGAAAGTACTCTTATTATTAATATGCTAAAAGAAATCGCTCAATGGTTAAAAGATAAAGAAATCAATCAGTGGCAGTACCTCCTAGAAGGTAGAGATGACGAAGAGATAGCACAAGCTGTAACGAACAACAACACTTACATCATTTTAAAAGAAAATGAAATGATAGGTACTTTTACAGTTTCTTCCACACAAAGTGATTGGGATCGCCATATTTTTGGTGAAGATGTTTTTTTGGATTCACTATATTTACATAGACTGGCGATTATCCCTAAGTATATGAAAAGGAGAATAGGTGAAAGGATTTTGATGTGGATTCAAGATAATATGCACACTGACAAAAAGTTCTTAAAGTTAGATTGTGTTGCAAATAATACTAAACTAAACAAATTCTATAAAAACAATGGCTTTGAGTATTTTGGCGTGGCAGATGGTCATAATAAATATCGAAAAAGGATAAAAAAATAGTTTTCATTACTTGTCGTTAGTGTGCCGCTTGTAACTAAGTTTGTGATTGCGGTTGTATCCGTATCATTTGTTTTGCTTTTTTCGACGTCTATCCCATGTATTTTATCTATGGATATACCATGAAAAGTTTCATAACTTATTAATTTTGTATATTGAAAGAACGATTTTAACATTGGTGATTAGTGGGCCAATTGCATATGCTTTACTGTAAGAGATGAAAAGACACACTTATGTTATTAAAGTGAGTCTTTTTTTCGTATTATTAGATTTTAATCGATAGAAAATGAAATTTCGAATATTTTGATATGTGTTATGTGGCAAACTATAATATAGCTAGATACATAGAAAAGGGGATGTGTTTATGGAAATAGTAAACAAAAGAGCGATGTTGCGATTAATGGATGCAAATGATGTAGAAAAATTATTTGCAATTGTGGAAGGGAATAAAGAAGTTTGGACGTATTTAATAGCTAAAATGGAAAGTTATCAAGATATGGAGCGATATGTTGAAACGGCAGTAAAACGATATGAGAAGGGAACGGATTTACCATTTGTTGTTATAGATCAAAAAACGAATGAAGTTGTAGGCAGTACACGTTTGTATAGTATTTCAAATGATAACAAAACGGTTGAACTTGGCCAAACATGGTATCATCCGAGTGTACAACGAACAAGTGTGAATACGGAATGTAAGTACATGTTATTGCAATATGCGTTTGAAGAATTACACATGCTGCGTGTACAAATAAAAACAGACTTGCGAAATGAAAAAGCACAACGAGCGATTGAACGACTAGGCGCAGTAAAAGAAGGGATATTACGAAATGAGAGAAGGTTACCAAGCGGTTATGTAAGAGATGCGGTAGTATATAGCATCATTGCAAGCGAGTGGCCAATCGTGAAAGATCGATTACTACACAAAATGGACATGTATAAATAGGAGGCAAATATGACAAATTTAGAAACAAAGAGACTCAAGATGATCCCCTTTACATTAGAACTTGTCGAGGCAATGATAAAAGGGAGAGAAGAGCTACAGGAAATCACATCGTATAAAATATCTTTAGAATGGCCAATGCCAGATTATAAAGATATTTTGCCGTGGATTGCTGAAAGTTTACGAAAAAGCCCGAAACAAAGTAAATGGAGCGGACTTATTATTCATAAGGAAGATAATGTTATTATTGGTGATATGGGTTGTAAAGGTGCTCCTGATTCAACTGGTACAGTAGAGATTGGATATAGCATTGTACCAGAATATCAAGGGAAAGGCTATGCGACTGAAATGGCAAAGTCCTTCGTTAAGTGGCTGGAGCAGAATGAAGAAGTGCAAACGATTAAGGCAGATTGTTTAACGAGTAATGTCGCGTCGAGTAGAGTGTTAGAAAAGATAGGCTTTACATGTGTACTTGAGGAACAACATATGAAATATTGGATTGTAAAGTGAAACGGAAGAGGTATATGCTCTTAAGAGAGGAAAATATACCTTTTTTTCTTACAAAATGATTACTTCTTTTATATACTTTTGTTTCATCATTCCCTTCCGTGAAAAAATTCGTTACAATGGAGTTGTATGAGGAAATTCGTACATAAATCAAACTCATATAGTATGAAATAGTAAATTAAAAATCCTCTATTTGAATGAAAATCCTTTATAATACGAATTGATTGTTTAGAAAAGTTCCTTCTTTTAAATAAACTCAAATTTAATGATTCGAAAAAGGTCATTTTAAATTAATAGAAGTATGGATGATGCGCGGAGGCTAGTACAAATGAAACAAAATAAGAAAAGTAAGAAAAGACGAGTTTTGCAAGTGTTCTTGCTTATGATTAGTTCTATAATTCTATTTATTAGTTATGCAGCTTACGATATTTGGAGTAATCGCTTTAAAACAGATGAGGTACCTACAGATGCTGCTGTTGTACTAGGAGCGGCTTCTTGGAATGGAAAACCGTCTCCTGTATTCCGCGAACGAATCAATCATGCAATCTCCTTGTATAAAAATGGAAGTATTAAGAAGATTATTTTTACAGGTGGTACTAAATTTGAATCAGAGCTGGAAGAAGCACGGACTGCGAAAGCGTATGCATTAAAGCATGACGTAAAGGATGAAGATATATTAATTGAAACACAGTCACGTTTTACAGAAGATAATTTGAAGAATGCTAAGCAAGTTGGAATTGACAATGGCTTACATACTTATACAATCGTAAGCGATCCTCTTCATATGAAGCGAGCGATGAGAATAGCGAAGCATATTGGGATGGATGCATACGCATCGCCGACTCCCACATCAGCATATAAAACATTAGATACAGAAATTCCGTTCTTTTTTAAAGAATTGTGCTCTTATATTGGGTATGTTGCATCGTTACCTATACGTACTTTGAAAGGTGATTAAGAAAGTAAGAAAAAGGATAGACAAAGGTAGAATAGTTCTGCTGAGTCTGTCTTTTTTTCTATAACTTTACAAATTATAGAAAAAAATCCCGATAAAAACCTTGTATTTTTATCGGAATAGTGACACAATAAAATGCATAATCAAATATAATCTTATCGAGAGAAGTGGAGGGAACGGCCCAATGAAACTTCAGCAACCTATCATGTGATAAAAAGGTGCTAATTCCGAGTAGATAAGAAGGAAAAGAAATGACAACCTTCTTATATGTAAGGTTGTTTTTTTAGTAGGAGGAGAGAAAAGATGAAGCGTTTATTTTTTACACTAGTAAGCATCGTATGCAGTTTATTTGTAATTTCTGGTTGCGCAAAATCATCTGCAGGTGACCAAAAAGAAATTCGTTTAGGGTTTACCCCAGGACCATACAGTGATCAAGTGAAAAAGGCAGTTCAACCATATTTAGAGAAAAAGGGCTATAAAATTAAAATTGTTGAGTTTAATTCACCAAACGAAACAAATCCAGCCCTAACAAATAAGGATATTGATGCAAATATATTTCAAAGTACTGCTTTTATGGAATCGTACGCAAAAGAAAATAATGCGAAAATTTCGAGCATTATTCAGGTTCCATCAGCACCTCAAGGTGTATACTCTGAAAAACATAAGTCATTAGATGATTTGAAGGATGGAATGAAGATTGGGGTACCAAATGATCCAGTTAATTTAGAACGTGCATTACGTATTTTAGAAGAGATTGGCTGGGTGAAATTAAAAGACAATGTAAATATTTTAACAATCTCTGAAAAAGATATAACGTTTAAAAAGAAAGATTTCAAATTGGTACCGCTTGAATCACCACAAATTCCAAGAGCTATGAAAGATTTAGATTACGGTATTATTAACGGAAACCTTGTTATTTCATCTGGACATAAGTTAAAAGAAGCGCTGGAATTAGAAAAAACACCATCACAACATAGAATTATTGTTACTGTTCGCGATGAAGATAAAGAAAAACCATTTGTGAAAGATTTAATTGAAGCATATCATTCACCAGAGTTTAAAAAGATGATTCAATCTGAAGAACAATTTGAGGGGTTTGTGCTCCCTGATTACTTAAAGTAAAGGAGATCTTGATATGACATTATCATTTATAGAAACAGAAGAACAAGTTCTCGTATTGGAGAAAATAAAAGAATTCATTCCGCGATTTGCAGAAAGGGAACATCAACTGAGTGAACTCGGATCTTTTCCTTTTGAAAATATTAAAGATTTACAAAATATTGGTTATACGAAGCTAACATTACCAAAAGATGTCGGTGGAAAGGCCATTTCATTGTATGATTTTGTTTTATTTCAAGAAAAAATTGCAGAGGGAGATGGAGCAACCGCTTTATCAATTGGTTGGCACCTTGGAATTGTGAAAGAACTTGCTGAAAATCGCTCATGGCAACCTGATATGTTTTCTTGGTTTTGTGAAGAAGTAAAAAAAGGTGCTCTTTTTAACCGAGCAGCAACAGAACCGAAGACAGGGAGTCCAACAAGGGGCGGGAAACCAGAAACATTAGCTGTGAAAAAAGGTGATAAATGGGTTATAAACGGCAGAAAGACTTTTACAACGATGGCACCTGTACTTGATTATTTCATCATCTCAGCGAGTATTGAAGGACGAGAAGAGATAGGAGAATTTGTGATTCCAAGGCACGAAAAAGGTGTCTATATAGAGGAGACATGGGATAGTGTTGCGATGCGTGGAACGGCTAGCCATGATCTTGTATTACAGAATGTTGAAATCCAAAATAAATTTTTTACAGATGTAAAAGGTGCACAGGTGAAACCAAAAGGAATTGGATGGTTACTGCATATACCAGCATGTTATTTAGGGATTGCGCAGGCTGCAAGAAATTATGCGATTGATTTTGCCAAGTCATATCAACCGAATAGTTTAAATCATCCAATCAGTTTACTGCCGAATATTAGAAGATTAGTAGGTGAATTAGAGCTAGAACTTATGCAGGCACGCACGTTTTTATATCAAGTTGCAAAAAAATATGATGAGGCAGAAGATAAACAATCTTTGCAAGCCGAATTAGCAGCTGCAAAATATATTGCGACGAATGTAGCCATATCGGTTGTAGATAAAGCAATGCGAATTGTTGGAGCGAAAAGCTTATCTGAAAAAAATCCACTACACCGTTATTATTTAAATGTTCGAGCTGGTTTACACAATCCGCCAATGGATGATGTAACACTCTCGCTAATAGCAGACGATGTTTTTAAATCAAATGAAAAGGAGTGAATGAAAATGATAACGTTACGCGATATCAATAAAACGTTCCAGACGAAAGAAGGTTTATTTCATGGTGTAAAATCAGTCTCTTTACAAATTGAAGAACATGATATATTCGGAATTGCTGGATTGAGCGGTGCAGGAAAGTCTACGTTATTACGTACAATGAATTTACTAGAAAAGCCGGATTCAGGTGTGGTGATTGTAAATGGAGAAGATTTAACAATGTTATCGAAGAAAGATTTACGAACGGCAAGACAGTCGATTGGTATGATTTTTCAACACTTTCATCTTCTTCATAATAAAAATGTATCGGATAATATTGCTTTGCCGTTAGAATTGAAGTCAGTTTCAAAAGAAGAAAAAGAAAAACGAGTGCGAGAATGCTTAGAAATTGTTGACTTAAGCGATAAAGCATATCATTTTCCTTCACAACTAAGCGGTGGGCAAAAACAACGTGTTGCGATTGCACGTGCATTAGCAAATGATCCCAAAGTATTACTTTGTGACGAGCCGACATCGGCACTCGATCCGAAAACGACACGATCTATTTTACAATTTTTACAAAAGATAAATAAAGAGCTAGGGGTTACAATCGTAATTGTAACGCATGAAATGAATGTCATTAAACAAATTTGTAATAAAGTAGCAGTGATGGAAGAAGGAGAAGTTGTTGAATCCTTCCATTTACGTGACCAACATCTAAAACCAACAACAGAAATCGCAAAACTTCTATTAGGTGTTGAAGGAGAGAGGGGCATTGCACATGTTCAATAATGTTATTCCACTGCTTCCAGAAATTTGGACATCGCTTTTGCAAACATTTTTAATGGTTGGACTTTCAGTTGGAGCGGCAATTATTTTAGGAATTCCTTTAGGTGTAATTTTATATTTTACTAGCAAAGGACAAATTTTGGAACAAAATATTGTCCATCGTACATTAAACGGCATCGTAAATATTATTCGCTCATTTCCATTTATCATTTTGTTAGTAGCTCTTGTACCATTTACAAGAACCTTATTAGGAACTACAATTGGTCCAATCGCTGCAACGATTCCTTTATCAGTAGCAGCCATTCCCTATTTTGCAAGACTTGTAGAGCAAGCGCTGCGCGAAGTTCCAAAAGGGGTAATTGAGGCTGCTGAGGCAATGGGAGCGTCGCCACTGCAAATTGTTTGGAAAGTACTGCTTGTTGAGGCGCGTTCAGGTCTTGTATTAAGCTTAACAGTTTTAACAGTAAGCTTTATTTCCTACTCAGCTATGGCAGGTGTTGTCGGCGGTGGTGGTGTCGGTGACTTAGCCATTCGTTTCGGTTATTATCGTTTCCAAACAGATGTTATGGTTGTTACGGTACTTATGCTTGTGATTCTCGTTCAATCTGTACAATTTATTGGAAATAGAATTGCGGCGAAACTTGATAAAAGATAATGATAAAAAGAACTTTGGTATGCACCAAAGTTCTTTTTATTGTAGGGGATGAACAATGAAAGGTGTTCAATGATCGACGTGCGGAAAATTAGCACTATCGATATAACATATGAGAGAATGTAGGAGAGAAGATAAGGGAATATATATGTGAAAGGGGGAAAAACAGTGGCAGAAATCAAATTTGATATTAAAGAAACTTTTGGAGTTATATCACAGTCACCTAAAGGCTGGAACAAAGAACTCAATCTAATTAGCTGGAACGGCAAAGAGCCAAAGTATGATTTGCGTGATTGGGCACCGGAACATGATAAAATGGGAAAAGGTATCACATTGACAATCGAAGAGTTAAAAACATTAAAAGATATTTTAAACCGTATGGAGTTATAAAAACAAAGTGTTTTGTGCAGAAAAAACCACTTTTGAATTGTTATTTCAAGAGTGGTTTTTTTGTATGGACGTATATGTCAGAAAAGACTATACAATCTTTTCTTCTCTATCTTCTTTTTTGTGATGTTCAGGCACGTAGATATATTGTGATACAATAAGAAGAACGCTTATAAAAAATACAGGGAACATACTCGATAGAAATAGACCATCCATCATAAAATTAGTGATTAAACAAACGATAATAATGAGTGATGTAAATAGATGAGAAATGTGTTTTTTTAATCGTATTTTATATAATTCTCGCAATATTTCACAGCATACAAATAAGATGAGTATGCTTAAAAAATATATATTTGTATCATAAATAACAAAACAACAGATTAGACCGAAGAAAGCTAGATACTCAATAAGTAACGGAATATTACGTAGCATAAGATGTTACCGTACTAAGTAAGGAAGTGGATCAACGGCATTTGTTTTCTCGAAATTCCATTCCCCATTATGTAATTCAAAGTGAAGATGTTGTCCTGTTGAATGTCCAGTGCTCCCCATCTGCCCTAACTCTTGACCAACTTGAACGCGATCTCCGGCTTGTACAAATCTGTTTTTCATATGTGCATAAACAGTCGTATATAATTTTCCTTTTATGTAATGAGTGACAAATACAACATTACCATAGCTACTAGAATAGTAGGATTTGATAACTTTCCCAGCAGCTGCAGCATGGATAGAAATATCTCCAGTTGCCACAAAGTCAACACCATAATGCATTTGTCCCCATCTCACTTCAAATGGTGAGCTAACTTGTCCTTGTGTTGGAAATTTAAAAACAGCAGGTATGGAAGGTGATGTAGATTTCTCTTGCGGTTTATTTTGTAATACATAATGTTTTGCAACATACCCATATCCAGAGCCAAAACGAATTTTATACCATGTACCTACAGTATCAACGACTTGAAGTTGCGTTCCGTTTTGTAAAGAGCCAATAACAGCAGTGTTTGTCCCTGCACCGCTGCGTACTTTTAAGTTAGGTGTTGCAACGTAGTAAGCATTGTTTTGTATTGTAATCCCGTTAACGAATGAGTGTGAACGATTGGATACAAATTCTTTTTTTACGTATCCTTTTTGTCCATTGTGAGAGATGAGATACCAGTCGTGATGTGTTTCTTGGACAGAGATAAATGCTCCGTTTGGTAATACGTCAATAATGGATGATTGTATACTTGGTTTTGAACGAACATTTAAGGCGTCTGCAGTTACGATGTGTTGGGTTTGTTGTGGATGTAGCTTTTTCAAAGATAAATTGGACTTTTGGATGTAGCCAATTTTGTTTTGGGAGTTTACTTTATACCAGTTACGTGTAGTTTCGAGAATAATCACAGGTGTGTTATATGAAATACTTCCGAGGGAATCACTATTTGTTGTGCTTTCTTGATAGAGTTGAACGTTATCAAGTTTTACGTATCCGATTCCTGCGTTGCTCTTTGGTTGTACAGCTGTTGTTTGCGTATCTGCTTCAGTAGTGGATGGTAAAAGAGAAGCGATTGCAATAGTTGTTGCTGTCAATGTTGTAGCTTTCATATTCATCGTATAATGAGCCTCCTTGTATTGTTTGTGACAAAATTTAGAAATATATTAAAAGAATAACAGAAATATAGTAATTATGGAAATAAAGAAAGAGAATTCAGTTGTTTCTCAAGTACGCAACTTTAGGTTAATGAACTTGTTTTTCTAAACTTTACAGGAGTTTGAAAAATCTTTCATTTTCTTTGCTTTTTTCAAGTTTTATATGAGAAACCTATGTTTCGGATTTATACTACGGTATAATAATGTGGAAAAAGTACGAAAAGAGGTAAGTTTCATGCTAGAGGTTATTGCAACTTGTTTAGAAGATGTGAAGCAAATTGAAAAAGCTGGTGGAAATCGAATTGAACTCATTTCAGCATACACAGAAGGTGGATTAACACCAAGTTATGCTTTTATAAAAAAAGCGGTGAAAGCTGTAAACATACCTATTCATGTTATGATTCGTCCTCATGCTAAGTCATTTATATATACAGCAGAAGAAATCGAAATGATGAAAGAAGATATTCGAGTCGCGCAAGAACTTGGTGCAGCCGGTGTTGTATTAGGTGTATTGAATGAACAAAATCAAATTGATGAAGAAAAATTAGCTGATTTATTATCTGTTGTAGATGGAATGAATGTCACATTTCATCGTGCAATAGATGAAATGGTTGATCTTGTTGGTGCAGTTCAAACATTGCGTAATTTTGAAAAGATCACTCATATTTTAACTTCTGGTGGACAAGGAGGCATAGTGGAAAATATTCCTGTACTCCATGAAATGCAAAGAGTAAGTCAAGGTGATGTACAGCTCATTGCTGGAAGTGGTGTGACAAAGGAAAATATACAACGAGTATTGAATGAAACAGGAATTTCAGAAGCGCATATTGGTACTGCAGTCCGAGAAGGTAAATCTTGTTTTGCTGAAATAAATCAAAAATCTGTACAAGATCTAGTGGGATTGACAAAATCATTATAATGCTAGAGAAGAGGGGAAAAGATGGAGAAAAGCAAGAAAAAAGAAATTATTTCATGGATTAAAACAATAGGAATTACAATAGGAATCGCTTTAATTGTACGTGGTATTTTATTTACTCCTTCTCTCGTACAAGGTGAGTCTATGATGCCTACTTTAGAAAATAATGAGCGTGTCCTTGTCAATAAAATTGGTTATAATATACAAGGTTTAAATCGCTTTGATATTATCGTGTTTCATGGAAAAGAAGGATATGATTTAGTGAAGCGAGTAATTGGCTTACCAGGGGATACGATTGAGTATAAAAACGACGTATTATATGTGAATGGAAAAGCGGTAGATGAACCATATCTAGCAGAGTATAAGGAACAGGTAGGTAAAGGGAAGCTAACTCCTGATTTCACGTTAGAGCAAAAAACTGGAAAAGAAAAAGTTCCAGAAGGACAAGTATTTGTACTGGGAGATAATCGTCAAGTTTCAAAAGATAGCCGCATGTTTGGATTTGTTTCTGAAGATCAAATTGTCGGAAAAGGTGAAGTAGTATTTTGGCCGTTGCAACAAGTAAGAGCGTTGCATTAAAGATAAGGTTTTGATATATGTGTTAAAAAGCATTGAATGTTCATTTCAATGCTTTTTTTATTTTAGAAAAATATTGTCTAAAAAGAAAGAATATTTTATAATTTTAAATTATATATTTGTTTCGAAAAACGGAATTGTTGTTCCGAATTACGGAACTTAGGGGAGCTAGGATGAGTATAAATAAAACAGCTGTAAAGACGATGGATATTTTAGAACTATTTTATGAACATGAAGAGTTAACGTTAACGGAAATGGTTCATCACACGGGGATGCCTAAAACATCTGTATACCGTTTAATTGGTTCACTTGAAGAAATGGGTTTTTTACAAAAGACAACAAAGGGAGCCTATAGACTGGGATTAATATTTTTAGGATTTGGTCAGCTTGTTTCGAAGCGATTATCGGTACGAAATATTGCAAAACCATATATGAAAAAGCTTAGAGATTCTCTTGGTCAAGCTGTCAATTTAATTATTCAAGATGATAATGAGGCAATTTATATTGAAAAAATGGATGGAGATCAACCAGTAAGAGTATACACAGAGATTGGAAGACGAGCACCTTTATATGCAGGAGCATGTCCGCGTATTTTGCTTTCGTATTTTGGAGAAGCCGATCAAATGCGGTATGTAGAGAAAGTACAATTACAACGATTTGCGGATGGAACGATAGTGGATAAAGAAGAGTTACAAAACCAGTTACGTAAGGCAAAAAGAGAAGGGTATACGATAAGTTATTCGGAACTTGAGAACCATACAGCTGCCATTGCAGCACCTATTTTTGCAAGCGATGGTCATGTAATAGCTGGTATTAGTATTTCAGGATTAGAAATTGAGTATAATGAATCGACAATTCCAACCTTTATTAAAAAAGTGAAAGAAACGGCGCATCAAATTTCGAAAGAACTTGGCTGGATGGGTGAAAAGGAAGGGATATGATGAAATTTTCAGCACTAGGGGATCAAGCAGTTGTTGTTACATTTGGAGAAAAAATTGATTTGGGTATATATGAAAATGTGCAAAATTTATGCAGTCTATTAAAGCAAAATCCTTTTCATGGAATGATTGAGTGTGTACCTTCATTTGCTTCTTTAACAGTATACTATGATGTATATAAATTATGGGAGAAAAATGAAGGAAAGATAGTGCCTTATGATTTTGTATGTGAATACGTAAATCGATTGCTTAGTCATACTCAAAATAAAACGCAAAAACAATATGATTGTATTTCAATTCCAGTTTGCTACGGCGGTAAATATGGACCTGATTTAGAAGAAGTTGCAGCATACCATGAGTTATGTGCAAGTGATGTAATTCGTCTTCATAGTGAAGCGACGTATTTTGTTTACATGTTAGGGTTTACACCAGGTTTCCCGTATTTAGGTGGGATGCCCAAAGAGCTCGAAACACCTAGAAAACAAACACCGCGTTTACAAATAGCACCTGGTTCAGTTGGAATTGGCGGAAGTCAAACAGGAATATATCCATTAGAAACACCAGGTGGCTGGAATATTATTGGCCGGACACCTATTGCATTGTTTCAGTCAGATGAAGAAAAGCCTACATATGTCCAAAGCGGAATGTATTTACGTTTTATCCCAATAACAGAGGAAGAGTTTCTGGTTATGGAGGGAGCTAAGAAATGAATGTTGAGATTTTACATGCGGGGATGTTTACAACGGTTCAAGATTTAGGAAGATATCATTATCAACAATATGGTGTACCTGTTGGCGGTGCTATGGACCAGGCAGCATTAAGAATGATAAATATGTTAGTAGGAAATGAAGAGAATGAAGCTGGATTAGAAATTACAATGATGGGACCGAAACTACTTATAAAGAAAACAACATTGCTGGCAATTGGTGGTGCGAATACGGAGCCTCTGTTAAACGGGGAGCCAATTCCATTATGGCGACCAGTTCTGGCGAAAGAAGGGAGCATGCTTTGTTTCGGGAAGGTGCAATTTGGGTGTAGAACATATGTGACCTTTGCAGGTGGAATTGATGTTGCAAGTAGTATGGGAAGTAAAAGTACATATGTAAGAGCGAGTATAGGTGGAATGGAAGGACGGGCATTGAAAAAGGGAGATCTTTTTCAAATTGGTACACCGTCAAAATTTGCTACTTGCTTGATAAAGAACTTGATGGATGAAGAAAGAATGGCAACAAGTTGGGGGATATGTAGTCATGTTTTACCTAAATATAGTCGTAGCCCAATTATTCGTGTCATTCCAGATTTTGAATGGGATCAATTTAAGAATGAAAGTTTAGATGCGTTTTTTACAAAAGAATATAAAGTATCTAATTATGCTGATCGTATGGGATATCGGTTTGAAGGTGAAGAACTAAAAAGAATAGAACAATCTGAGATTTTATCAAGTGCAGTTACCTTTGGAACAATTCAGGTGCCGCCTGGTGGCAATCCAATTATCTTAATGGCAGATAGACAAACGACAGGTGGATATCCGCGAATTGGTAATGTCATATCAGTTGATTTACCTATCCTTGCACAATTGAAACCAGGTGATTATGTTACGTTTGCAAAGACTTCTATAACAGAAGCGACAGAACTTTACATAGAGCAAGAACAAAATATGAATTTATTAAAGAAATTTATCGCTTTACAAGCTTAAAGTAGGGGGGGAATAGAATATGGTTACGATTGATTTGAATTGTGATTTAGGAGAAGGATTTGGTGCATATCAAATAGGAAACGACGATAAAATTCTTCCGTTTGTTTCGTCAGTAAATATTGCATGTGGTTTTCATGCTGGTGATCCAACTGTTATGCGTCAGACTGTTGAAAAATCGCTAAGAAATAATGTGGAAATAGGTGCGCATCCAGGTTTTCCAGATTTAATTGGGTTTGGGAGAAGGATGATGCGCGTTTCTCCAGATGAAGTATATGATTATGTTTTATATCAAATCGGAGCATTAGATGGATTTATAAGAGCGGCAGGAGGGAGGATGCATCATGTAAAACCACACGGTGCACTTTATAATATGGCAGCTACTGATCAAGAAATTGGGGATGCGATTGCAAAAGCAATCTATCAAATAAATCCAGAGTTATTCCTGTATGGATTAGCAAATAGTAAATTTATACAAGCAGCCGAAAAATATGAACTGAGGCTTGTGCAAGAGGCGTTTGCCGATCGTACGTATCAATTAGATGGAACATTAACAAGCCGAACAGAAGAAAATGCAATTATAAAAAATGAAGATATAGCAATTGAACAAGTAGTGCAGATGGTTAAGGAAGGAAATGTAAAAACAGTCGGTGGAAAGATAATCAATATTGATGCGCAAACAATTTGCATACATGGTGATGGTGAGCACGCAGTTCAATTTGTAGAAAAAATATACAGAACATTTCGATTAAACGATATTTCTATTTGTGCACCAAAGTAGAATAAGGGGGAGATACATAAATGCTGAAATTAATTGGAATATTGCTTGTAGCTGTTGGATTTTTATTTCGTCTTAATACGTTATTAGTTGTAATGGTTGCAGGAATTGCAACGGGTATGATTTCAGGGATGAGTTTTTATGATGTGATTAGTATGTTTGGAAAGTTTTTCATAGAAAACAGATATATGTCGATGCCAATTTTATTAACACTCCCTGTCATTGGGATACTAGAAAGATATGGACTAAAAGAAAGAGCAGAAGCATTAATAACGAAATCTAAAGGAGCTACAACAGGAAGAGTACTCATGTCATATTTTGCGATTCGCGAAGGATCAGCTGCAGTAGGACTTAATATTGGTGGGCATGCTCAAACAGTAAGACCATTAGTTGCACCAATGGCAGAAGGGGCAGCACAAGGGCGTTACGGAAAACTTCCAGAAAAACTGAAAGAAAAGATTAAAGCGAATGCAGCGGCAGCTGAAAATACAGCATGGTTTTTTGGGGAAGATATTTTTATCGCAACAGGAGCAATTCTATTAATGAAGGGATTTTTTGATTCGGTAGGAATGCATGTTGGTGTGTGGGATATGGCGCTTTGGGGAATTCCTACGGCAATCTCAGCTTTTATTGTCAGTTGGATTCGTTTTAAACGATTCGATAAGTATATTGAAAAAACGATGAAAAAAGAAGAAAGCAAACAAAAGGAGGCGATATAAGATGAATATTATTACACTTGATACAATCTATTATTTATTAGGTATTATTGTTGCCTTTGTCGCGATCCGTATTGCTTTTGATCGTCAGCATCCAAATCGCCTTGGTTCTAGTTTATTTTGGGCATTATTTTCTATTACATTTTTATTTGGGAATATGATTCCGTCATTTTATATCGGTTGTATTGTATTAGCAATGGTCGTTTTAGCATCATTAAATAAAGTAACGAAGTCCAATGAAAAAGAAGCACCTACAGAAGAGCGAGTGAAACATGCAGAAAAATTGAGAAATAAAATTTTTATGCCCGCTATTTTAATTCCCATTTTTACAATCATTGGTACGTTAACGTTAGGAAAGCTAAAGTTTGGAAATGTATTTCTCGTTGATCCTGAGAAGGTCACATTAATCGCATTAGCTCTTGGGGCATTGCTTGCTTTCGTAGCGGCAATGGGAATCACAAAGGCAAAAATAACAGCCCCTGTACAAGAGGGAAGCAGATTATTACAAGCTGTCGGATGGGCCGTTATTTTACCACAAATGTTAGCAGCGCTTGGTGGTATTTTTGCAAAATCTGGTGTGGGTCAAGTTGTCTCAGATTTAGTAGGACAAGTATTGCCGACAGAATATCCATTTGTCGCTGTTATGGCATATTGTTTAGGGATGATGTTGTTTACAGTTGTAATGGGGAATGCCTTTGCCGCATTTGCTGTTATTACAGGAGGAATTGGTCTACCGCTTATCGTTCAAATGCATGGAGGTAACCCAGCGATCATGGCTGCGCTTGGAATGTTTGCAGGGTACTGTGGTACATTGATAACGCCGATGGCAGCAAACTTTAATATTGTACCAGCGATGCTATTAGAATTAAAAGATAAAAACGCGGTAATAAAGGCTCAAGCACCAATTGCAATTACTATTTTTGTGATTAATATGTTCATCATGTATGGACTTGTGTACAGGTTTTAGAAGGGAGTGGGGATGATGAAGACAGTATTGTTAACAGGGTTTGAGCCTTTTGGTGGAGAAGAAATGAATCCTGCCTGGGAAGTTGCAAAGGAACTAGATGGCCAAGTGATGGGAGATTACAAGATTATTAGTAAGCAAGTTCCGACTGTATTTCATAAGTCACTACAAGTGTTACAGACTTATATGGAGGAAATAGAACCAGAGCTTGTTATATGTATAGGACAAGCAGGAGGACGCCCAGATATTACAGTGGAACGAATTGCAATTAATGTTGATGATGCAAGGATTCCTGATAATGAGGGGAATCAGCCGGTTGATGTACCTATTATAGAAGAAGGACCCGTCGCATATTGGTCTACGCTTCCAATGAAAGCGATTGTAAAGAAACTTCGTGAAGAAGGAATACCAGCTTCTGTTTCGCAAACTGCAGGTACATTTGTTTGTAATCATCTCTTTTATGGACTTATGCATATGTTAGGTAAGAATGGAAATAGGATCCGAGGTGGTTTTATACATATTCCGTTTTTGCCAAAGCAAGCAAGTAATCATCCTGGGCAATCAAGTATGTCACTGCCTGTTATTACAAAAGGAATTGAATTGTTAATACAGGTCGCATTAGAGGTAGAAACAGATATTGTAGAATGCGGCGGGGCAACACACTAAGCAAAAATGCAACGCCTACTATGGACAAATGTTATAATAATAGGAAGAAGTATACATAGAGGTGAGAGTCATGCAGCAATATGAAGAAGTATGTTCTATTATAGAAAAAGCAAATAAGATTACGGTATTAACGGGTGCTGGTGCGAGTACTGAAAGTGGTATTCCGGATTTTCGATCAGCGAATGGTTTATATGCAGATGCAAAAGTAGAAATGTACTTATCGAGAGGGTATTATAACCGTAACCCAAAAGACTTTTGGAAACATTATAAAGAAATATTTCAAATTAATACGTTTCATCAATATAAACCGAACCGAGGGCATGAATTTTTAGCTGATTTAGAAAGAAAAGGAAAAGATATCACAGTATTAACACAAAATATCGATGGTTTACATCAATTAGGTGGTAGTAAGCACGTTATTGATTTACATGGCACACTCCAAACAGCTCACTGTCCAAAATGTAAAACGAAATATGATTTGCAATATATGATAGATCATGAACTGCCACGATGTGAAATATGTAATTTCATCTTAAATCCAGATGTCGTTTTATACGGTGATACATTGCCGCAATATCAAAATGCAATGCAGCGTTTATATGAAACGGATGTATTACTCGTGATGGGAACGTCGTTAAAAGTGCAGCCGGTTGCATCATTCCCGCAAATTGCAAAAAGAGAAGTAGGGGCAACAACAATTTTAGTAAATGAAGAATTAACGGGGCAAGAGAATCATTTTGATTATGTATTTCAGCAGAAGATTGGGCAGTTTGTAGATCAATTTTAAATGGTGTAGGAGAACCGAGATAAGAGGTATTTATCTCGGTTTTCTCGAGTTTAAATTTTCTTAATTTTCCATAGAATACTATAAATTATATTATCTATGTGCTTTAATATTATTAATAGAGAAAATTTTTATATCAGGATGAGTATGTATGGTTTTGTTTTTGGTTACTTATTTTGCGAATTGTGTGAGGGAAAGGGACTTTAAACTATAGAGAGAGGAGAGCATAATGGAAAAGAAGAAAGAGAAAACGAAACGGAAAAAGAAAAACCACATTCCTTTTCGGTTAAATGTGCTGTTTTTCTTTGTATTTCTTATGTTTTCAACTGTTATTATTCAATTAGGTAAGGTCCAAATTATAGATGGCAAGACGTATACAAATAAGGTGGAAAAGAAGGAGGATCTAACGGTTAGTACTCCTGTTCCGCGTGGTAAAATTTTTGACCGAGAAGGCCATTCGATTGTTGATAATAAACCATTACGGACTATTACATATACAAAAATGACAGGCGTTAATTCAGAAGAAATGTTAAATACGGCAAAACTACTTGCGAAAATCATTGAAATGCCGCAGGAAGCTATGGATAAATTAACAGAGGTAGATAAGAAAGATTTTTGGATGCAATTACATAAGAAGCGTGCAGCAGAAAAGGTGACAAAGGAGGATGAAAAGAAACTAAGAGCAAAAAAAATAGAGGGAAAAGAATTAGATAAAAAGATGGAAGAATTGAGACGTGAGCGGATTACAGCGGAGGAATTAAAGGAACTGACTGTCCAAGATATAGAAGTATTAGCAATTAAAAGTAAAATGAGCGCTGGTTATAAAATGATTCCTCAAATTATTAAGAAGGATGTAAAACAAGACGAATATGCCGTGGTTAGTGAAAAGTTAGCGGATCTTCCAGGTGTAGATACAACTGTAGATTGGGAACGTATATATCCATATGATAAGATACTTCGTTCTATACTTGGTAACGTTTCAAGCGCTGATGAAGGACTTCCAAAGGAACAACTAGACTATTATTTAGTTCGAGAGTATAACCGTAATGATCGTGTTGGAAAGAGTTATATTGAAAAGCAATATGAAGATGCGTTACATGGTACGAAAGCGCAATCAAAAAACATTACAGATAAGGAGGGAAAGATACTTCGAACCGAACAAATTAAAAAAGGAAAAAGTGGCAATAATTTAATGTTAACGATTGATATGGAATTACAAAAGCAAGTTGAGGAAAGCATTGAAAGAAATTTAATGGCATTCAAAGGCATAGAACCGTTGCTTGATCGGGCCTTTGTGGTAATGATGAACCCTAAAAATGGACAGCTGTTATCAATCTCAGGAAAAAAACTAGTAAATAAAGATGGAAATATGCAAGTAGAAGATTTTGCACTTGGTACAATGACGAGCTCTTATGAATTAGGTTCAACAGTAAAGGGAGCAACTTTACTAACGGGTTATCAAACGGGTGCTATTAAGCCATTTACTCATTTTGTCGATGCGCCGATGACATTTAAAGGAACAACAAAAGAAAAGAGATCATGGAAAGATTTTGGTGATGTTGATGATGTAAGAGCTTTACAAGTATCTTCTAACGTATATATGTTTCATACCGCTTTAAAGATTGCTGGAATTGATTATGTACCGAATAGTCCGTTAAATATAAAACAAGAAGTATTTGATAAAATGCGCTATCATTTTGGGCAATTTGGTTTAGGCGTTCCAACGGGGATTGAGTTATCCAATGAGACTGCGGGACAACGGGGAAGAAAAGATAATACACCGGGATTCTTACTTGATTATTCAATCGGTCAATATGATACGTATACACCGCTTCAGCTTGTGCAATATATTTCAACGATTGCGAATGGTGGTTATCGTATGAAACCACAAATTGTACAAGAGATTAGAGAGCAACCAGATAAAGCAGAGGATATTGGTAAGGTTGTTCAATCAATGGAACCAGTCATTTTAAATCGTGTAGATATGGATATTTCGTATATAAATCAAGTGAAAGAGGGGCTTAGAAAGGTATTTCAAGAAACTGACGGAACTGGTGTAGCCCACTTTCAAAATCTTCCTTATAAGCCTGCTGGAAAAACAGGAACAGCAGAAGCGATATATGGTGGTGATAGCGATACAGGTAAAGACGAAAATGGAGATAGAAAAAAATGTTATAATTTAACCTTAGCTGGCTATGCCCCTTATGACGCGGAACCGGAAGTTGCATTTTCTGTAGTTGTACCATGGGTAAACGATGATAAATCAGGGATTAATTCTAAAATTGGAAGAGAAGTTTTAGATGCCTATTTTGAATTGAAAGCGAAACGAGTGGGTGGAAATCCAGTTCCTGTAGAACAGCCGAATAAACCGCAGTAAAATGATTTTTAAGGATAGAATAAATAATGTATTCAAAAAAGAGACCTAAAAGGTAATGAGGCATACCTTTTAGGTCTCTTTTCGAATTAGCCCGCAGTAACAGCCTGATTCATTTAACAAGAAGAAACGTCCACTGATTAAAGATTTTGAGCTTTAATCATAAAACGATGTTGTTTCACATCGAAATACCCTTTTTGTAGAATAATTTGGTGTATTTTGTATAGCTCATTTATATATGTTTCAGTTTTGAAGTTAGGTACTTGCCAAGGAATGGCTTTTAAATAATAGACGAAAGCACCGATATCATAAAATCTTTGAACGGGAAATTCTTCTTTATATTGTAAAACTTTATAACCACTTTGTTGTATTTCCTCTAGAGCTGTTTCTAACTGCCAATTTGTAAATTCTAGATTGGGTGGTACGCCGAGTGTTTCATTGATTTCCGCACAATCTAAGCCACCTACTTGCTGCGTAAGGAAGATGCCATCTGGAGAAAGGATTCTTTTTACTTCAGAAGCAGAGTATGATTCATGTTGATTTAAAATTAAATCGAATTGCCTGTCATCAAACGGTAAGGTGTTGTCATCCGTTACTTTTACTACTTTTACACCTAAAGGTTCTAATTTCTTTTTTGCTATAGGGATATTGGGTGTATAACCTTCAGTCGCATAAATAGTTGAAGGGAAAGGTCTTAACAGGGATAAAAATTCACCGCCACCTGTTCCCATATCAAGCATAGCATGAGCGTTTTGTATAAGCTGAAAGGCCATGCTGCCATATGACCAAGAAAGTAATTCACTTTTCATGCGACCAGTTTCTGTAATAAAAGAGAAATCCCATCCACTAAAGCTCGTATTTGCATTTTCTAAAAGTGTTAAAAATAATTTATCATTTTTCATGTTCGATCCTCCTGTTTATTATAAGAAAAATAAAGTGAATAAACAGAGGAGGAGGGCCTCTAATTGAGATATACGGTTGTTACGTTTCGTGTTCTAGTATTTTCATACGGAATCACTCCAGGAAAAAAAGTATGTTGTTTTACCTTCTAGATTTATAGATATAATACCTTCTCGAAGTAAAAAATAAAATAGATGTAGCTGCATAGCGGTAATAAAGGTAGTTTTTTATGCAACAAAATTCCCTATTCGTTCTTAACTAAAGCTTGTTGTTTTGTCTTTTGATGAGTCTATCTTCATTTCTGTTAGAAAGCCTTTGATCTGATTCTTGCATTTGTTCTTGATCCTTACTCGGAGTATTCAGTGCATCTAAAGGCATGTTGTTGATTTGATGATTTCGTAAATCTTTTTTATCCACGATATATAGCTCCTTCTGTGGTTTGAATTTACATACAATGTAGTTATTAATGGATATTTTACATCTTAAGATCAATTAATATACAAGGGATATATGGAAAAATCATTTAACTACAGTGGTTCTTTAAACAGAATAAAAATGAAATAAATGGTTAGGTTTTCTTAATTCACATAATTTTCAAAAATACAGTCTCCAAATGTTAATATTTGTTATATAATAAACCTATCAAGCATCATCCCTATGTTTTTCTAATATGCCTGTTAAGATAGTTTGTGTTCCTTTTTATCACCTTACCTTAAAAAGAACTTGTAGTGATTGCTACAAGTTCTTTTTGTTTTCTGATTGAACATGAACGGAAACTTTTAAATATCAATTACCATAAAAAGGAATAAATATTTTTCCGTGATTCGTAGCATGTTAAAAACGTAGGAGGTGATACATATGGCAAATAAAAATAACAGAAATAATAATGTAGTGATTCAAGGTGCTGAGAACGCAATTAATCAAATGAAGTATGAGATTGCACAAGAATTTGGCGTACAGCTTGGTCCAGACACAACATCTCGTGCAAATGGTTCAGTTGGTGGTGAGATTACAAAACGTTTAGTAGCTATGGCTGAACAACAGCTTGGCGGTAGATTCACTCATTAATTTCACTTGAAGACATAAAAGGTTATAGTACGTCGTAGTACATATCTTTTTGCTTGTATGTAATTTATGAATAAGCTTTGATCTCAATAGATATTCATACGATAAGCATCCAAATAGGGTGCTTTTTTCTTTGTTACATAGAAATTACACAATAACCATGAAATAGAACACTTTAATAAGGTAGCACCGCGCTGAGGTTTTAACAGTTTCTTATTTGTATCGTTTTTGTGGAAACCTATCATGTTAACTTGATAGGTATGTGTTGTTACGCATAATATGGGAATGGGTAATGGAAGCTTTAAAAATCGTAGATGGAGCATTAGCGTTAATGTCTGAATTCTGAATATTAAAAAATATAAATTTCAATTCCTCTTTTTTTCGACACTATTAGACAATTATAATGTATTTAAGATTGGTAAATCGAGAAATCAAGTGTGGTGAAAAACATAAATAGGGGAAATTTGTATATAATGTTTTGTTAACAGCAGAATTAGTTTTATTAGTTATGGAACAATATGAAAAATACCACAAAAAGGAAATTGTATAGCTGATTTTAATTTACCATTTGAGCACGAATGTAACAGAAACAAACGTCAGTAAACACGGTTGCTTCTTTTTTGAAAAACTCTTCTAGTTCATCAATGACACACATCACCTGTCGTAAATAACAAGCAATAGACTGTTCATTAAAATTTTATAGAAAATGCATTTCACTATTATTTTGATGCGACATATAAAATATTTAATCTTAATATGGTACTATATAAATTATGCGAGGTGAAAACATGCAAAGTAAAGAAGAAATAATAACGTTTGCATTGGCAACGGGATTAATTATACCAACAGTGGCATTATGTGGTGAAAGTCATGAAGAGGAAGAAGAGAAGGTTATGTCTGATCTACCATTTGAACATTAATAGGGTATATTCCTAGTGCTATCAAACTAACGAAAATAAGAGAATTTCCAACTACATCAAAAAGAGAATATTTCGGATTTGTAGCATAGTTTTTAAACGAAAAGAACCGCATTCAGAATTGTTGAATAATATAAAAGTGTTAATAATTCCTGTAATTCATTATGCACTGTAAAAAACGAAGTCCTCCACAAGACTTCGTTTTTGTTTATATAAACTATGAATAGTATCTATTTCTTGTATTACTTTTGCTTTAAATTAAAAAGGAGTTTAATAGATACGTATGAATATGACCAAGACAGAAACATGGAAGTACAAACAGAGTTTGTTAATAAATATATTAAAATTGCTAAAACAGAATTTGAAAACAAATTCAATCCATGCTGAGGTTTTATTTCTATTTAAACTTTATTATCAAAATCACATACTTATTTTGAAGACATAGCTTCATTTTGATCAAATTTTTTCAAAATGAAGTTTTTAATGTTTGTTCTTAAATAAGGATTAGTTAGATCCATATAAACATTAATTTTTTCTAGAATAATTGAATGTAAATAACTAATTATCAACATTAAAATATGAAATTTTGCATAATGTTACATAAATTCTGCGTTTTCTCTTTTTTTTGACAAGAATAGACAGTATACTTTTTTTACAAGTTCAATATTTCAGAAAATTATACGAGGTGAATATGATGAAGAATAAAAAAACATTAGCTACAGTCGCGTTAACAACAGGATTAGCTTTAACTGCCGTAGCACCATATGGAGTAGGTCATGCAGAGGAAACAGATCAACTACAAGTTCAAATTCAAGAGGATTCGTTTCGTACAGGTGAACTTACACAACCATCACAAAAGGAGCCAGAGAATGTAGTAAAAGATGCTCTTAAAGAGAAAACAGAGCAAGCGTTGTCTCCAAAACAAGTGAATGGAGAAACAGGAGTAGATTATAAGGTTCTTCAAAAGCGAGCTTCTTATGATGGGACGACACTTGTGCGTATGCAACAAACATACGAAGGAAAAGAAGTATATGGCCATCAATTGACTGCACACGTAGATAAAAAGGGTGTTCTTAAAAGTGTTTCAGGGGATAGCGCGCAAAATTTAAAACAAGAAGATTTAAAGAAGCCTATTAATCTATCACAAGAAGAAGCGAAACAATATATTTATACGAAATACGGGAATGATATCAATTTTATTTCTGAACCAGAAGTAAAGGAAGTTATTTTTGTTGATGAAAATAATGGACAAGCCAGCAATGCATACCAAGTTACATTTGCTGCTGCAACACCAAAATATGTATCTGGAACATATTTAGTGAATGCACATAATGGGGATATGTTGAAAAATATGGTGCAGGAATCTAACTTAAAAGCTAGTGAAAAGCTTGTTGGGGCCTTAAAGGAAAGTAGAAAAAGCAATCTTACATCATTAACTGGAACAGGAAAAGATGATTTAGGTATCTCTCGTACATTTGGTATCTCTAAACAAAGTAATGGAAAATATGCGCTTGCTGATTACACTAGAGGGCAAGGAATTGAAACGTATGATGTAAATTATAGGGATATTACTAAAGAAGAAAGATATTATCCTGGTACTCTAGCAACTAGCACTTCAACAACATTTAATGATCCAAAGGCGGTAAGCGCTCATTACTTAGCAACAAAAGTATATGATTTTTATAAGGATAAATATAAGCGTAATAGTTTTGATAATAAGGGACAAAAAGTAGTATCAGTTATACATGCTTGGGATTCTGCAGATACAAATGATCCGAAAAATTGGCAGAATGCAGCAAGTTATAATAATGGTAGCATGCTTGTATACGGAGATCCTATTGTAAAGGCGTTTGACGTAGCGGGACATGAATTTACACATGCGGTTACATCTAGTGAATCCGATTTGGAATATTCCGGAGAATCTGGTGCGATTAACGAGGCGTTATCTGATATTATGGGAACAGCTATTGAGAAATACGTAAATAATGGAGCATTTAACTGGACAATGGGAGAGCAAACGGGAGCGGTGTTCCGTGATATGGCAAATCCATCTTCAATTAAATCTTCAGCTGGAGTACCTTATCCAGATGATTATAGTGAATTTAACGATTTTAATGGATGGGATAATGGTGGCGTTCATTTCAACTCTAGTATTATCAATAAAGTTGCGTATTTAATTGCAAAAGGTGGCACTCATAACGGTGTAATTGTAAAAGGTATTGGCGAGGATAAAATGTTTGATATCTTCCATTATGCAAACACTGATGAATTAAACATGACTTCTGATTTCTCTGAATTGAGAGCGGGTTGCATTCGAGTTGCAACAAATAAATATGGGGCTAACTCAGCTGAAGTTCAAGCAGTTCAAAAAGCGTTTGATGCAGCGAAAATTAAGTAAGCGAGAAATATAG
>Ga0102589_1001169_pt1 | contig 38673 bp, 39 predicted proteins | sample AraplaMF_Col_mLB_FD_76858 | JGI IMG/M metagenome (GOLD analysis project Ga0102589, IMG submission 76858) | Arabidopsis root microbial communities from the University of North Carolina, USA - plate scrape MF_Col_mLB | ecosystem: Host-associated > Plants > Roots > Endosphere | place: USA...
TTAATATCCTCGATTGTTCCTTCAATTTTTTGGTCCTCTGTTGCTACCCAATCACCAATTTGAAACGGGTTATCTAATGCGACTGACATCCCACCAAAAACATGGGCTAGTGTATCTCGAATACCAAAGGCAATCGCCACACCCGTTAAACCAATCCCCGTTAAAAAACCGTTCAAGTTAAAATCCCAAAATGAAGCAATCGTAAACATAGCCAATATCATGATAAGTACTTTTCCTATACGAAGAAAAAACGGTAACAGGACATTCGGTTCTTCATCATTATTCAATGTTAGTGGCTGCTTCGTATAAAAATGTAATACATCATATACGCCTTTAAATGGAAAAAAAACAATAATGGACAAAACAAAATGCTTTGTCACTGCATTTGTAAATAAATTTTCTTTTAATAATATTGTTAAGCTGAGTACACTCACTGCAAACATGAAAGCATAGCGAATCGCTTTATTAAATTGTGCGAGCACTGTTGCCTGAAAGTAACGCTGACGATTTTTCAAAAATGTAACCATGCGATTAATCATTTTCTTTATAACAAAATGCTGAAAAAGCCAACCAACGACACAAAGAGCGATGGCAACAATAACGTCCATCCATGTCGGTGCTGACATATTTGGTAATAACCACTTCAATGAATCCATATCTTTCTCCTCTAACTACTATGTATATTCAGACCAAATGCGCTTGAGAGCCCGAAGCAAAAGTAAACGCTCTAGCACTTTTGCCCGAGGGATCGAAGCGTCCTCGGGGATGTAGCGCTTTAGCCTAGACGCAGATAATGCTTAGGTTATCCACAGGCATCAAAATCTATTGTGTCCTTAACTACAAAAAAGCAGCCAACCAATACGATCAGCTCCTTTTTTATTGAATAGCGTCATCCGCAAAAAAAGCCTTATTGGCGAACCAAAATTGCTGTTCATTAAAATTATGTTCATGCATAGCGATAACCGAAAATTCAGCATGGTACTTACGCTTCATTTCCTCAAGTAAAGCTTTCGCTTGTTTTCCAACGAGATGCTGTCCATCGATTGGTGTACCTTCTGTAAAAATAATAATATCCGCTTCTGTACAATGCTGATTTTCTTGAAGCAAGCCTTTTACAAAATGAAGTACTGGCAGAATTGCAGCTTCTCCCTTTGCCTTATATTCAATAAAATCCTTAAAATCTGATAAATTTAAATGACCGTTTTCAAATCGATAATGCACATGAATTTGACAGTCATATGGAACGATATATAAATCGCGACGTTCACTATGCGCGTTCATAAATAACGGTAAAATTATGCTTTTACAAAGCTCAGAATATACAGCCATACCTGTTGTTTGTTCAAGACAGATAATAATCGGACCTGTTTCTTCTTTGTATTCATCAAAAGGAACATATAGGATATTTCCTTTTTTTATTGTTTGACGACTTAACTTTTGACGCCCTAGCTATCTGCCACTTTCGCTCATTATACAAGCGTCGCTCTTGTCCATTGGTCAATCGTTCGGCTTTCTCAATAGCTGGTACAAGTTCGCAAATTTCACGCATGATATCTGCCAATTCAAGTGCAAATGCTGCCATATTTCGTAATGTTTCACTCTTGTAAAAATAGTCAATAAAAAAACATTGTTCCTTGTCACTTAATTCCTCAAGATGTAAGTTTTCATATAGAAAACGTAAAAAGTCTCGTTGTTCTGGTGTGAATTCCAGATCAAATTTCTCTATGAGTGATTCTACAGCGTCTTTCACGAAGCAGCACCTCCTCAGCACATTTTTTCGGATAATGTCTATAGTATAACCAAAATAATTTTTTGACAATACAATAATGCTTGCAGTATTTTGACGCTATTTTTAATAAAATGTTGCTGTTACTTAGTTTTAAATACGGCACTTCAGCAAGGCGAGGGGTTGATTTCCGTTCCGACTGAGCGATTTTATGTGCAAAAATGAAGCGTCAAAAGCAATGGTTACATGTGCAAAAGCGGAGTGTTAACAAAGTGGCTCGACACTGGCTCACAGGATCATTAGTAGTATGGAATCACCCTATACCATATTTACAAAAATCCCCTTAAGCGTTTGTTTTTCAACACTATGAAAAAACGAGCCTATAATTGGCTCTTATCAGACTGCAAAACAAACGTTACCCTTAATGAATAAAGTTTAGGGAGATTTAATATTCAATATTTTGTAGGAGCGTTGAATTCATCTCGTTTCTTTGGGCGGACTTTCTTTAGATGCAATGTAATCAAACATATCCCCTTCTAATTTAGGCTGGATCTTTTTAGTACTTTAATCATCGTTATAATACTATTTGGGTTCAAAATGTTTAATCATACTTTCGATAGGAACTGTTGATTCTTCACGGAAAGTGGCGATTCCTGCGGGGTGATCTTGAGCTGAAAGCCCCGCAGGAACGAAGTGACGAGGAGATTGAGGCCAAGCTCGCGGAAAGCACCAACTCGGAGAAAAAAATCAACCTTCGTTTATTGATACACTTTATTTTTATGTCGACAAACTAAAAAGAGCCTATAATTGGCTCTTCTATTACTAATTATTTAATTCATAATGTTTACCTTTAACTAAGTAAAATAAATGTTCAGCAATATTGGTTGCATGGTCAGCTGAGCGCTCTAAATATCGGCAAACGAATGTTAAGTGTGTGATTTGGGAAATATGTGCTGGATTTTCAGCTCCGGCACGTAGCAATAGCGTTACTGTAGCTCCATATAAATCATCAACATAATCATCTAGCTCAGCAATTTCCTTGGCATGAGCAGTATCTTCCTCTGTAAAAGCTTTAATAATACTTTCTAGCATTTCTACAGTCTTATTACACATCGTTTGCAAATTTGTTGTAGGAAAGATTAGGGGATCTTTTCCAATGCGAATCGTTTCTTTTGCAATATTAACCGCATAGTCCCCTACTCTTTCCATATCAGATGCCGCTTTGACAAGCACCATAAGACGACGTAAATCAGTAGCTACAGGCTGCTGCTTCGCAATCATTAAAATAACATGATCATTGATTTCTTCTTCAAGACGATTGATGATTAAATCGTCCTCAAGAATTTTTAAGGATGTCTCTAAATCCTGATTTAATAATGCTTCAAATGCCAATTTAAGGGCGTTGACACTTTTATTAGCAATCTCAATAAATTGTTCTTGGACTTCTTTTAATTCCTGTTCAAAACGTTCACGTACTACCATTCACTGCTCCTCCTTAGCCGAATCGACCTGAAATATAATCTTCAGTACGTTGATCCGCTGGTGTTTGGAAGATAACGTCTGTTTTATCGTATTCAACAACCTCTCCACTTAGGAAAAATGCTGTACGATCGGAAATACGTGCTGCTTGTTGCATATTATGTGTCACAATAATAATTGAATAATCTTTTTTCAGCTCTTGTACAAGCTCCTCGACTTTTAATGTAGAAATCGGATCAAGTGCGGATGTTGGCTCATCCATTAAAATAACATCTGGTTCAATCGCTAAACAACGCGCTATACAGATTCGTTGTTGCTGACCACCTGATAGGCCATATGCATTTTGGTTTAAGCGATCCTTTACTTCATCCCAAATTGCCGCACCTCGTAAAGACTTTTCGACAATCTCATCAAGAATTTTCTTATTTTTAATGCCATGAATACGCGGACCATATGCAATATTATCGTAAATAGACTTCGGGAATGGGTTTGGCTTCTGGAATACCATACCTACTCGAGTACGTAATTCCTCGACCGTATAGCTTTTATCTAAAATATTGCGCTCACGATAGACTATTTCCCCTGATGTTCGAACACTTGGTACAAGCTCTACCATTCGATTTAGAGTTTTTAAATAAGTAGATTTCCCGCAGCCAGAAGGTCCAATTATAGCTGTTACTTCATTTTCATAGATGCTTAAATTGATATCTTTTAAACCATGATGATCGCCATACCACAAATTCAAATTACGTGTATCATATACTATTTTTTTGGCAACATCAGCAGATGGCTTTGTAGCCGTATGAATCGATTTGACAATTGTATTTTCCTCTTTAACACCTAGTACCATAAGGTCACCTCATTAATAACGTTTTTGGAATTTATTTCGAATAAAGATGGCAATTGAGTTCATCAGTAAAAGCACTGTCATAAGTACTAAAATACCGGCTGACGCTACATATTGAAATGCCTCTTGCGGACGTTTTGCCCAATCGTATATTTGCATTGGTAAAGCAGTGAATTGACTCAACAAACCATTAGGTAAAAACTGTAAAATAACAGGAATACCTATAACAACTAGTGGTGCAGTTTCACCAATCGCACGAGACATCGCTAATATACTTCCTGTTAAAATCCCTGGAATAGCTGCTGGTAGCACAACATGCACGATCGTTTGCCATTTAGTCGCACCCATACCATAAGAAGCTTCTCGTTGTTCATTCGGTACTGCACGAATTGCCTCCTGCGCTGCAACAATGATTACTGGCAGAATTAATAAACTCATTGTGAAGCCAGCTGCTAAAACACTTTTTCCTAGTCCCAGCATTCGAACAAAAATTGTTAACCCGAGTAAACCAAAAACAATGGAAGGAACTCCTGCTAAGTTCGAGATATTCATACGAATAAAATCATTTAGTCTATTTTTCTTTGCATACTCCTCTAAATAAATCGCAGTCCCTACACCTAATATAATCGATACTGGAGCGACTACTGCCATCAGCCAAAGTGAGCCTATTAAAGCTGCCTTAATGCCCGCTTTATCTGCAAAGCGGGAAGCAAAATTTGTTAAAAAATCGATGGATAAATAGTCGACACCTTGTGTTACTATACGGTAAAGCAAAATAACAAGTGTTACTAAAGCAAAAGTTGTTGCTAAGAAGAAAAATGACTTCCAAACTTTATTGAATGTAATACGCTTTGTCATTCGTTTCATGACGACCGTGTCATCCATATAGCGCATGCTAGTAAACCTCCCTGAAGCGTTTCGAAATATAGTGGGCTAGTAAATTCATCACTAAAGTAAAGATAAATAATGTGAATCCGACTGAATAAATAGAATAATAAATTGTCGTACCATAACCAGCGTCGCCTGTTGCAACTTGTACAATATAGGCAGTCATCGTTTGAATCGAGTCTGTCACATCCAAATCGAATTTAGGCGTAGATCCACCTGCTAGCGATACAATCATAGTTTCTCCAATTGCCCGGGAAATGGCGAGAACAACTGAAGCAACAATACCTGATAAGGCAGCTGGTAATACTACTTTTATAGCTACTTCAAACTTCGTTGCTCCAAGAGCTAAAGCTCCTTCACGCATACTATTTGGGACCGATGACATCGCATCCTCAGAAAGTGACGTAATCATTGGTAAAATCATAATCCCAACAACAATCCCTGGACTAAGTGCATTAAAAAGTTTTAACCCTGGAATAATTTGCTGTAACATCGGCGTTACAAATGTTAATGCAAAGAAGCCATAAACAATTGTTGGTACACCCGCTAACACCTCTAAAATAGGCTTTACTGTACGTCTTATTTTTTCACTTGCATATTCACTTAAATAAATGGCTGAAGCTATGCCAAACGGAACTGCTACGACAACTGCAATAAGCGTAACTTTTAATGTTCCAGCTATTAAAGGTAAAATCCCAAATAACGGTTCCTTCCCTGAAAACGGTAGCCACTGTGTACCAAATAGGAAATCCGTAATCGAAACACGTTTAAAGAATTCAAACGTTTCAAAAATAAGGGTGAAAACAATGCCAAATGTCGTCAAAATTGAGATAAGAGCTGCAGAAAATAATAGTGCTGGCATTGCTTTTTCCACTATTTTCTTCGTTTTTTGATTGCGCGAATTTGCAATTAATTGCTGCACAGATGATGTCTTGTTTTCTTTTTGAGAAACCATTGGGTGCTCCTTTCATATAAGAGAGGGAAAGAGCATACATCTCTTCCCCTCTATGCATGTCTACTTATTTTAAGCCTTCTAAAGTTTTTAAAGCTTCACTATATTTATCTTCAGGTAGACTAACATAACCTACTGCTTCTGCCATATCTCCTGAATTTTCAAGTGTAAATTTGATAAAATCATATGCCGCTTCGCTATCTTTCATAGCACTATTTTTCACATATACAAATAGTGGTCGTGAAAGAGGTGCGTATTCACCTGATTCAATTGTTTCATTTGTTGGCTCAACACCATTTACATTCACAATACCTAATTTATCTTTATTTTCTTGGTAATAAGCGTAGCCAAAGAAACCGATTGCGTTTTTGTCACCTGCTACACCTTGAACAAGCATATTATCATCCTCTGATAATGTTGCTGAGCTTGCTAGATCAGCGCCGTCTAAAATAACTTCATCAAAGTAATCGTACGTCCCTGAGTCAGTACCTGGTGAGTAGTAGACAATTTTTTCATCTGGCCAAGATGGGTCAATATCAGACCATTTTTTAGCTTTACCATCTTCAATCCAAATTTTCTTCAATTGCTCTACTGTTAAATCTTTTGCCCAATCATTCTCAGGATTCACGACAATTGATATGCCGTCATATGCTAAAGGAAGCTCTGTAAAAGCAATTCCTGCTTTCTCTAGTTTCGCTTTCTCTTCATCTTTTATATGACGAGATGCATTTGAAAAGTCTGTCTCACCTGCGATGAATTTTTCAAAGCCACCACCAGTACCTGAAACACCTACCGATACTTTGACATTCGGTTGAGTCCCTGCATACTCTTCAACAACTGCTTCAATAATTGGCGCGACTGTTGATGAACCATCTCCAGCTACAGCTCCTTGCAGTTTTTTGTCAGCAGCATCTTGTCCTGAGTTCGATGGAGCGTTTGTTTCTGCATTGTTACCATTTTGTGCAGAGTCGCTACCACATGCCCCAAGCATTAATGCTGACCCCATTACCGCTGTCATCGTTAAGTACTTCCACTTTTTCATCTCATTTGCCTCCGTCATTAACATTTTATAGTTATTTGTTTGTCTTACAATCTTTACTATAATGACTAATTGTTGAAGTCGTATAAACGGTTCGTAAAAGAGACGTAAAGGAATGTAATGCTTTGTAAACGATTGTAAATATGGATTTACAATTGACATATTTGTTGCTGTCGCTTCGCTTTCGCACAGAAAACATTTTGTTGCTGTCACTATAGATAAATTGCCACGGGATGGGACGTAATTCGACTGATTTCCTCTAGCCCCCTCTTACAGCGGCATGGATCTCACTACCTTCAGAGGCAGGAGCATTCTTCTGAGTGAGGATAAACTTGCTACCTAATGGAAAGATGCTATAATAAGCAATTGTGTCAGGAAATAATCTAAGAGGAGTTTGACTTTGTGATTAAACATGCAAAAGTACAAAATGCCAATTACTTTAAAACATATTTAACACTTATTATGGAACATCGAGGATTTACTCTACAGGAAGCCGTTGATTTTATGGTAGAGTCTTATTTTTGTAATAATATAGAGCTTTATGGAATAAAACCGAAACAACAATTTGAAATAGCTATTCAACAATTATCTGTACAATAAGTCTTCTATTGGAGAATAAATAAACCACGGTATGATTTTTTCATACCGTGGTTTTTTCGTGATTACTCAATAAACCTTGGAAACTGTAAAAAAACCGCTATGCATTGAAATGCACTAGCGGTTTTCTCTTATTTTTGCTCATCTTCACCAATTTTGTCTTGTGTAATAGCTGGTAAAATTGGTTGTTTTACATTACTATCAGTCACTTTTTCAGTGTTATATTTTGCTTTTAACTCAAAATATTTATCTACAGCTCTTCTTGCAATCTCATTATTAGCCGAAAAAGGTTGTCTAGGGTTTGTTGATGCCCAAGGAATAACTACGGCATAGGCAATTTCCGGATTTTCATAAGGGGCAAAGCCTACATGTGTATAAGTAAGTGAATACTGACCCCGATACTTTTGTAAATCCCCGTAATACAATACTTCAGCTGTTCCTGTTTTTCCTGCAGCAGTATATGGTGCATTTGCAAAATATCTTTTTGCTGTACCATTTGCGCCTGTATAAACACGACGTAACCCTTGTTTTACATAGTTAATTTCATCTGATGAGTTATTAATCTGATTTAAAATTGTTGGTCCTATTTCTGATACTAATTGGCCTAGCGATTGCCCATCATTTGATGGTTCACGTACCTCCTTCACAACATGTGGCTGAATGCGATAGCCACCATTTGCAATTGTAGAGATATACTGTGCCAATTGTAACGGTGTATACGTATCATACTGTCCAATCGCTAAGTCGAGTGCTTTACCCCCATAGGCTGGACCAGTCGGACCTTGTACCCCACTAACTTCATTTGGTAAATCGATGCCTGTTTTTACACCTAACCCGAATTGTGCATAAGAATTACGCATTTTTGGGAATGTATCGTCTTTTAAACGAAGTGGCATCCCATAGCTATATGGTGTTCCGTTAATAAGTAAAGCTGTTTTAAACATATACACGTTTGAAGATTGTTCTAGGGCCCTTAAACCATCCATTGAAATATAGCCGGACTGATTAAAAACTGATTTTTTTGCATCAGTACCAGCTAACCAGATTGGTTCATCTCCTAATATAGTGCTTGGTTTTATTACTCCTTGGCTATAACCAGTTAGTAATGTTGCAGCCTTAATTGCAGAACCTGCCTCATAAGCTGTTGTAAAGGTTCCATATGAATAATCAACGACTTCATTCTTTCCTGTTTCAGAATTTTTTTCGATTTTTTTACCATTCATTGATAAAACATCGCCTGTATTTGGGTCCATCATAACTAAAAAGGCACGATCAAGTAGAGCTGAAGCCCCTTGTGATTTTACTTTAAGCAATTCTTCCTCAACAATTTTGTCAAGTTCAGCTGTTAACTCGCTATCCAGTGTTAAGACTAAATCATTACCAGGTTTACCCTCATAAGTCGTAACGGTATCGACTACTTGCCCTTTTTTATTCGTAATATTTTTAACAACGGTTTTTTGTCCTTGCAGTAAATCTTCATATTGCGCTTCAATATAACTTTCACCAACACGGTCATTTCGTGAATAATCACGAGCTAAATAATAATTCAGCTTTTCTTTCGGAATCCCTTTTGCTGGTACGGTTGTGCGTCCTAAAATAGCGAGTGATGATAACTTCAAACGCTTCCAGTCCGTTGTTGTATTAACGCCTGGTAGTTCAGTTAAACGCTCAGAGACAAGTGCAAATTCAGTATCTGACACATTTTCACTCTTAATAATTTGCGGTGATAGATTGTAGCCTGATACCATCTCTCGGAAGATTGCTAATACTTCCATATCCTTATCTGTCAGTTGCAATAATTCTTCGTTTGTAATTCGTTCACGAACAAGTTTATCTATCTGTCCATTGATTTGACTTGTCGTCATATTTTCTTGGTTTCCAATTTTCTTTTTTTCTGCCTCTGTTACTTTTTTATAGGCAGCGTCATGATTTTTAATAATCCAAAAATCCTGCTTATCACGTAACGTGACACGGTTTATTGGCTGCTCAATCAATTTTGCCAGCTTTTCCGCTATTTCCAGCATTTCATCAGTTGTTGTCGTCGGCATTTTCGTATACGTAATAGCATTTTCTGGTTGATTATCCACTAAAATACGTCCGTATCGATCATACATACGTCCCCTTGGCACACTTGTATTGACTGGAACCTCTTCTTTACGCTCTAAATCGCGTACATAATCTTCCCCTTTTACAATCTGCATATAGCCAAGCCTAAAAATCAGCAACGAAAATACGATAAATATAGCAAAGAAAAGGACATTCATACGAAATGTTAAATTAGAATGATGTTTTGCTTTAACATTCGTCGCGCGGTTTTTTCCCGGTGCTTTGCGCATATGTATTCCCCTCCTCATCTAATTACAATTTAAATACACGATACCTAGTATACCATTCGAAGGTACGTCAGGAAAGCATGTACTTGTGAATTTATGTTTGAAAACATCATCTATTTGACGGCACTTTAAGACGAAAAGTTTCTATTTTTCACCGATTACTCGAAAAATTGTTTTTTCATAAATTATTGGGTGGTAATGCACAATATAAAACTTCCTCAAACAGTCTGGCGAGCACCACTTTCAATTAACCGACTGACTGCCAATTTTGTATTGGAACATCCCCAACCTTGTATAGGGTACCTAGAAGCGTATAGAACCTAAAAAGACAGCAAAAAAGGCTATGTCAACGGTGACGTCACCGTTGACATAGCCTTCTATTAACCAAAGATTATTTTGCAGCTTGGAATTTAGCTTCTACTACATCCCAGTTTACTGCGTTCCAGAAAGCGCCGATGTAATCTGGACGACGGTTTTGGTAGTTTAAGTAGTAAGCATGCTCCCAAACGTCTAAACCTAGAACTGGTGTTTTACCTTCCATAACTGGAGAGTCTTGGTTTGGAGTAGATGTAACAGCAACTGAGTCACCATCAATGATTAACCAAGCCCAACCTGAACCGAAGCGAGTTGTAGCAGCTTTTGCAAATTCTTCTTTGAATGCATCGAAAGAACCGAATTTAGCATCGATTGCTTTTGCCACTTCACCAACAGGAGTGTTTGAACCGCCTGGAGCGATTACTTCCCAGAATAATGTATGGTTAGCATGTCCGCCACCGTTGTTACGAACAGCAGTTTGTTTGTCAGCTGGAAGTGCATCAATGTTTGCGATAAGATCGTTAATGTCTTTTTCAGCAAATTCAGTGCCTTCTACTGCTGCGTTTAAGTTTGTTACATAAGTATTGTGGTGTTTTGAATGGTGAATTTCCATTGTTTTTGCATCGATATGTGGTTCTAATGCGTCATAAGCGTAAGTTAATTGTGGTAATACATAAGCCATTGTTAAGTTCCTCCTAAAGTAAAGAAATAATTAATACATTCTTAGATTATCAAAATTGGTCAAACCATTCAACGAAAAATACTTCAAATGAAAGATTTCAGCCTTTTGACCGAACAGCCAATACGATTACTATCGTACCCTGTTCTTATAATTGCTAAACGTCAGGGAAGAAAATCATATCGCTATAAAGAACACTACAATCATGACGATTTGAATCACAGCTTTTGCAAGTGTCGATGTTAAGAAGCCCACGAGAGAGCCAACACCGCTTTTTACAGCCTCTCCAAATGTACGACGCTCTACCATTAACTCTGCAATTAACGCTCCTAAAAATGGACCTACTATTATTCCTAGAACCGGAATGACGAACGGGCCAATTAATAAACCAATAGTACTGCCCCACATACCTGCTGTGGAACCACCGAATTTCTTAATACCAAAGGCATTTGCTACAGAATCAGCAACAAATAATATGACAACAAATATAATTTCACTCGTCCAGAACAACCAGCTTAACTCTGCAAATGAAAAAAACAATCCATATACTAAAAAACCACCAAGTAAAAAAAGCACACCTGGTATGATTGGGTATATCAATCCAACAAATGAAATGATAAAGCAGGCAATCACCAAGATCCAGCCAACAACTTCCATAAAAATCCTCTCCTTTTGTCGTGCATCAAGTTAGATAATTAGAAGTCCTGATTTCCTCTATGTTCGAGATTAGAGCTGTTTCCTCGTAACTAATAAAGGCTCAGATAGCTCATTCACAACAAAGAAATCCTCAATATTCTTATTACTCCGCCTGATCGCTCAGTGTCTTTCATACGGATTTACAAAGCTGAAGGTTTCATTTCCTTAATTTCTAATTCCTAAAATAGAGTCAGCTATATTTACAGCATGGTCTCCAATACGCTCTAAATTGCTAACGATATCCGTATAGACGATTCCCGCTGCTCCATTACATTCATTTGTATTTAAGCGCGCAATATGCTTTTGTCTAAGCTTATCTTCCATATCATCTATCAAACTTTCGAGCTCAGTTACTTCCTGCGCCAAGCTCAAACTAGCTGTATCCAGAGCCGCAATGCTCTTTCGTACAGCTTCAATTGCTAAGCTAAACATCCCTATTAAATCTTGTCGTGCCGACTTACTTAAACTTACCTCATGATGATCTTTATATTGTAAAAGCTCTAATATGTTTTCAAAATGATCACCAATACGCTCTATGTCTCGTACATTTGTTAGAAGTGTATGGTGTCTTACTGAGTCTGCACGAGAAAGCGGCTGCTTAGACACCATCACTAAATAATTCGTGATTTCCTTGTCTAAATGATTGAGCGCAATTTCTAATTGTAAAACTGTAGGAATGTGAGCAGACTCTCCTGTTTTCATATATAAAAATGTTTCTTCTAAGCCACGAAGCGCATGGTCCCCCATACGTAGCACTTCCTCCTTCGCTTGCCCAAGTGCAATCGCTGGAGAGGAATCGATGAACGATGGATCTAAATGTTTCGTTGTCACATCAATATTTCCATCATGCCCAGGCACTAGCTTCGTGACAAGTACAGCCAATCCTCCGATAAATGGCAGCTGAATCATCATATTAATGATGTTAAATGAGCCATGCGCTATCGCTATTTGCATTTTCGGTTCTAAATGGAATAGCCCGCTAATCCATAGGACGTACTGCATAAATGGTGTAAAAAACACCATGAAAATGATCGTACCTATAATGTTAAATAACACATGTGCCGCTGCCGCACGTTTAGCATATATAGAAGCACCGAGTGAGGCTAATACAGCTGTAACGGTTGTTCCTATATTTTCACCAAATAAAATAGGTAGAGCACTATCTAAGCCAATTAAATGCTCAGCGTATAAGCCCTGTAGCACACCAACAGTTGCTGTTGAGCTTTGGACAAGCAATGTAAAAATTGCCCCTAGAAAAATTCCAACAATAGGAAGATTACTTAGCTGAAGCGTTAATGATTCAAAATCAGCTAATTGATGAAGTGACTGCATGCTTGCACTCATTAACTCTAATCCTAAAAATAATCCCCCGAAGCCAAATAATATTTGCCCTAAATACTGATAGGTCGTTTTCTTAAAGAAAAATAACAACCCTGCACCAATCGCTAATAACGGATAAAAATAAATGCCAATATTTATACCAATAATAAATGCAGTAATTGTCGTGCCAATATTAGCTCCCATGATGACACCGATTGCTTGTCTTAATGTTAAAAACCCTGCACTTACTAGCCCGACTGTAATCACAGTCGTTGCAGAGCTCGACTGGATACAAATCGTCACAACTATGCCCACTAACACGCCCATTAAAGGATTTGTTGTAAATCGATTCAACCATTCACGCAGTCGATCATCTGCCGATTTTTGGAGCCCATCCCCCATAAATTTAATGGAAAATAAAAAGACTCCTAAACCGCCTAAAAATTGAAACAGTATGCTTTGCCAATCTATTGTCAATTGTATTCGCTCCAATTCCTACGTCTCTACTACTCTATTCCTAATCTTTAAATGATAATATAGAAAAAGTAAAGATAACCTTTAACTTCTTTACACAATATTAACATTTCATTATCGTATTCTCAGTTATTATTTCTTATTTCATATCTTGTCAAAGTTGAACATGGTAAAATAGCGATGGAGGAGATATATTTATGAAACACTCACAACTATTTATCGATAGCCTAATTCATCCAAAAAAGCTTGCTGCCTATCGTTTATTACCTATCGGGAAAGTCATTCAATATACTTTTCTGTTAATTACTGTTGTTACAGTTTACTCTTTTGGTCGTTTTACGGCCGGTATGTCTGTTGATACATTTGATATGAATAGTTTAAATGGAATAACTGAATACATAGAAGGTGTTAAATGGGTTTTGTATCCCGTGACACTCATCATGCTTTTTGTTTTTACAACGATGCTTATTTTTGCACAAATTGCTCTCTACGCCTTGGCCGGTCTGCTGATTTTGAACGTCATGAAGCGTCGCGGAGAATACCGTCACATATGGCGTACGACAACATTTGCCATGACTTGGGCAACTCTACTAAGTATGCTATCAGATTATCTACCGATTAATAGTACGATTATCTCTGCTTTTTCTGTACTTTTAACAGTGACTCTACTTATCGTAGCCATAACAAAATATCCAAAACAACCAATTACAAAATAATGTGCATGATTCCCCTCTCTTCTAAATATAGTGTAGAAAAGGAGGGGATTTTTTGCGTGCTTTAGTGTTAACCGCTATCATTATTATTTTTGCTTTTGTTATAAAAGTAGATTTAACAGAAGGATCATTACAACTTGCTGCCTTTTCTCAGAAAAAAACAGAAAACGCCCTATGTGAAAAGGAGCGAGAGCCCAATTATATAACTGTACAGACTATTCAAGGAGATACCATTCACAGTTTATTTGCACTTCATCCTGCAAAAGTACCCATGACCTTTCCTGAACGTTTACAGCTTTTTTATGAATTGAATCCACATTTACAATTACAGGCTCCTGTTCCTGGTGAAAATATTAAGCTTCCGCTGTCATTTGAATTTGAAAACAAATGCGGAAAATGAAAAGTTAGCGTTTCTTCCTTGTCCTTATTTTCTTACACTGCTAAAATAAATGTCAGTGACGGTCGAAAGTATGGCCCGAAAAGGAGAGAAAGTTAATGAGTGAAATTTGTCACCGTACAAATACACGTCCCGTACGTGTCGGTAACTTAACAATAGGTGGTAGTAATGAATTATTCATTCAAAGTATGTGTACAACAAAAACACATGATGTCGAAGCAACAGTAGCGGAAATTCTTCGTCTTGAGGAAGCAGGTTGTCAGATTGTTCGTGTCGCAGTACCAGATGAACGTGCAGCTGATGCGATTGCAGAAATAAAAAAACGTATCAATATTCCATTAGTAGCTGATATTCACTTTGACTATAAATTAGCATTAAAAGCAATTGAAAATGGTATCGATAAAGTTCGTATTAACCCAGGTAATATTGGGCGTAAGGAAAAAGTAGAAGCTGTTGTTAATGCAGCAAAGGCGAAAGGTATTCCAATCCGTATTGGGGTAAACGCTGGTTCATTAGAGCGTCATATTTTAGAAAAATACGGTTACCCTACTGCAGACGGTATGGTAGAATCTGCCCTTCACCATATTAAAATTTTGGAAGACTTGGACTTCCACGATATTATCGTATCCATGAAGGCATCAGACGTAAATCTAGCGATTGAAGCCTATGAAAAAGCAGCTAAAGCCTTTGATTACCCTCTACACTTAGGAATTACTGAATCAGGTACATTATTTGCTGGTACAGTAAAATCAGCAGCTGGCCTTGGTGCAATTTTATCAAAAGGTATTGGTAATACACTACGTATTTCACTATCTGCAGACCCTGTTGAAGAAATCAAAGTAGCACGTGAGCTATTAAAATCATTTGGTCTTGCTTCTAATATGGCAACCCTTATTTCTTGTCCAACATGTGGTCGTATCGAAATTGATTTAATTTCAATTGCCAATGAAGTAGAAGAATATATTTCTAAACTTAGTGTACCGTTAAAAGTAGCTGTTCTTGGTTGTGCGGTAAACGGTCCTGGTGAAGCACGTGAAGCCGACATCGGTATTGCTGGTGCTCGTGGTGAAGGTTTACTATTTATGAAGGGTAAAACAGTTCGTAAAGTGCCTGAAGAAACAATGGTAGAAGAGTTGAAAAAAGAAATAGATAAATTAGCTGCTGAAATGGCAGAGAAACGCGCAGCTGAAGAAGCAGAAAAAGCGAACGCCTAAGGAGGTGCTAGCATGAAAAAGCCCCGATTTGGGATTGATATCGATGGAACAGTGACATGTCCTAGTACACTCATCCCACATATCAATAAACAATATAATGTAAATATTACGCTTGACGATGTGTGCGAATATGATTTTTTATCAGCGTTTCCCCACTCCGTTGATCGTGTAGCATTTAATACATGGTTTAAAGAAAATGAACCGTATATGTACGAAGTATCTGAAGCAGCTAAAGATGCGAAAGATATTTTAAATACGTGGAAAGAAAGCTATGAACTTTATTACATTTCTGCTCGTGGTGAAAATGTATCAGATGTTACGGTAAATTGGTTTAAATCACAGTCTATCCCATACGATCATATCGAGCTAATCGGTAGTCACGATAAGATTTCCGCAGCAAAAAAGTATGGTGTTGAGGCATTTTTTGAGGATAAGCATGATAATGCGGTCATGCTTGCGGAGGAATTAAAAATACCTGTCGTATTATTTGACACTCCCTATAACCGCCTTGCTGTTCCGAACAATGTCGTACGCGTTTATAACTGGCAAGAAGCCAACCAATTTATTACTAACTATTTTAAATAAACAAAGGAGACGTGTTCATGCATTGAACACGTCTCCTTTTCTCTTATATCTCAAGTATCCCTCGTAACCAACGCTCTACAAAATTTTCAAAAGTAATGCCATAATTTTCATAAACAGCATGGTACACGAAATAAGTTCCTAATCTCTCAAGTAATTCATCATTAATCTTCATCACAAATCGCTCCCTTTCGTTGATTTATTCACTGAATTTTCAGATATCTAAACTTCTAATTTCTCGCACATTCTAGTGGAGGTTGTATCGTTGCAAAACCGTCACAATCTCCAGCTTTCATGCCCTTTTTTCATAGTTTGCTTTTCGTTAATATAGTAGTATCAACTTGCAATACTGGAGGGACTACATGTGAGATGGATGACAAAGGTAACTTGTATAACATGTCTTTGCGCGCTGCTAGCTGGCTGTAGTGATCGATTATCTGATATTAAAGAAGCGGTTTCAGGCATCAATTCAGCAGCAGAAACTGCAGCCAGTGCAGTTGGACGTGATGTACATGCTATACGAGCAATTGCCATTGACTATAAAGGTACATCCTTTACAGTTAATGACCTATTTAAAACTATTTTACGTGACGTGCGCTGGGATTATGACGCTGAAAAAAGTGAGCTTCATGTGAGAGGCACATGGTTAGCACCACTATTTTCTGAGCAACCTTGGGATGATACGATGAAAAAACAACTAGCAGAAACAGGTGTAGTAAAGGTTACGTGCACTATTAAGAACGATACAATTGATAGTGCTCTCACAAATGTAACACTTAATTTTAATGACGAAACAATTTTAGAAATGACTGGTGAAGATGCACTTCACCACCTATATGATACATATTTACAAAAATAAACTTCGTAGCTTTTCAATTATAAAAATATATATATAATATGGCTCTTCTGCAAAACGAGGAGTTGATTTCCGTTCCGACCGGGCACTTTGTTGTAGCTGCCGAAGAGTCGTATTTTGTTTAACATGACAATTTCATTGAGTATTTCATGATCATATAGCTTTTCTAACATTCAGTTGTTAGAAAGGCTATTTTTAAGTTCATTCAGCATATAAGCCCCCCTCCCTCAAAAGAAATCTTACATTTTTGAAATATCACGCTTTATTACTTGAATACTATAAAACCAGGACGTTATAATCAAAGTATCACGTGATGGTTTGGAGGTGTTTGCATTGGGACAGAAAAATTAAAAATTGGCGAGCTTGCAGAAAAAACTGGCATTACAAAAAGAACAATCGATTATTATACAAACATCGGCTTATTAAAGGCGGAACGTTCTGCATCCAATTATCGCTACTATGCCCCTACAATGATTGAACGACTTCACTATATTGAACAACGCAAACAACAAGGTCTTTCACTCATAGAAATACAACATGAACTAAACATCACTCCGCACGAGGAAATCGATGTACAAATGCTACGTGTAAAAATGCAGGATTTAGAGCAGGATGTAACTACTCTACTTGAGCAAATAAACAAACAAGACAATAAAGATATCGAAAAGATTAAAAAAAATGTTTCCCCCGAAAGTATTGCTCTCATGCAATCTTTACTATTACTTATTCATAATTAGGAGGTGACGTTCTGTTCATACAGAACGACTATTTGGAGACCATACTCAACTTATCGATTTTTACCATGTTATTAGCTTTAACTGGTTTTTTCGTGGCAACAGAGTTTGCCATTGTAAAAGTACGTTCCTCAAGGCTTGACCAATTGATTGCAGAGGGCAATAAAAAAGCCATTTCTGCGAAGTATGTTGTCAATCATTTAGACGAGTACTTATCCGCCTGTCAGCTTGGTATAACTGTAACAGCACTTGGTATCGGGATGGTCGGTGAAAAAACCTTTGAATTTATATTACATCCTCTTTTTGAATTGGTTGGTATTTCAGATAAATATATGACGATTTTTACTATAGGTAGTGCTTTTGCCATTGCAACATTTTTACACGTTGTTGTCGGGGAGTTGGCACCAAAAACTGCTGCCATTCAAAAGGCTGAAACAATTACTCTTCATTTTGCCAAACCTATAATGATATTTTATAAAATGATGTATCCCTTTATCTGGTTCTTAAACGGCTCAGCACGAGTATTAGTTGGTATATTTGGTATGAAGCCCGCTTCTGAGCATGAGTTATCACATACAGAGGAAGAAATACGATTACTGCTATCTGAAAGCTTTAAAAATGGTGAAATCAATAAAACAGAGCTAAAATTTGTGAATAATGTCTTTGAATTTGATGAGCGTATTGCTCGTGAAATTATGGTTCCTCGAACAGAAATTGCTGGAATAGAAAAAAATGAATCTTTTACAAATATGATTCATTTTATCGCAGATGAAAAATATACTCGTTATCCTGTTTATGATGGTGATCGTGATAATATTTTAGGATTCATTAATGCCAAGGAGTTGTTTACACACGGTTTACTTGAGCAACTTACAGACGATTCTTTAATCCTTGAAGATTTCATCAATCCTGTTATACGAGTAATTGAAACGATTCCTATTCAAGAGTTACTTATTCGTATGCAAAAAGAGCGCATTCATATGGCCATTTTAATGGATGAATATGGTGGGACATCTGGGCTTGTAACAGTCGAGGATATTTTAGAAGAAATTGTAGGTGAGATTCGCGATGAATTCGACGATGATGAAATTGCAGAAATCCGAAAAGTAAATGACAATCACTATATATTAAATGCGAAAATGCTCATTGAAGATGTTGAAAAACTATTAAAAGTAACGCTTGAAGCAGAAGAAGTCGAAACATTGGGCGGTTGGTTTTTAACTGTGAATAATGGCATTAAAGCAACTAAAAACATTGAGCTAGCCCAATATGTATTTAGCATTTATGAGCAGCAAGGTCATCGTATTCATTACATCGAGGTTCGTCCCCTTCGCAGTATTTTACCTACTGTATTAGAAGCATAATACGAACAATACGATTTTTTTGATAGTTATAACAAATTTAGCTTCGAAGTAACATTTAAACAGAGCTATTCTAGTTTTTCCAAATACTTTAGTCTTATACCATTATTAGGCATATCCATATATAATAAGTATATGGATATGATTCTATTTTCAGGGGGCATTACATATGAAATTGTTTAAACTATATCATTCGGACGGTATTCATATTATTACCGACGTCAAAAAACACAAAACGAACATTGAATTAAAAACAATTACAGGTGAAGTATTATATATTATCGTAGTAACAGATGAAAACTACACGGTGTACGATGATCGCTTTGCTGGTGCTTCAAAGCAATTAAATTCTGTGGAGGCATTTGATATTGACGGAAACTTCCGTAGCCTAGATTTTGATAATATGCGTACACTCTTCAAAGAGGCATTTACGAAGCTATTACAAGAAATTGCGGAATGTGTCAATGATAATGATGAGTTAGTAGATATTGATACACTACGTCATAAAGTAAGCGCTCAAATTAAAGGTATCCATTTCCGTGTTATTTCTGACACAAAAAAATACGAAATTTAAACACCTTACAGGCTGCCCAATGCATAGATGATGGGACAGTCTGTTTTTTTTATGTTTCAATCGTTAATTACGTAACTCCTATTTTAATCATAGTCACCAGCGAAACAAAACATCTCGCACTACTTTCATGTATAATAGTATTTAACTATCTGAAAGAAAGGGTGTTTTGGATTTGAATCGTGAACAATTAATCACACTTATTTCAGAAAAACTGAAATTAATCCGTACCGAAAAAGATTTAACACAGGATCAAATGAGTGATTTACTTGGAATTTCTAAAAAAACACTTGTTCAAATTGAAAAAGGCCGTATTCAAACTGGCTGGACTACTACGATTGCGGTTTGTGCATTATGCCGAGATAGCACGATTTTACAGCATGAGCTTGGCGGAGATCCTCTTGAAGTTGTCGATTTAATCGCTAATAATGGAACCTTACAACCTAAGGAAAAAACAATGGGGGGATACATATGGTGGAAAAATCTTAGCGAGTACAATGGTTATTGCCTACAACAAAATGTCATTAGTCAGCATTATCGAATTTTAAATACAGACAACTATCGACTACTATCAACTTTCGACGAGTCGATAGCTAAGCAAGCATGGGAAAATCTCCAAGAATAAATCAATTATGCTTCGGCATAAATGCGTGACATCCTTGGGCCAACGTGATGTTGGTCACTCAGTCGTTGCCACAGGACGTAGCGTTCTTAGACTGAGTCCCTCTATTTCAGCATGTGTTTTTTGTACCGAAAGCATAGCGACAGGTACAGGTGTTTGTGTTTGTGTTTCTGTTCCGAAAGCATAGCGACAGATACAGGTGTTTGGACACCTGCCAAAAAAGTTCAATACAATACTCGCGCATGCATTCCAAACACTCCTACGTTATGCGCGAGGAGTATAACGATTAATTGCAAGAACAAGTGTATATGCTGCTATACTTTCGCTACGAATCTCCATCATTCGTATGGATCACTTCCTTTAGTGGCTTCCCTCTCACCTCTCCTAGCGCTGTTAATACAAATTATTTGCACTTGAAGATGACGGCCCTATATTTTTCATAAACGTATTGAACTGACTATAGCCAATACTCACGCTTCTCTATTCCAACACAATAGACGAATGAATAAGATAATGGAATCACTTCGTCATATGATATAAAAGGTAACTAGAAAATAATTGTATAAAGTGATATCTTTACAATAAATATCTTGGTTAAAAGTTACATTTTTAAAAATTTATAACACCGGTCTCTATACTTAATATAACTTCTCTAATACTGGAAAGGATGCTCTTTTATGGATCGAATACTGGCAATTAGTGATATACATGGGGAATTAGAACTTTTTGAAGAATTATTATTGAAAGTTAATTATGATACTATGCAAGATCAGCTATTTTTACTTGGCGACTATATTGACCGAGGACCTGCATCTTGTGGCGTTTTAAACTTAGTGGCGGAATTACAGACAAAAGGTGCACGTGTTCTATTAGGAAATCATGAAGCCATCATGCTTAAAGCTTGTCGCTCTGGCCATCCTAAGCCGTGGAATCATTGGGTTGGACTTTGCGGTGGTGATGCAACACTTGCAAGCTATGGTTATCAATTAGACGATTTTAAGGAAGCCATTGAAAACGATACATTGCCTAGCTTTATTCAAACCTTACCAAAGCTCGAAGAACATTTACAACTTATCGAAACCTTTGATATATATATCGAATTAGAGGATATCATTTTTGTACATGGCGGTGTTGTACCTGGAGTAGCTATGGCAGAGACAGATCCGATGGAGTTTTTATGGATACGTGAGGAATTTCATGTAGGTTATCAAGGGGAAAAAACTGTAATCTTTGGCCATACACCTACCTATAAACTTCACCAAAATCCAATCAATTACAATGCCTACTTTGGTGAAAATAATATAATTGGTATTGATGGTGGAGCTGTTTTTGGGGGGCAGTTACATGCATTAGAATGGCCAAGTCGGCAAATAATCTCGGTGGAAAACAAACAGCCAACAGTGTAGAATAACCTGTTGGCTTTTCGTGCTAAATGAAAGCTTTAATATAGTTTAAAAATAACACCTACTAAAGAGTAGACAATAACTGTTGTAAATAAAATTGTCATATGGATAAGTGAGAAAACAAACATTTTTGTTGCCCACTTTGTTTGATCTTTATTACTGCGATAACCGTAAATACTCATAACAAGCCATGCAATGCTTAGCAATAGTGCAACAAGCATAATACCAACACTTAAAGTGCCAAATAAGAAGCTTGATAAGATTAATAAGATTAAATAAAAGTTCGTTTGATAATAAGTACGTCGCATCCCTTTTGCAACTGGAAGCATTGGAACGTTGGCCGCTTCATAATCAGCATGCTTACGAATAGCGATGGCATAGAAATGCGGCATCTGCCAAATGACCATAACGAAAAATAGGCCAAGGATCGCTGGGTGTGTAATATCAGTAGAAACAGCTGCCCAACCAATGAAAGGTGGAATCGCCCCTCCTATACTCCCAATTTCCGTATTATAAATCGTACGTCGTTTTGTCCACATTGTATAAGGTACTACATATAAAAATACCCCTAAAAGACCGAAGGCTGCAGCTAGCGGTGAAGCAAGTGCCAACACAGCTGCCCCGATAATGAGCATGGCAAAAGCTAACGCTAACGCTGATTTAGCTGACATTTCACCAGTTACAGTTGGTCGACTTTGTGTGCGAGGCATGATAGCGTCAATGTCGCGATCATACACATTATTAAATGCTCCAGCAGCACCAATGACAAGTGCAGAGCCAATTGTCGCGAAAATAATTTCAGGTATATTTTCTACAAAAGTCATTTTATTTTTGTACATACCTAGCGTTAATCCCGCCCACATAGGAATTAAATTAGATTTAATGATTCCCGTTTTCACTGTCTGCGCTAAAATAGTAGAGCGTGTGGACTTCTCCTCTGACTTCTTGGAAGATTGTAGTTTAGGCTCCGTTTTTAGATTTTGTTCCATTCATCTTAATTCCTTTTCTCTCTTAATTTCTAACACGCTTTACCATTAAAAAGCGACAAATTTTGCAATAGACATATCAAATTATTATTCTACCTCTTTTAGATAGAGTCTGTCTCAATGTTCACATAAAGTACATGATTTTCTTCACTCATTATATTTTCACATAGAGAAAGACGTTTATTCACAGCATCTTCTATGATACCACCGACTGACATGAATTTGAACCTAATTGGCTTGAATCTTTGCATATTACTATTCAAGTAAAACAATCTACTCTATACTAAGGTGTATGTTTTAACTATATGAAGGAGTGTCTAACACGTGAAATACGGATTTATCGGCCTTGGAAATATGACTACAGCTATTATTAAAGGAATGTGTAAAAGCGGAGATTTCGATCCTACTTTTATTTATGGCTATAATCGTACCAAAGCAAAAACAACAAAATTAACAACCTCTTACGGTATTCAAGCCGCAAGCTCTATTGAAGATATTATGTCAAAATGCGACGTTATTATCCTCGGTGTCAAACCCCAAATGTTACCGGATGTTTTACCAGAGGTGAAAAAACATTTACAAGATAAACATGTTATTGTTTCCATCGCTGCAGGTAAAAATATAACATATTTACAAGGTTACCTATCTGAAGTTACCCCTATTATTCGTGTTATGCCAAATATTAATGCGCTAATCGGTGCCTCTACAAGCTGCTTTACAGCGAATGAACACGTATCAGATGTGCAGCTTCAGCTTGTCAATTCCCTATTTGAAACAGTTGGCACAATTATCGAGGTGCCTGAAAACTTATTTTCTATATTTACAACGATTGGTGGTGCTTCACCAGCATTCACCTATATGTATATAGACGCTTTAGCACGTGCGGCTGTACGTGAGGGGATGCCAAAAAACATGGCGCTCGATATTGCGGCAAATGCAGTACTCGGCAGTGCAAAAATGATTTTACAATCACAAGAACACCCTTGGGCACTTGTAGATCAAGTATGCTCTCCAGGTGGCACAACTATCCAAGGTGTATCTTCATTACAAAGCAATCATTTTGAAACAACGATTCACGATGCAGTAACGGCCGTAACTGACAAAGATCGAAGCTTATCAAAATAACGCTTGATTGTTCTACTAAAGAATCAATTCCGCCATGGCGTATTTGTTGCTGTCGCTTTCGCACTGTCAAAAATTAATTAAAATGAAATGCCAAGAGAGACGTGCTAAGTCAAGAGGTTGTTGGAGTGAGACTGAGCGACTCCTTGGGGATTAGCGATCGAGGAACGGAAATCAACCCCTCGCTTTGATGAAGAGCTATATTTATTTATTTGACAACTTAAATTCAATGACAAAATAGTTTTCGATACCATGAAAGCCGAGACACATCCTTTGTGTCTCGGCTTCAATGTCATTGAATATTATCTTGTAATTCCTGTGCTAAAAACGCAGTTAGATCACGTAAATTTTCTGGTGTCACACCGTGACCATCTGGATATTGTTTAAATGTCACAGTAGCACCAAATTGCTCAAATTTTTCTTTACTTTCTACGCCCCATTGTGATGGGATAACATAATCATAATCACCATGAGAAATAAATGCATGTAAATGATTGACTGGACGAATTGCATATTCTTCTGTTACGAATTTTGGCGTGTAGCCACTTAATGCTACTATCCCAGTAATTAAATTCCCCATTGCAAAAGCAAGTGACTGTGCCAAAACTGCCCCTTGACTGAATCCAAGTACATACACTTTGTGTGGATCAATTTGATATTCAGCAATCGCCCCTAGAACAAATTGTTGTAGAGCCACTAATACTTTATCGAAAACTTCGCGGTCTGGTTTACCGACCTCTTGGATTGTGAAAAAAGCATAGCCAGGCTTTTGCGTAATAGGTCCACGTAAGCTAAATACATGGCATTGCTCTTTAAAGTCCTGTACTAATTGTGGTAAATCATCTTCATTACTACCCATTCCATGTAATAAAAAAATCGCTGGATATTTTTTATTTGGGTCCATATTTGTTGGTTGTGTATGTTTAAATGTAAACGGTGTATTCATATTAAAATTCCTTTCAGGTGAACTTAGTGTCACCATATTATACTGCATAATATATCTAGACAAAAACAAGATTGCTCCGTTATTATAAATAGCTTTTGCTATAGACTTATCACCATAACGATAGATTGATGTCTGTTCGTTCAGGCGCTCTCCCGAGGAATCCGGTAAGCCGTTTAGGATACTAAGCTTTTATGTACAAAAACTCAACATAAGCACAGGATAATCACGCATGCGTTTTAAAGTTTTACTTTATTAATAATCCCATCAGTGTGATAAGCAATATAGCCGTTAATTATGCGAATCGTTTCTTGTGGATCTGCGTTAAATAGCACTTTTGATTGCTCTGGTGTTGAGACAAGTACTGTTAGTAAATCTACGCGCATGGAATGTCCAGCAGAGCTATACGCATAATCGTAAACAATATCTTCCTCTGTCATATTTTCTATCACATACTGCTTATGAAACAATTCCTTAGCAGCATCCATTTGTTCCGCGACCTGCTGACGAATACGCATTTGATGCATCAAAAGCTCTTCCTCAAGTACAGTGGCCTTTAACCACTCTTTCTTTTCGAGCATCTTCAAAAATTCTTTTTCCCAAACTTGCTCACTTTCAGTAAAATACAGCATATTCATCATTAACATATCCCAAAAATCAACTTGAGATTGTGCTGAATTACGCTGCAACTCTATTGCCGCTTTAAAGTGCTCCTCAACCTTTGTAATATTCATGTTGCGCACTAAATGGTTACATACATTTTCAATAAATTTATTTGCTGTTTCTTGTGCCATCAAAAAACCCGTCCTTTATATCTACAAATCATTTCCTCCCTATCATACCATGATTGTAGAATATAAAGAAACGGTTAACGTTTAGGTCTGCAATGTATGATCACCTTGTACTTTAGACGCAGAAATTGAATCTAAAATATACTTTGCATCATTGTGAAGTTTCTGGTAGTTCTCTTGTAATGTTATTGGAGAGACAGGTTTACTAAATAAGAAGCCCTGTATAGTATCGCATTGGCTTGCAACTAGATATGATAGCTGTTCTATCTCTTCTATTCCTTCTGCTACTACCTTTAACTGTAGATGCTTGGCCATTGAGAGAATCATATCAACTAATGCTTTATCTGTAGAGTTCGATTGTATTTTCTGAACGAAAGACCGATCAATTTTCAAGCAATCTATAGGGAAATCCTTTAAATAAGATAATGACGAATAGCCCGTCCCAAAGTCATCTACCGCAATCGTAACCCCAAGTGCCTTTAATTTATGTAAGATCGTCGTCATATGATCGCTATTGATCGTCATACTTTCTGTTATTTCGAGTTGCAAATATTTGGGCTCTAATTGTGTTTTCTCAAGAACATTATGAATTATTTCAACTAAATTTTGCTGAAAAAGTTGACCTAATGACAGATTGACCGCTACTTTAATTGGCGGTAATCCAGCCGCTTCCCATCTTTTTACTTGTTGACAGGCTGTTTCTAGTACCCATTGTCCGATAGGAATAATTAATCCCGATTCCTCCGCAATTGGAATAAAGACTCCCGGCGAAATCCACCCCTTATTTGGATGTTGCCATCTGACTAAAGCCTCTACCGACTTAATTTGACCTGTATGTAAATCAAGTTGCGGTTGATATTCTAAAAAAAGCTCTTGATTAGCTAAAGCATCATGTAAATCATTTTCTAGTAAGAGTCGTTCAGTCGTTTCATTAGAGATTGAAGACTCAAAAAAACGTATACGAGTTGGCGTTTTCTGCGCTTCATGCATAGCATAAAGAGCAAATCTAATAAGCTCCTCTTCCCTATAAGAATCTGTTGGAAATAAAGCGATACCAATATTTAATTGACTATTTAAAGAAAAATGTTGTATTTGGAATGATTCTTCCATGACAACTTGGAGTTGTTGACTAAGCTGCGTCAATTGATGGGTATTGCTCACCTCATCAATATACACGACGAAATAGTCTTCTCTCAGCATACATAGTAAATACTTCTCCGGTAAAACATTTTTCAGTCTTTGCGCGATTAAGCCTATCATTTGGTCTGCATATGTACTACCTAAAGACGCTTTAATCGCAGATATTCTTTCTATACCGATTGCAAGAATTGCCTTTTGTGATTTAGATATGTATAAATCTTTTTTTAAAGTTTCCATTAAAAAACGTTCATTTGGCAAATTTGTAATCTCATTATGGTAAGCCATGAAATGCATTTTTTTACGAGATTTTTCTAAATGCTCTTGTGTATTAATTAACTGCTTAAACGGTTTTTCAATCGATGAAAAATAAATAGCTCTAAATAAAAAATAATATGCACCTAACTCAAAAATATGTCCAATGAAGTTTTTAATATCATAAACATCTTGATAAATGGTAAAAAGATAATCGCTCATTATTAAATAAACCGAACTACCTAATAGTAAAAATATTATCTTTGGTGCTTTCTTAAAATTTTTAAACAGTAGACCTATTATCACCAAATGAAGTGCTATAGCTGTATATTGTAGAGTGCTTTTTAAAACAGTAGGACCTTCACCTTCTATAATAAGAGGTGGCAAAATAGGCGTAGGGGCATAAAGAACGAAAAAACAACCAATGATTATGACAAATGGCAAACTATAAATGAACCAACGATAAATTAATTTAATTTCCTTCTCCTTAATAAAAATTATTAAGAGAGAACCTATCGATAATAGTAATCGACCAAGCATATAAAACCAAGTTGCCACATACGGTGTACTATCGGTTATGAAGAATGGCATTCCTTTATAGGTGAGTGTATGCGCCATTTCTATGAAGCTAATTGTTAAAAACAATGCCCCAACATAGAGGACTCTATTCGATAAAATATACAGTGATATTAACCATGTCTGAATCGAAATAGACATCGTCACCACAATGATGAAAATTTCCATCATTAAGTGGATCGTAGTATAGTTGTTCTCACCAAATATTCCATAAAATTCACCACCACCTAATCCGATTACGGTTACGAAAATCATTGAGAATATGATGAATTGAATGCCGTGCCTCACATATGAAAAATCCGCATTAAATTTCCACATTCAACTCCCCTCCTTTACCTCTAAAAATATGTTCACAGATACGCTGTTAACTTTATTTACTACCAAATCGGAAGCTGATTTTACTCAGTTATTAATTCTTCTACTCATTAACCACAAAAATTTCCGGAATAATTATACCATAGGATTACCATGAAATATAAACTTTTCCATTAAAACTCGAATCAGAATGAACAGGTTTATTATCATAAAATTTTGTTTAATTCCATTTGACTGGGCGTTTATGTAGACATCCAACGAACTATTTGAGGTAATGATTGTAACGTCAACAACAGGGTTTGTTTGTACAAGCCTTCAGCTGTTGGATTTAAGATGTTTTAAAGGATGGATACTTGCAGTCTTGTTTCCCCATTCAAATTTCTGCATAAAAAAAGACGTCTCAACACAATGAGACATCTCATATATTATGAAAATACATAACTATCCATATTATCTATTGTATTTTGGATAGCATCTTTCAAGGATCGCTGATGCTCAGCACAAGCCGCTAGTGACTCCTCCAATGTAATCGCAGCATTTGCCATAAACGGTGCCATCTGCAAATCCTTCGCTAATTGAATAAGAACAAGTGCTTTATTCCATTTCCAACGCGCATTATTTGGATCTAAGTTAATAGCTTGCTCTAAGTAGCCAAGTGCATCGAATGGCATCCATCCAAAGCGGTGCATCGTTTGACCTGTGATCCCCCAATATAATGCCTTGTTAGGATTTTCTTTTACCGCTTGTTTAAAACAATGGACACTCTCATTGTAATGATGTGCGAACAAAAACAGTTCACCCTGTGTAAAAAATGAATTAGCCCTTTCATTCGGAGTGCCTGTTGTCGCAATATCCTCTAGTTCTTTAATACGCTTAGAAAACTCTGCTTCATCTTTAATCGCACGAATTTCGACGACGTCATCTGATTCAGGATAGCTTTCATCTGCTCGTTCTGCATGTTGGGTTTCCACAGACAGCGTAGGTTTTGGATAGCTCGCAAAATCATACTCTTCTAATAATTTTATATATTTATTAGCTAACTTTTTCTCATTTTCATTAGTAACTTGCTTAGCCACCTCATAGCACTTCATTAGCTCACCATTATAAAAATAATCATCCATTGTCATTCAATATTCCTCCAATGTACAACTCTTCAGTATATTTAGTATACACTACAAAAATCAATTATGCCTCGACATAATTGCTTCCCGAATCGGCTGGAGGCTTTAACTTCTTTCAAATAGAGGTAGAAGACTTCAGTAACTGCCGCTTCACTTCCGCTACAAAAAAACACTTCCTAAAAGAAGTTAAAAAAGACTGATCAAAAAAACTTTTGATACAGTCTCAACTTTGCTTATTTTTTTAATACTTCTTTATTTAAAAATGCACGTAAGTCTTTTTCTGATAAAGCACCTACAAAACGACTAACTTCTTTGCCATCTTCAAAGCGAATAAAAGTTGGTGTCTGTTTAAAATTGTATTTACTCCATAATTCATCGTACTCATATACATTTAATTGTGCAATTTCAACACCAAGCTCCTTAGCAATTGGCATTAACTCCGGTGTAAAAGCTTGACAGTGCACGCAAACTGGACTGAAGAAATACGCATTTACATCTTCACCAGCTTTTATTTTTTTTTCAAGTTCGTCTGGTAACATAATATTTTGGTAATTTTCATCATCCAATTGATCAATTGTTTCTTGTTTTAGTTCTTTGTCGCCATAAAGTTTCTCTGCGTTTTCTAATTTGCTATTGTTTGAGACCTTTGTTAGCACAATAATTGCTGCAAATAACAAAACAATTACTGAGCCAATAATTAGTAGTTTTTTCACGAGAATGTATTCCTCCCTTTCCACACTAAAAATCCTATTTTTAGTGTATTCGCGATTGATTATAAATGGTTTTCAAATCCTAGTAAACTAATTAGTCTTTCAAAACGAGTTTTTTCATAATTCAAACATAATTCGGTCCAAATTTGGAAACATACATCTATAATGCTCAATACGAATGTGGAGTGGTTAAATGAAACACACTATCCGAAATATTTTTCAAATTTATAAAGGTGATATCCATAATATATTAACAAACTGGGTAGTTGCTGTCATTATTGGTGGGCTTATATTTTTACCTTCTCTTTATGCGTGGCTTAATATTTACGCCTCTATGGATCCCTATGCCCATACTGCCAACATGAAGATTGCTGTTGTCAATGAAGACACAGGTGCGAATGTTAGAGGCGAGAATATTAATGTTGGTAACGAGGTAGTAGACAATTTAAGTACCAATCAAAACTTTACTTGGGAATTTACCTCTCATGAACAAGCTATAAATAATTTAAAAAATGGGGACTATTTTGCGGTTATTGTTGTCCCTAATGATTTTTCACAAAAATTGACCTCCATACTATCAAATGTGCCTACAAAAGCGCATATCGATTATTATGTAAATGAAAAAATCAATCCAATCGCTCCAAAAATCACAAGTAAAGGTGCAAGTGGCCTGACGCAACAAGTATCTAATGAGTTTATTTCAACTGTCAGCGGAACACTTTTCTCTATTTTTAATACGGTCGGTGTTGAGATGGAGCGGGAAATTCCCGACTTTAGAAAATTTGAAAATTATATTTTTACAATCGAACATCATCTCCCAGCTATCGAAACTTATTTAGCGCAAGCTGCTAAAGGTGGAAAAGAAGCTGAGACATTACTAAACCACACAATTACCCAAGTTCCCGAGGTTGAGAAATTAACGAATGATGGTCTAACAACGATCCATCAAGGTTTAAATTTGATCAACGAAGCTGATACATTGTTCAATGAGCTATCTCCTATCATCAAAAAAGATCTAGAAGCAGTACAAAATATTGCTCAACGATTTACAGATATAATAGGGAAGCTTCAAAATGCGAATGTAGATTCAGCTACCATTACACAAATAAAAGATACAATTAAAAACCAGCTAGATGCATCACGTGAGAAAGTAACTACTAGCATCCAAACAATAGAAGCGCTTCAAAAATTAACACAGGCTGATGCTTCGACTCGTAAACAGCTTGAAAACAAGATTCAAAACATCCAGACGGCACTACAGCAAAGTAATTCTGAAGATGTGAAGACTTTACTAACGAACAATAAAATAATTGAACAACTTGAAACTATACGTGGAGATTTACAGGCGAATCCTAGTTTTACTGATTATTCTTTTAGCTCTCTAACCGCTTTAAATCAGCTGAATACATTACTAAAGGACATCTCAAGTAATGTACAGCAGTTAAATACGATAGATGTCGAAACGATAAAAAAAGACCTTGCTGATGTTCAAAGCGTTGCGCAAAATGTTTCTACCAATCTTCAGCAATTCCTTACTCATTATAACGATCAGTTAGAGCCACAAATTCATACAACGTTAGCTTCTGCCAAAAATACATTAACAAATGCATCAACAATGCTTACGAATGTAAAAAGTTTTCTGCCTCAAGCAACAGATCGTTTAACAAATGCTAAAAATATGTTAGCAACAGCTAATAAGACACTTGGTGCAGTACAAACAAATTTCCCTGCTTTAAGTACAAAAATCAAGGACCTTGCAGACAAGCTGAGAACATTAGAAAGTGAAGCTGATATTTCAGAAATTGTTCAATTATTGAAAAACGACGTTAATGCAGAACGAGATTTCTTTGAGGAGCCTATTAAGCTTCAGGAACATAGAATGTTTCCAATTGCTAATTATGGAACAGCCATGACACCGTTTTACACTGTGCTTTCCATCTGGGTTGGTTGTTTATTATTAATTTCTCTTCTATCTGTAAATATTCACAATAATGACCAATACAGTATTCGCCAAGTATACTTTGGACGTTTATTAACATTTGCGACATTTTCATTTATTCAAACGCTCATTATTACAATTGGAGATATTGTTATTTTAGACGGCTCCATTAGTGCCCCTTACTTCTTTATTCCATTTGGGCTATTTATTAGCTTAGTGTTCGTTACGATTGTCTATACGCTAGTATCCGTATTCGGAAATGTCGGCAAGGCTTTAGCCATTGTCATGTTAGTACTGCAAATTGCAGGTTCTGGTGGCACATATCCAGTAGAACTACTACCCGGATTCTTCCAAATTATTAATCCATTTCTTCCTTTCACTTATGCAATTGAAATGATGCGCGAGGCAGTTGGTGGTATTATTTGGTCAAAGGTATGGGTTGATCTAGCCTTTTTATCGTTCTTCTGGCTCATCTTCATTCTATTTGGTTTCTTCTTGAAAAAATTACTGAGTGAAAAAATGGAACATTTCATGAACAAAACACGCGGATCAGATATATTTCATTGATTTTCACTTACCTCCTTGTAAATGTTTCAACGAACAATGTTATAATGGAAGTATTGTAAACATGTAGGAGGCGCTTTTGTTGAAAAAACTTCTATCTATTTTCGCTTTGTCATTATTAGTGTTAAGTGCTTGTGGTCAAGATAAACAAGCTGTTGAAAAAAATCAGAATGAAGCACAAAAAGAAGCTTCGCACGAAGAACATGCACATGCTTCTGGAGATATTCAGGAGGAAACTGCATCAGCGGATGTTTTACCATCATTTTTAAACAATAAATCAGAAGATATTCGCTTAGTGTATCAAATCGCTGGACAATCTACAGAAATTTTAGAGTGGATGCCCTGCTATTGTGGATGTGGTGAATCAGCTGGACATAAAAGCAATCTAAACTGCTTTATTCAAGAAAAACGAGAAGATGGAGCAATTGTCTGGGATGATCACGGTACCCGTTGTCTCGTTTGCCTAGAAATTGCTGTACAATCTGCAAAAATGCATAAAGACGGTATGGACCTCAAAGAAATTCGTCAAACAATTGATAATAACTATAAAGAAGGCTACGCAAAACCAACACCGACTGACATGCCTGCTTAATAACAAAAAACTCATCGTTATGATGAGTTTTTTTGTTATTTAACGAGTTGTAACACTGTTTTAAAATGTGGATGATCTGCACGCTGTAATAACTCGTATAAAATCATTTCCACGCTTGTTGGTAAAATACCAAGAGCCTTCATCTTCTCTAGTCCTATCTCTTTATTGGCCTTTGTACGAGACGACACTGCATCTACAACCACTTCAACCTCAAACCCTTGCTCTTTTAGCTGTCGAGCAGTTTGGTAGACGCAAATATGTGTTTCGATACCTGTCACGATAAATTGAGAACGACCACTTGCCTTCAATGTATTTACAAACTCTTGTTCCTGGCACGCACTAAAAGCTAATTTAGCAATAGGTTGTTGCCCTTTAATATGCTGAGCAATCTCTAACGCTGTTCCACCTAGACGACTAGGGTTTTGTTCAAGCCATAAAACCGGTATCTCCAATGCTTCCATAGCTTGTACCAGCTTGGCCACATTTTCAATCACCGCTTCACTTTCATCAACAATTGTCGCTAACTTCCCTTGTACATCAACGACAACTAAACACGCCTCTTCTATTGTAAACATTAAAAACACCCCTTTATCCATATTCACCATTCATTATACCGAAAGATTTTAGTTTATGTGGAAGGTTAGAAAAATATCGTCCATTCAATAAGCTCCCCTTCACAATGTTTAATCTATACCCTTTCTGGGCTCAGACCTCCCCCACGAAATGTGTCCTTCTGAAGAGGAATATGCAAGTAAGTACATATCTGGGTATGAATTATTCCACACATAAACAAACACGAACATTTTGTAATTCCACTGATCAAGCAATGTATTAAATCACGAAGTATTAACTCAAATAAACATACCTATATATCCATTTGTTCGTGTTTAATCTTCAATAGTTGTTATGAATTTCACTCAATTTTGTACATTTTGTTGCGAGCCTGTCATTATTCTGCTCGAATAGTGAGAATTTTATTTTTTCTCTTGAAAATTGAGTTATAATCCAGTAAAGTGCTTTTATCCGCTTTAACGGTCAGTATATTTAATCCTTACATGATTTTGAACTGACTACTATTAAAGCATGATAGTTTCAACAACCCATTAGTAGGAACTAAATTATCTATGAATAAGGTTTAGCCTTATAAAACCAAACAAGGAGTGTACCACTTTGACACAACGTGCATACAATTTTAACGCAGGCCCATCTGCACTTCCACAAGAAGTATTAGAAAAAGCCCAACAACAATTAGTAAACTTCCATGACTCAGGCATGTCTATTATGGAAATGAGCCACCGTAGCGCCATTTTCGATGAAGTACATAATGAAGCAATTGCTTTATTGAAAAAGCTTTATGCTATCCCAGAAAACTATGAAGTCCTTTTCCTACAAGGTGGAGCTAGTCTTCAATTTACGATGATTCCAATGAACTTCCTACAAGCAGATCAAAAAGCAAGCTACGTATTATCAGGCTCATGGTCTGAAAAAGCAATCAAAGAGGCTAAATTATTTGGTACGCCTGTAGAAGCTGCAAGTACAAAAGAAAATCAATACCGTAATATCCCAGCTTTAGCAGATATTCAATTCAATGAAGAGGATGCATACGTGCATATTACTTCAAACAATACGATTTACGGTACACAATGGAAGGAATTTCCTGAAACAGGAAATGTACCGTTAATCGCGGATATGTCTAGTGATATTCTTTCTAAACCAGTTGATGTAAGTAAATTTGGTCTTATTTATGCAGGGGCTCAAAAAAATCTTGGTCCATCTGGGGTAACAGTAGTCATTATTCGCAAAGATTTGTTAGAGAAAGCGAATAAAAACATTCCTACAATATTAAAATATTCAACTCATGCTGACAACAACTCTTTATACAATACGCCACCAACTTTCGGTATCTATATGTTAGGTGAAGTATTAAAATGGGTAGAATCAAAAGGTGGCGTTGCAGAAATTGAGAAGCATAATGAGTTAAAGGCAAAAGTCATTTATGATGCCATTGACGATAGCAACGGATTTTATAAAGGCCATGCAACACCAGAAAGCCGTTCTTTAATGAACATCACTTTCCGTGTTACTGATGAGGAGCTTGAAAAACAATTCCTTGCTGAAGCAAAAGCAGCAGGGTTTGTTGGACTTAATGGACACCGTTCTGTAGGAGGCTGCCGTGCTTCTACTTATAACGCTGTACCGTTAGAGGCTTGTGAAGCATTACGTGACTTTATGGTAGAATTCCAACAAAAACATCAATAATATAAAAAATGGCTGGGACAAAAGAGTTTCAGCCAACTAAAATACCGAACTATCCAATGAAACGCTTATGAAGTGTTTCGGAATAGTTCGGTTTTTCTATTTATCGTATTTTGTAAATTTAGAGATTATCCGACTTTTCGAACGAACCCTTAAATTATGTCCAGCCTCTTTTTATTATTTTGCAAATGAAGGCAAATAGCTCTTAGTAGAACAACATAGTAACGATAAAAGGGGTATTCCACGTGGAATTACCCCTTTCTTTAAGTATTATCATCACAAATTTTACAAAGCTTCAGGCTTACACTCGGGACATTTACCGTAAATCTCAAATTTATGATTTTCAATTTCATAGTCTGGCAGCTTTTCTCCAAGCATCTCCATAGGGCAGAGATTTAGTTCCTTAACATTGCCACAATCCATACAAATAAAATGATGATGATGATGTTCAGACTCACAATGCATACGGAAATTCCGCTCCCCAGATAACTCAGTTTCATCCAGTATTCCTAGCTTCACAAACGTTGAAAGGTTGCGATAAATCGTATCGAAACTCATACCCGGAAAATCTTTTTTCAAAACACCTAATAAATCTCGAGCAGTTAAATATTTATCTGTTGCTGCAAACATATCTAATATTAACTCCCGCTTATCTGTTTTTTTATAGCCGTTTTCTTTTAAAATTTCCCACGCTTTAGAAACGTTCACTGTGCTACCTCCTCCCGTTTTGTAGCCATTTTAAATACTATTTTTTTCATTAGTATAACAAGTAACAAAATTAAGATTGAAGTAACGACAATTGTACCACCAGGTGCTAAATCTAAATAAAAAGCACTAACTAAACCAATTAACACAGCCGCTTCGCCAAAGACAATTGCATAGATGATTGTTTGCTTAAAGCCCTTTGCAAGTCGCATTGCAGCAGCCACTGGTAACGTCATAAGTGATGATACAAGTAAAATGCCGACGATGCGCATACTTGCAGCAATAACAAGCGCTGTAATAATCATAAATAAGAGATGAATCCAACGTGCAGGCAGACCGCTAGCTTTTGCATACTCCTCGTCAAAAGATAAAACAAAAAGTTCTTTAAAAAATATAAACAAAAAGATAATGACAACAACAGCAATCCCTACTACTACCCATAAATCCTGACGTGATACAGCTGACACCGAACCAAATAAATAGCTCATTAAATCCGTGCTAAAGCCGCTTGCAAGCGAGATAAAGATTGCACTAATACCAATCCCACCTGACATAATAATTGGAATAGCAAGCTCTTCATAGTGCTTATATAAACGTCTAAGACGCTCAATTAAAATGGAACCGCTGACAGAGGCCAGAATGCCTAAGTAAATTGGATTTAGCATTGCTAGGGCTGTAATAGATTGACTTATATATAAGCTTCCCGCAATACCTGCCAGTGTCACATGTGACAAGGCATCAGCTATAAGCGAGAGCCTTCGAACGACAATAAAAACACCTAGTAGCGGTGCCAATATGCCAATTAATAGCCCAGAGAAAAAGGCATTTTGTAAAAATTCATAGTTAAATATTGCTTCAATCATTATGCCTTCTCCTTCTAGTGAATCTTTCTCACAGAATGGCCATACCAAGCATCAAGCGCATCGTGAGAAATTGTATCAAATTCATTTTTGTAACCGTGGAAGTGGATAGTTTGATTTAAACATGCCACATGACTGATACGGTTCGACACTGTATCAACATCGTGTGTGACAAGAATCATTGTAATTCCCTGTTCCCGATTCAATTTCGCAAGCATATCATAAAAGGACTGCACATTCTCATGATCAATGCCGACAGTCGGTTCATCTAATATTAATAGCTTCGGTTCACTAACTAATGCCCTTGCAATAAAGACACGTTGCTGTTGTCCACCAGATAACTCACCAATATTACGATTCATAAATGCTTCCATGCCTACAGCTTTTAATGCTTCTAACACGTTTCCCTTTGCATCTCGTCCAGGTCTTTTAAATAATCCTAATTTTTTGGATAATCCACTTCTCACGACTTCTTGGACGGTTGCTGGAAATCCTGAATTAAAAGCATTCGATTTCTGTGACACATACCCGATCCATTCACGATGCTTAAAAGTTGAACTTGGTTCACCAAATAGTTTTATTTCTCCAGACATTGGTTTCAGTAACCCTAAAATAATTTTTAATAATGTAGATTTCCCTGAACCATTTGGTCCAAGAAGTGCTAAAAAATCTCCCTCTTCTACACGGAAAGAGATATTTTTTAATACTTGCGTATAGTCATATTGAAACGACACGTTTTCAATATCAATTAATGATTTTTTCATGTATGTTCTCTTCTTTCTAATTCAAAATCATTACGATTTAACAAGTTGTAAGTATAAATGAAAGTACAGTTTTTGTAAAGAAAATTAAATCATCATAACGTGTGGTTGATTTCCGTTCCGACACAAATATTGTCAAATGTGTTGATTCGGAAAATAAAACTGTATTTCGTTATTTGAACAGCGCTCATTTTGTAATAGGCATTGACTTTAACACTTTTAATGTGAAGGATTTTTATCGCTGTCATGACTTTCACAAGATTGATTTTGTTCAAAAGACTAAACAACTTTAAAAGGAGGATTAGCTTTGAGTATTCAATTTTTACAGCAATTAACACAAAGTAGTGATAAGGAAATCGTTGCGATTGCTCGTTCTGAAGGATTTGAAATTACTACTTCTGAAGTAAAAAAACTCCGGCCTTATTTGGAGCAATTCTCATTTTCATGGCTCTTTTTAGGTATTCCAAAAGATATTCTTGTAGAGGTTGAAGCTATTTTAGGTAGAAAGCGTTCCAGACAACTAATTGCATTGTTTACGAAATAATCAATTCACCTTGGCGCACTTATAGCTGTCGTTGCACTTTCGCTACAATTAGTTTTACTAAATAAAAATAAAATAGGCCCGAAATCAGTACTTATGCAGCTGATTTCGGGCTTATTTATTTTATCCTCTTAGAGCGTCGATTAATTCTGGTTTAAACTCTCCATTACGAAGCATTTCTATTTCATGTTTATAAGGAGCCGATTTTGATTTGGCATCACTATTTAATGCGACAAATGGTGTTTCTAGGATTTTAGGAATCTCCATTAATTGTGGATGATGGACAATATACTTTAATGCATCAAAGCCAATATGGCCGAAGCCGATATTTTCGTGACGGTCTTTTCCTGCACCACGAACATTTTTTGAATCATTGATATGCAGGACTTTGATACGGTCAACACCTATTAATTTATCAAACTCATTTAAGACACCGTCAAAATCTTCTACAATATTATAACCAGCGTCATGCGTATGGCACGTATCAAAGCATACTGAAAGACGTTCATTATGTGTTACACCATCTATAATTTTCGCAAGCTCTTCGAAAGAACGACCACATTCAGTTCCTTTTCCTGCCATTGTCTCTAATGCGATTTGTACTGGGTAATCCTGTGACAGTACTTCATTCAAACCTTCAATAATCTTAGCAATCCCCGCGTCTGCTCCCGCGCCAACATGGGCACCCGGATGCAACACAA
>Ga0102589_1001170_pt1 | contig 38661 bp, 38 predicted proteins | sample AraplaMF_Col_mLB_FD_76858 | JGI IMG/M metagenome (GOLD analysis project Ga0102589, IMG submission 76858) | Arabidopsis root microbial communities from the University of North Carolina, USA - plate scrape MF_Col_mLB | ecosystem: Host-associated > Plants > Roots > Endosphere | place: USA...
AAAGGTAATACTAAGGAGGAGGTAAGTTTATGAAGATAAGATTAGCTAAGTTAGATGACTTACAGCAATTTTTGTATATTTTAAATACCGTTACTTTGGATTTACAACAAAAAGGGATACACCAATGGGATTACCCTTGGAATCATAAAAAAATCGCAAATCAAATAAAGAATAATTTCTGTTATGTTTTATTAGTAGATAAAAAAATAATTGGAACCTTTTGTATAAATGAAATAGATAATATCAATGAGTTCCCTGTAGAGCTAAATAGTAAATATTTATCTCAGATTGCTATATTACCTGAATTTCAAGGGAGGAATTTTGGTTCCTCAATAACACAATTTGCCTGTTCTTTTGTAAAAGGATTAAGAAAAACACTATATTTAGACTGTTGGGCTGGAAATGAAAAGTTAAAAGAATTTTATTCAAGGAATGGTCTGGAATATATCGGGGACTTTCCAGAAGAAGACTATTACATTAGTATTTTTAAGTATAGATAAAAATATTACGAGTCAGAAAAAATACATATATTTAGGTTAATATCTGATCTTAAAATTAAAAATCGATAAAATTTGAACCACGCACTTTGACCAATGTTTCAAAATGCGTGGTTTCTTTATGAATAGAAGCTTTCTCTTCTATTGTAATTGTCTTAGTTTTGAATAACGAAGTTTGCGAAATAAGAATTATATACCCTAAATATCGAAAAAGATGAACCATTTCCAATAGTCATTTGTTTATAAAGTACAACGCGTAGAAAGGAGTGCCTTGGATCGACAGAGCGTGAATTATTCAATTCTTATATCAAAGATGTGTACCGCACAAGTTATTACATGCTGAGGGACACACAAGATAGGGTTTATTTAGGATAAGGGCTTTCTCTTCTAACACCTTAGTATTGAAAAATAAAGTTACGAAAAGGAAGAATAATTTTACTAAAAAAGATGAACCATTTCCAAAAGTCATTTGTTTATAAAGTATAACGCATAGAAAGGAGTGCCTTGGAGTGACAGAACGAGAATTATTCGATTCTTATAACAAGGATGTATATCGCACATGTTATTACATGCTACGGAACGCACAAGATGCGGAAGATCTCTGCCATGACGTATTTATAACCGTTTTTCGTCAGGATTGGCAAAGTGTTGAGCATACACGTGCCTGGATCATGCGCATCGCAATGAACCATTGTTTAAACTTGCTAAAACGGAATCAGACTCAGCGGGATAAGCAGAGTCAGGTTCAATGGCTTCATGAACAGGCTACATCAACGATTAAATCTGTAGACACCATTGTAGTAGAAAAAGCAGCTGAGGGAGAATGGGAGGAACTCCTAAAGCAACTGCCAGATAAATTGATGGCTGTTGTTACCCTCCGTTATATCGGTGAGCTATCCATGGTAGAAATAGCCGAAACCCTGAAGATTCCTGTGGGTACAGTGAAGTCGAGACACCATAAGGCATTGAAAATCATGCGCAAAAAGCTTGAACACAATAACAACCTATGGTTGAAGGGAGAGAACCAATATGGAACGCATTGAAAATAAGGTTAAAAAACAAATGAAGGAATCAAATAATGTCGATTACCCTGACTTTGATCAGATGTGGAGCAGTATCCAGCGAGACGAGCTAAAGGTCGCTAGCGGTGAACCAGTTGAACTCCGTCCTCGAAAGCGAAAGCGCTTTGCATTGGTTGCAGGGCTATCTGTAGCTTTGATGGCTACACCAGTTTATGCAGCTCTGAATTATGATTGGTCTAGTATCCTTTCCCATAGGGAAGGTATTCAATCCGTATTAGAGCAGGGCTTAGGTCAATCGATTGAGCAATCCGTTACAAAGGATGGTGTTACGTTAACCGTACATACAGCCTTTGTAGACGAGAACAGAACTTTCCTGCTATATAGTTTGAAACCTGAAACATCCAAGGATGTAAAGGACATCGATTTTGAAGTGATCGGACTAAAAGATTCGAAGGGTAACTTTATTGAAGGAAATTATGGACACGAGTGGGACGAGAAGCTTGGTGAATTCCAGGGGTATTTTGAGACGGACTGGGTTGCCGAAGGGCAAACGACCGATGTTGAGTTTATAATGGAGAACATTCGATTGATAGACAATAAGAAGCAGTCTATTAGCTACAATCCTAATGACCCTACTACGCAAGTGTTCCCAATTCAAAAGGATGGACTGGATAGTGTGACCTTGCAGTCTTTTGAACAAGCTGAAGGTAAAGTTCTCCTAAAATCAACCGTTACGCTTACGGATTCGGAATTGCAGAACAGAAGGATGGATTTCGAGGCAATCAATGATGCGGATAAATCCGTTAAAAAAGCGGAAACGCCTATTTCATACCAAGGCTCGGGAGCAATCATGAGTCAAATATTCAAGTCTGACACCCTACGTGAAGAAGGAACTAAATTCCAACTTTCTTATGATCACATATTAGAAACAAAAGAAAGTACTTGGAGCATAAATATGAATCTTTCCAAAAAACAATTGGAAAATGGGTCATTTAAGCAAGTGCTAGATATCCCTATGGACAATGTGCCTGGCGGAACGAAAATCCACGAAATGAAGGTTACACCGACCCAAGTTCGTTTGAAATTTACTCAAGAAGAATTCAACCGTATTCCTTTTGGGGATTATCAACTGGATGTGGGTGGAATTCTGTTAGATGGGTATTTTATGACAGGTACAGATCCTAAAGAACAAGTGTTACGCTTTGAAATGAAAGGATTGGATGCAGCTTCTCTGGCAAATAAGCCCGTAACCCTCGTCGCGAAGCACCGTATCGATAGTTTTTACGGAGATGAGAACGACAATCCAATCCATATGACTGATATATCAGAAAAACATCAAACCTTAACGTCTAGTATTGCCGGGTATCCAATCTCATGGACTTATTATATGAAGGACAATAACCTCTATGTGGAAACATTGAGCTCAGACCCGACGTTTGGTGGAGTCGAGCGAACTTATTATCTAGACGGTAAAGAACAAAACTTAGGGAAACCGGAATATGGCCTTGATGATGCGGGAAGTAATAAATCTATGCACGTGTATAAAAACTTCGACAAGAAAGAGCTTGATATTTTTATTTATAGTTATGCAATCAATAAGCCAAACGAGGAGCTGCGTATTCCACTTAAGTCTGGAAAATGACCTGCATTATGCACATCCAATTTTTAAAATAAGTAGGTCAGGTTCAATAATCTCCCTTTCGAAAATTGAAGTGAAATTTTAAACAATCAATAACCATCTATCAAAAAATGATAGATGGTTATTGTATTTTTCTAGGGGGCATAAAAACCAATTACGCTTGTAAAGTTTGAGAGTTAAATTACTCGTTTTGTTTTCTTAATATAATAATTATGCAATACTGCCCTCAATAGGTTGAATACTTTAACAGCTTTGTGGTTAATCTTATAGAAGGAAATCATACAATAATCCAAGTACTCTAAAGGTTATCCGCTCTAGGGGAATCTAATTTTCAAGTATTGCATAATCCCTTTAATATAAGGATATTGATAAAAAATTTATAAAAATACAATTAATTGTTATGTCAAATAATAGGGTATAGCTTATTTAGAGTTTAACTTCAAAATTGAATTATTTGTTAATTTCTCTCTCATTTTACCATTAGTATACAAAATAATGGTATGCTATATCACGATAATAGTTTATGGAGGCGGTAATATGTATTACAGTAATGGTAATTATGAAGCTTTTGCACGTCCTAAAAAACCAGTGGGTGTTGATGAGAAGTCAGCTTATCTTGTTGGTTCGGGACTTGCTTCACTTTCAGCCGCATGCTTTTTAATTCGTGATGGCCAAATGAAAGGTGAAAATATTCATATTCTCGAAGAACTAGATATCTCAGGAGGTAGCCTTGATGGGATTCTAAATCCGACTAGAGGTTTTATTATTCGTGGTGGTCGTGAAATGGAAGATCATTTCGAATGCCTATGGGATCTATTCCGCTCAATTCCATCTTTAGAAGTAGAAAATGCATCTGTTTTAGATGAATTTTATTGGTTAAATAAAGAGGATCCTAACTATTCAAAATGTAGATTGATTGAAAATAGAGGTCAAAGACTTGAGGATGATGGCAAGTTTACATTATCTGATAAAGCATCTGAAGAAATGATTAAATTATTCTTTACTCCTGAAGAGAAACTAGATGATGTAAAAATTACAGATGTTTTTTCTGAAGAGTTCTTTGAATCGAACTTCTGGCTATATTGGTCTACGATGTTTGCTTTTGAAAAATGGCATTCAGCAATGGAAATGCGCCGCTATATTATGCGTTTCATTCATCATGTTGGGGGTCTACCTGATTTATCTGCATTGAAATTTACAAAATATAATCAGTACGAATCTTTAGTACTTCCTATGATTAAATATTTGGAAAGCCATAATGTTGATTTCCAATTTAATACTGTTGTAGAGAATGTTTTAGTTGATAAAGTTGGCGATAAAAAAGTAGCACATACTTTAGTGTTAAAACAAAATGGTGTGAAAAAAAATATTGAGCTAACAGAAAATGAATTAGTGTTTGTTACAAATGGTAGTATTACGGAGAGTACAACTTATGGTGACAATAATACGCCAGCTCCTGTAAGTACTGATTTAGGAGGAAGCTGGTCACTTTGGAAAAACATCGCTTCTCAAGACTCTGAATTTGGTAGACCAGAAAAATTCTGCGATGATCTTCCAGAAGAAAGTTGGTTTGTTTCAGCAACACTAACTACATTGGATGATAAAGTTGCTCCGTATATTGAAAAGATAAGTAAAAGAGATCCATATGCTGGAAAGGTAGTAACTGGTGGTATTGTAACTGCTACAGATTCTAATTGGATGCTAAGCTATACGTTGAACCGACAACCTCATTTTAAAGATCAACCAAAAGACCAATTAGTAGTTTGGATTTATGGTTTACTATCTAATAAACCAGGTGATTTTATTAAAAAGAGTATTACTGAATGTTCTGGAAGTGAGATAGCACAAGAGTGGTTGTACCATATGGGTGTGCCTGTAGACGAAATACCAGATTTAGCACAAAACTCTTGTAATACAATTCCGTGTTACATGCCTTATATAACATCTTATTTCATGCCTAGAGCAATGGGGGATCGTCCTTTAGTTGTCCCAAATGGGTCTGTTAACCTAGCCTTCATGGGGAACTTTAGTGAAACTGAAAGAGATACAGTATTTACAACTGAGTATTCGGTAAGAACCGCGATGGAAGCTGTTTATCAATTGTTAGATATTGATCGAGGCGTTCCAGAAGTGTTTGCATCTACTTATGATATTCGTACTTTATTATCTTCAACTGCTCGCTTACTTGATGGTAAAAAATTAACAGATGTAGATGCTCCATTTATCTTAAAACAAATAGGTAAATTTGGTATTCATAAAACGAAAGACACAATCATCTATGATTTATTGAAAGAAAGTAAATTGATTTAAAGATAAAAAGCTGATTCTAATGGAATCAGCTTTTCTATTTTTCTATATTAAATAGTGAATTTTTTCATTTCATCTTTTAAAGCGTCAGCAATAGCATTTAGATCCTTAGCTTTTTCAGAGACAGTCTCGATGCTTTTAAGCTGTTCATTTGCGGAAGCGGAAACTTGTTCTGTTCCAGCAGAGGTTTCTACTGCAGAAGCAGATATACTTTGTACGGCACTAATTATTTGCTCCTTGCGTTCATCCATCTCATGAGATAAATGTTTCACCTCTTGTGCCACTTCACTCGTTTGATCTAGAGCTACCTTTATTGTATTAAAGATCTCGCTAGTATCCTTTGTAGCTTTTGCATTTTGTTCGACAATGCTCAGGCTTGTACTGATTTCCTGCACGGCACTTTTAGAAATATCCTGAATTGCGGAGATTTTATTCTTAATATCCTCAGTAGCATTAGATGTCTGTTCCGATAATTTTCGAATTTCATCTGCAACAACCGCGAAACCTTTACCGGCTTCACCAACGCGAGCTGACTCAATTGAAGCGTTTAGAGCCAATAAATTAGTTTGAGTTGCGATGTCTGTAATTGTATTGACAATACTTGATATATCAGATGAAGTTTTATCTACTTCTTGTACGATGTTACTTACCTGCTGAGAAGATTCGCGGTTTTTCTCTGACCAAATAGAAAGTTGGTTGACAGTTTCTACACCTTGATTACTTAAATGATCGATATCTTCTGTCATAGAAGCGATCTTCTCTGTATGCTCAATAACACGATCAATGTTTCCAGATAGTTGATTTAATTGTTCAGCACTTTTTTCTGTATCATGAGCTTGCTCTTCTGTTGCCTTTGCTACTTCATTAATGGCTGAGCTAATTTCATCAGTAGTACGTACCGTATCCTCTGCTATTTGAATAAGAATCTTTGAGGAATCTGATAGCTCGGAGCTAGTTTTATGTATATTGACGGTAACATTCTTTAATGCCGATTGCATGCCAGAGATACCTTTTGCCATAAGACCAATTTCATCTTGATGGTTTAATAGTTTCTCTAATTCTTGATTTTCGGTAAAGTCTAAGCTAGTAGTTTGATTAATGATATTTTCAAGATTTTTAATGGCTGTTACAATGCGACCAATAATCCACCACATTACAGCACCTATAATGACGAAACTTGCTATACCTGTAATAATCTGATAGCTAAGTACAGAGTTTGTAATAGATTGAATACCGCTTTCGGGCACCCCAATATCAATTACGCCATAAAGCTTGCCGTCTTTATATATAGGTTCCATGATGTCATATGTCCAAATACCTTGAACTTCAGCATACCATCTCGTAAATTGCTTTTTTCCGTTCTTAGCACCATCGATTGTGTATGCATCCTCATATGTTTTTCCTAATTTCTCTTTATCACTATGCGCCACTGCTTTTACATTGCTATCAATGACAATAGCATAAGTCACATTGTCTTGTTGTGCTTTTGACTCCACAAAATCTTGTAAAGATGAGATGGGATCATCCTCAGAATTTAATATAGTTTCAGCTTGCTTGGCGATTTCATAGACCTGTTCATTGGCTTTTTCGATTAAAACTTCCTTACTATTTTTTCCAACAATCCATACACCTATTACGGAATTAATTACAGATGACAATAACAGTAAACTTAATGTAAAAAACAATAATCGTCGCTTAATACTTTTGTTTTTCAAATATTTTCCTCCTTTGAATTTTGTCGGAACTTTATGCCTACAAAAACTCAAATTTTTAAGTATAGTATTAAGGAATGAAGCAGGAATGTCAATAATATATTGAGAGGCTTATTGCTTATAATGTGGTAGATTGGGGTAAAAAGTCCTTTTATTTTATGATTGATTTCTTGAGAATTGAACAAATAGGAAATGCCTATTTTGGAGAATGAACAGTAAGTCGTGTTAAAGAGCATAGGTATAACTAGAAGTTGTTTAAAAATGGAGCCTCTCATTAATAATTATATTAGTAGGTGGTTATGGCAATTTCAGATGAATTCCAATAAAAGTGCGACAAAAACTTATTTAATGAGTTTTGTCGCATTTATATATAGTGTTCTATTTTCCTCTATTTTCGAATATACCTGTAAATAGGATGTCTAATATGTGATGATAACCATAAATTGGTAGGTGAATGAAATGGAGAAAATAAAGTTAAGTATTAATTATAGCTTAATTAGTTATATCATTATTTTTGCTGTAACCTTAATGATCAAAGGTTTGACAGGTGCAGAACAGTATCAAAACATTTTATCTAAAGATATTATTGAGATTTTAAAACTACTTGCAAGTGCATTTGTACAAAATATAGGAATTGCTTTACCACCCGCAATTATCATTGGTTTCGTTTTTTATTTTTATATTTTTCCTAAACAATCAAGAGAGTAGATAGATCTGCATTCTTTTTTTACAAAGAATCTTTAGAGTTATACGCATGAGAAGGTGAGAAAAATGCAGATTAAATTTTGGAAAAGTAAAAAGGAAAATAAGGAATGGCGAGGAGGAAATTCAAACGGACGGCCTAAAGTGACTATAAACAAATCGAAGTTGCTGCATTTAAAAGATGCTGGCAAAAGTAATCGAGAAATTGCACGAATACTTCGAGTTTCAGAAGCTACTATTCGGAGACGTTTGAAAGATTTAGAGAGTTGATTTTTCTCTTTACTTGTAGAAGTTTTACGTATCGATTTTGTATATGCGCCAGAAAGGAAGTTTTTATATTCTTATGTCAAGATTCCAATGGATTAAAAACAAACTCTTAGGTATGATATCGTAAAGAGTTTGTTTTTCTTTTTTCTTACAAATTTGGATTTGGAGTTAAAGGACGAGAGGATGAGTTAGCTTGGAAATATCAATTAATAGCTTACAAGAACGTGACGCAGAAGAATTATTTGAGTTTGAAAAGAATAATAGACTATTTTTTGAACAAATGGTACCTAGTCGTGGAGAAGATTATTTTAATTTTGAAACGTTTAAAATAATACATAAAGAGCTTTTGACAGAACAACAAGAAAATGAATCAAAATTCTACTTAATAAGAGATAACTCAGACAAGATTATTGGAAGAATTAATTTAGTAGATATAGATACAACGAATGATATAGCGGAAGTCGGTTATAGAGTGGGTCAAGAATATGGAGGCAAAGGAATAGGGGCTAGAGCCCTAAAGCTATTATTAGAAACAGAAATCAGTGTAACAAAGATTAAAGCAAAAACAACAATAAATAATATTGCATCTCAAAGGGTTCTTGAAAAGAATGGTTTTAAACAAGTGTCTACAAGTGATGATGAGTTCGAGATGAATGGCAAAAAGCTGCAGTTTATCAATTATATTTTGGAAATCTAGTAAAAATCTTGAGAGGGGTGGTTGAAAGATAGTGTTTAAACGAATCATAATACTTTTTTCAATTACCGTTGCAATATTTTGGGTGCTCATTACAGCTAGTTATATTATTCATCAAATAAGATTATCTAAGGAAGATAAATTATTTACGCCAACAGGGAAAATGGTAGAAGTGAATGGTCATCAGATGCATGTGTACGTAGAAGGAAATGGAGAAGAAACGCTTGTATTTATGTCTGGAGGAGGCACAAGCTCACCTGTTTTAGATTTTAAATCATTATATTCATTGTTAAGCGATAAATATAAAATCGCTGTTGTTGAAAAGGCAGGTTATGGCTTTAGCGACATTACAGATTCTGAGCCTAATATTGATACTATTTTACAAGAAACAAGAGAAGCTCTATTAAAATCAGGTGTTGAAGGGCCATATATTTTAGCTCCTCATTCTATGTCTGGTATTGAAGCATTGTATTGGGCTCAAGTATACCCGAATGAAGTTAAGGCGATTATAGGATTGGATATGGCTGTTCCTACTGCATATAAAGATTATGATATAAATATGCCTCTAGTTCATTTAAGTGCCTTTGCCGCTAATATAGGTTTTACTAGATGGATTCCAAGTCTTTCTGAAAGTGATGCCATAAAATACGGGACTTTGACAGATGAAGAAAAAGAATTGTATAAAGTGATTTTTTATCGTAGATCTGCAACTAAAAATATGGTGAATGAAATTAAGCATATTAAGGAAAATGCCGAAAAGGTAGGAGCGGCTGGCATCCCAAATGTGCCTATACTTTTGTTCTCTTCAAACGGTCAAGGGACAGGTTGGAATGAGGATGCGTGGAATGAAATTCAAAAGGAGTTCATCGGTAAACATAAGGATGGCACATTAATAAAATTAGATAGCGCACACTATATTCATGATATTGAATTTAAGCGAATAGCTGATGAATCAGAAAAATATATAGAGGGTTTAAATCGTTAATATAAGTAGAATCTTCATAACAATGGAGAAATATTAAGAGCATGTTATGAAAAGATTATTCATAACATGCTCATTTTTGATGTGAAAGGAAACCCCAATCACACTAGTTTGTAATCCCAGATAGTATATAGGGAATTGATAATTTAATAAATTCTTCTGGAGATGTATTCATACTATTTTTTCTCCATTCCATAGAAGCACCGTAAATTCCCCAACTTAGGATGACAGCAGTAGTTTTTAGTGCCACATCCTCTTTCAAATTATTTTGTTTTAATAACAACTTGTAAAAAACGATTTCGAGATGCTCCCTAATAATACGGGAAATGGTATCTTCGTATCCTCTATGACATCGAAAGGATAAAGATTTTTGAAAGTTCGTTATGGCTGTAAAAATTTGAATAATCGAAGCTTCATTGAGTTCGCCCTTTTCGAAATTACTACAATTTAAATCAACTAATAATACTTCTGATAATACCTTTTCCAATAGGTCATATATATCCTGAAAGTGATAATAGAATGTTGCACGATTAATCATAGCCTCTGTCGTAATATCTTTCACAGTAATATCCTTAAATTCTTTTTTACCCGAAAGTTCAATAAAAGAATCCATGATTAATTTGCGAGTACGAAGAACACGAAGATCGGTCTTTGATTGAGTCATTTTGTTGTATCACTCCTACTTTTTAAACAATTTCTTCAATGTGTTGTATATACGACAAATTGAAGGAACTATCGGTACTGCTGAACTTCATTATTTACTAAAATACGCTTATAAAGCAAATATACTTCTTTAGAAAACGATACAGAAAAAAAAGGAAAGTAGTGAAAATAATGACGAACAATAATAATCTAATCTGTGATTTAGAAACGGGAGTATGTGGTGTTTCAGAAGATGATGAAATGCAGGTGATCGATTTCAGTCAAAAAAGGAAATCGATTGATGTATATTATGTGACAGATCCGATCTGCTCACACTGTTGGGCATTAGAGCCAGTTCTGCGTCGTTTTGTAGAGCAGTATGGTCATTATGTTAATTTCCATACTATTATGGGAGGTTTGCTAGAAAAATGGGCTGGCTTTGCTGATGTATCAAATGGTATATCAAGTCCATCAGACGTTGCGGGACACTGGAGAGAGGTTGGCGAGCATAGTCGTATGCCAATTGATGGTACGCTTTGGCTTAAAAACCCCATTCAATCGTCCTATCCTCCTTCTAGAGTCTTTAAAGTAATCCAAAAACACAATGGGGATTTAGCAAATGTGTTTTTACGCCGTGCTAGAGAAGCCGTTTTTGTGTTTAATCAAAATATTGCGGAGGACTCTGTTTTAATTGGAATCGTTAATAATCTTGGACTTGATGGAGAAAAAATTGTAAAAGAAGCTGAACTACCAATTGGACAGCAATTATTAACTGAAGATTTTGAGCTAGCTTCACAATTAGGCGTTAGAGGATTTCCAACTATCATTATGTTGAACGAAGAAAATAAAGGTGTAAAAATTGTCGGTAGCCGAACGTTAGATTCTTATACTAGTGGGCTAAAACAAGTTCTTAATTTAGATGAATTACAGCCTAAGCAACAGCCGGCACTTTTTAGTTTACTGGAGAAAGAAAAGCTTCTTTTCTCGAAAGAGATTGAGGTAATGTATGATATTGAACAAAAGGATATTAACCGATTTGTTGAAAGCGAACTTTCAGCAATAGTTTATGATACGAAGCAAATACTTGGCGAAACTTATTTTATAAATAAATAGATAAATAAAAGAGTCATTTTTGTATAAAGCTAATTATTATAGAAAATATCAAAAAGGGAGTTTTAATCATGAAATATTTATTACAAGTTGATTTTACAATGGATGGCCCATTCGGTGAAGAAATGTCTAAGGCATTCGTTGATTTAGCAAAAAGTATTAACGAAGAGCCAGGCATGATTTGGAAGATTTGGACTGAGAGTGCTGCGACTAGAGAATCTGGCGGGATCTATTTATTTGAAACCAAAACAGATGCTGAAAAATATTTAGTCATGCATTCAGAACGATTAACAAGTTTTGGTATTACCAATATCCATGGGAAAATCTTTGAGGTAAATGAAGTATTATCAACAATTAATAATGCTCCAATTAAATAGTTAGCTAAAGCTGTCAACTAAATAATTTTAAACAGAAAACATGAGATTGTGAATTAACAATCTCATGTTTTCGTTTTTTTGTTTTCAATAATAATTTAATACTTGCGAAATATGTATATTGTGTATATATTGTATATAAAGTGTATATACATTATTACACAAGGAGGATGAATGATGGAAAATGTCATTGAATTACAGCGTGTTCATAAATCTTTTAAGGGATTTCAGATAAAGGATTTCTCTATTAACGTAAAAAAGGGCTTTGTAACGGGATTTATCGGGGGAAATGGTGCAGGGAAGTCTACAACAATCAAATTAATTATGAACTTGCTACAGCAAGATAGTGGTACTGTTTCAGTGTTTGGGATGGATTATAAGAAGCATGAAAAAGAAATAAAGGAACGTATTGGTTTTGTTTATGATGAAAATGTTTTTTATGAAAATGTAACGTTAAAGGATATGAAAAGGATTATTAAACCAGCCTATAAAAACTGGGATGATGACGCTTTTCAACGTTATGTTACTCAGTTTGAACTACCATTGAACAAAAATATGAAGACCTTTTCAAAGGGTATGAAGATGAAAGCTTCGTTAGCCATAGCTCTAGCTCATCATGCAGAATTAATTATTATGGATGAGCCAACTGCGGGGCTCGATCCGATATTCCGTAGAGAGTTACTAAATATTCTACATGAATTGATGCAAGATGAAGATAAAACGATTTTCTTCTCGACACATATAACAACAGATTTAGACCGAATTGCGGATTACATTACCTTTGTTCATAATGGTGAACATATATTCACGAAGGAATTTTACAAGATTGAAGAGGAATATGCCATTGTCAAAGGGACATTGAATTTATTGGATCGGGAAACGGAAAGAGAGTTTGTCGCAATCCGAAAATCGAACACAGGCTTTGAGGCATTAACAGCGGATAAAAATCGTGTGGCGAACATATTCGGGGATTCTGTTATTGTGGAAAAACCAACGCTTGAAGATATTATGTATTATACGAAAAAAGGATGGTGATTGGATGGTTAACCTTATATTTAAAGATATTTTAATACAAAAGAAAATGATTTTATTTTACATTGCTACTATTATTCTTTATTTACTAATAAATGTGTCCCTAGTGAAAATAGGATTCTTATATAGTTTAGCGTTTATTACCATGTCCTTTTCTTATGATGAAAAAGATAACGCTAATATTTTACTTAATTCGCTTCCGTATACGAGAAAGCAAATTGTTAGTTCGAGATATATAGGTTCATTGATATATACATCACTAATTATAATCATTACTTATTTAGGTAATTTCTTCTTAAACGGAAGAGAAACATTGTTTTTATTGAAAGATATATTGGTGATTATCGGTCTTGTTATGGTCGCTATGTCATTCATACTTCCAATTTGTTATAAATTTAAAACACAATCTTTAATGATTGCTTCAGGTACTTTACTTGGTATATATATGCTAACCATTAAATATTTGTTCCCTAGTCTTAATGATACATTAAGAGAACTGATACAAAAGTTCATGACTTTACAAGAAACGCAAATGTATTTTATAGCTATCCTTACAATCATTATTTTATATGTTGGATCGTGGCTACTATCTATTCGTATTTATACAAGAAAGGTTTTTTGAAATAAAACAGCTTGAGCCCGTTGATGTAGGCTCAAGCTGTTTAAGTACGCTTAAACAATATCCATATAACAAAATCTAAGTATCGTCGACCTTGGCTTCCGATGCCGATGTCTGTTGTTAACATATTTAGTAAACCTGAGATATTTCCCGTGAGGCAGAAAACTATACTCTAAACAATCGACAATGTAATCTTTATGTGGAAAGACATTATAAATCTAAATTGCTTTATATTTCTTTGAATGTCCAAAAATAAGTACAAATGACGAATAATTAGCATGCTGAAATAAAAAATGGCTTATGCTAACGGATTAACCATCGTCTTTTGTGCTGATTACATAAAAATAAAGAAGAGGTATTTGCATGCAAATTATTATTTCAAACAGCTCAAAAGAACCGATTTATGAGCAAATTTATACTCAAATCAAAAAGCTAATTTTATCAGGTGAATTACAAGAGGGGCAGTCATTGCCGTCTATGCGCCAGCTTGCAAAGGATTTAGAAATTAGCGTTATTACAACAAAACGCGCTTATGAAGAGCTAGAGAAAAACGGATTTATTTATTCTATTGTGGGGAAAGGCTCGTTCATCTCAGAACAAAATAAGGAAATGATGAGAGAAAGAAAAGTAAAGGTAATCGAAGAAAATCTATTGATTGCCATTCAAAATGCTAAAGAAATGAACATTGGCTTAACAGAGCTTAAAGAAATGCTCACACTATTGCATTCAGAGGATGAGTGATGTAGACAGCTGTTAAATTCATATGGTGAATATATTTGGAGATACGGTTATTGTGAAAAAGCCTACCCTCGAAGATAGTATGTAATATACGAAAAAAGGATGGTAATTGGATGATTAACCTTATACTTAAGGATGTTTTAATACAAAAGAAGATAATTTTACTTTACATTGCTACTATAATAATCTACTTATTGGCAGGTGTACCCTCCCTAATATTTTTAGGATTTCTTTATAGTGTAGTATTTATACTAAATGCTTTCGCTTATGATGAAAAAGACAATGCTAATATTCTGCTTAATTCTCTACCGTATACGAGAAGGGAAATTGTCAGTTCAAAATATATAGGTTCACTGATATTTACAACAATATTTGTTTTCATGATTTATGTCGGGGATTTCCTTATAAATGGAAAAGGGAGTCTTTTTATATGGAAAGAAATGTTGCTTATTATTGGTCTAGTTATGGTCGCTATATCATTCATATTTCCAATCTCTTATAAATTTAAAATGCGATATTTATTGATTGCTTTAGGTGTTTTATTTGGTATCTATATGTTAGCAATTAATTTACTAGTTCCTATAAATGATACATTAAGAGAATTAGCACGAAAATTCTTGACTTTACAAGAAATGCAAATGTATTTTGTAGCTAGCATTACGGTTATTATTTTATATATTGGGTCGTGGCGACTATCTATTTATATATATGAGAGAAGAGCTTTTTAACTTTTGCAGGCCTAAGCACAAAACAGATTCCGGACGCATTGTTTATCTGTGCGAAAGCGAAGCGACAGCAACAATTATGCCGAGGCATAATAAAACGGCTTGAGTTTAGGCTCAAGCCGTTTTTGTACGTTTAAATGCAAGCTTCCACAGAACGAAATTCGTGATGACAAGCACGATTAAGTAAATGATTGCCCCATAAGAAATTTGAGCTGTTAGGAAGTAATGCAGTCCCGCTAGAGCACCTAAAGGGATAAGCAATATAAGAGTTTTCCAACTCTGGCCATCACCAACTTCATTATAGGGCTTTGTGAAAGGGATTTTGTTTCCAAAGCCGACATAACAAATGACGGTGTACATACAACTAGTTACTAAAACAATCAATAAATCTGGGATAATTCTAGTACCATAAATGAAGCAGAAAATGATGCTTAGAAAGATATACAATGGGATATACAACTTAATCAAAAATGCTTTTAAGCTACCTTTTTTCAAATTTGTATAATCTTTAATTGGAAAGACTTTATAGATCCAAGCTGCTTTATATTTTCCTGAATGTCCGAGCATAAGCACAGCCGACGGAATAATTAACATGCTGAAATAAATATTTAAATAGCCCATGCTAACGGTATAATCAACAGCTTCGGACCTTGAAAAAGTAAACATGAAAATAAATGGAATGACAAAAGAAAATCCTAAAGATGGATATACTTTCAGTTTAAACTCTCGCTCCTGTTTCATCATAAGGGAGGCGAAGCGGTAGAATGCTCTTTCTTCATTAGTTCTACAAATGATTGTTAACAAAAGCGTTTTAAGTCGATTGTTCTTCTCTTTTTTCGATTTGCTTGTGTTTAATAGTTTTTGCAGATTACGTTCAAAGGTTGGTATCAGCTTTAGATATAGCCATATCGAGATGATTGGCATGACGACAGCAAATATACTGAAGATCACTGTAAATAAAGAGTTGTCACCGTGTAGCAGTAACTCATAAGGAGCGGAAAACCACATAGGAATTAGAAAAATACTCCACCAATGAAATACTACCACCATATCAAAATTAACGAATTCGAAGGACCTAATAAGAACTTGATAGCCAATCATCAACATTAATGATAATCCTATTTGTACATAATTGATGATGTCTTTCAGTTTTTCTCCGTCAAAAAATCTTAAAATAGTAATATATAAAATAGCGGTTAAAACAACAATAAAAATATTAATTAAAACTAGTAAGATCACAGTCAAAAGAAAGAATACAATTCCTTGATTATATAGGCCAACCATAAGAGGGATGGCAGTAAATGCGATAGTTAAATACGTCAAGTAGATGAAAATATGCATAAATTTGGCCGCATTGATAGTTCTAGCAGAGATAGGCTTGGTCGATAGGATACTTCTGTCCCGTACATCCAAAAGTACTGAAGAAAAATCAGAAATCAATGTTGTCATGATTATAAAAATAATCATTGCATAAGCAATACTCATCTGGAAAAGATAGTTTTGACCAAATCCCATAAAAGGAACTAACATAAGTCCCATTAAAACATAAATCCATAAAGATTTGATGTAGCTGTTTTTTTGCTCTTCCTTGTTTTTATTTGATGTCTGGTTAAATATTGTCGGTACTTTACGCTCATCCATTGTTAGTTTAATATGGAGGATCTTTCTCATGATTTCGTAATCGATGCCCATTTTCACAAAAACAAATCGAATCTTATCAAGCAGTTGAAGTGCTTTGAAATCTTTCATGATCATACCTCTTGCACAATAGAAACGAATTTCTCACCAATTTCCTGATGATCATGGAAGCCTGTCAATTGGTTGAAAATCTTTTCCAGAGTTCCTTCGGTATTGTCTGCCTGTAGTTGGGCAAATGTCCCATCAGCAGCAATTTTCCCATCATTCAGCAGGATGATGCGACTACTGATTTTTTCGACAACATCCATGATATGAGAGGAATAAAATATTGTTTTTCCTTGGGCAGCTAGTTGAGTCAAAATTTCTTTGAAGATCATTACACTATTCGCATCTAATCCATTGATTGGTTCATCTAAAAATAACAAATCAGGATTATGTATAAGGCTAGCGATAATCAATAGCTTTTGCCGCATTCCTTTTGAATAAGAAGATATTCTTGAATGATACGCTTCTCCAACACCAAATAACTCCATTAAGGATTTTGATTTTTCAGCAGCGACTTCTAATTCAAGGCCATAAAGCTGGCCGATGAAAGTTAAATACTCATAACCAGTTAAATTATCATAAACATCTGCTATTTCTGGTACATAACCAATTCTCCGTCTATATTCAATGCTGTCTTTTCCGATATTCTCTCCGAAAAGCTTAATTTCGCCACCGTAATCGCCTTCGATCCCTAAAATGATTTTGACAGTGGTACTTTTACCTGCACCGTTCGGACCGATATAACCAATTATTTCTCCTCTCGAGACGTGCAAGTCGATTCCTTTTAATATCTCCTTACTACCATAACTCTTCGTCAAATTCGTAATCGTCAAGATTTCTTCCATGTTGAAACTCCTTTCTGTTTGATCCTACACTAATGGCAGTAATTCATCTGGTACCGCCTGTAAAAGCCCAATCGATGGAGGGATGAAGAAAATTCCCCTCTGATCAAAGTTCACTTTATCTTATGTTTAGTGAAAGTGATTTAGATAAAATATCCATATATATAATGTAACATATAATAAATGGGGTAATATTCCTTTCTTATATTATATAGTCTAGAGATTTTATCGCGAGGAAATAATTTTTTTTACTGAGAGGGTTGAGGGTTGAGCTTTTAGAGATGTATTGACTCTTCTGTATTCTCAGATGAGTCAACTTTTCTCAAAGAGATTAATAGCAAAAAAATTATATAATATGACTTAATTTGGGCTATTGACATATTTATGGTTGAAATTATATATTTACTTCAGCGTAATTTTTGGAATATTCACTATACTGTTTTGATTTAACTTGTACCTACAACGTGTTGACATGTAGTTGTGTTGTTGTGGATGAATTTTAAAGTCAGTATCAAATGTAAACGTTTACGTAAAACAAATGAATGCAGGATTTTTAGAGGGGGAAAATCAATGAAGAAAGTACGCATTGGAGTAATTGGAGCTGGATTAAGAGGAGGTTTAGCTCAGTACTGGCATAAACCTGAGGGAGAATCAGAAATTGTTGCTTTAGCTGATATTTCTCAAGAACGTTTAGATAAATTTCAAGAAAAATTTGAAACACCTTTATTTTTAACGAAGGATTATAAGGAATTACTAACAAGAGACGATATTGATGCTATTGCAGTTTTATCACCGGATTATTTACATGAAGAACATATTATTACGTGTTTAGAAGCAGGAAAGCACGTATATGCTGAAAAACCTCTAGCGATTACAGTGGAAGGCTGCGATCGAATTTTAGATACATGGAAAAAATCAGGGAAGCATCTAATGGTCGGTTTTAATATGCGATATATGGCTATGTATCAAACGATGAAGGGCTTAATCGATTCAGGTGCTATTGGAGAATTAAAAGCCATATGGGTCCGCCACTTTGTTGGTTTTGGTGGTTACTTCTATTATCATGATTGGCACGGTAACTCCAAAAATACAACATCCCTACTATTACAAAAAGGCTCACATGATTTAGATGTGATTCATTGGATTTCTGGAAAAAATGCGACGAAAGTGTCTGCATTTGGCAGCTTAGATTATTACGGTGGAGATAAACCAAATACGTTAACATGTCCTACATGTGACCAGAAAAAAACATGTCCAGAGTATGTCCCACATACATTCACGGAATGTGCGTTCCGAGAGGAAATTGATGTAGAGGATAATAACATGCTCATTATGGAATTAGAGGGCGGCATAAAAGCTTCTTATTTACAATGTCACTTCACCCCAGATTATTCACGAAATTATACATTTATAGGTACGAAAGGGCGCATCGAAAATGATGATGTGAACAATAAAATTTATTTGAAAACGCGTAAATCTAATTCTTGGAAAGAGCTTAGTGATGTTGTTTATGAAATGAAACCTGAGGAAGGTAGCCATGGGGGAGCAGATCCTAAAATTGCGCAAGATTTCGTAGAGTTAATACTTTACAATAAAGAGCCTTTAACAACCCCATTTGCTGGTCGTATGAGCGTAGCAGTAGGCTGTGCAGCAACGGAATCACTCCGAAATGGGGGAAGGGTTGTTGAAATTTCACAGGAATCTACTATTCTACAGCATTGATAAATAGGGGGTGTATGTATGACGCTTTTGGATAAAACAACTGTTGAAGAAAGTCCATCTAAAACAAAGCGTTTGTTCAAAAAGCAATCAAAAGTAAAGAAGAATCACTGGATAGAGTGGAAGAAATCTATCAGAAAAAATTGGGAGCTTTATTTATTACTAGCTCCTGTCATCCTTTACTTTTTGATTTTCCATTACTATCCACTATACGGTTTGCAAATTGCCTTTAAGGACTTTATTGCTACGAAAGGGATTACTGGTAGCCCGTGGGTAGGTTTTAAGCATTTTGAACGCTTCTTTGATAGTTATTATTTCTGGAGATTAATTAAAAATACAATAGGTATAGGTGTATTTACGCTACTCGTATCTTTCCCTGTACCGATTATTATTGCCTTACTGTTAAATGAAGTGAAAAGTCTTCGTTTCAAAAAATTTGTACAGACCATTATTTATGCACCGCATTTTCTATCAACAGTAGTTGTAGTTGGTATGCTGTTACTTTTCTTAAAGTCAGACGGGATGATTAACCAAGTTATCACGTTGTTTGGTGGTACGCCTATTGATTTTATTTCGGAGCCAGCATGGTTTAAGTCAATTTATGTACTATCAGACGTATGGCAAACGATGGGGTGGAGTTCTATTATATATATTGCAGCTTTATCGGCGGTAGATCCAGCGCAGCACGAAGCAGCAATGATGGATGGGGCTTCAAAATTCCAGAGAATTATTCATATTAACATCCCGGCGATTATGCCAACAATCGTTATCTTATTTATCTTGAACGTAGGATCAGTTATGGCAATTGGGTTTGAGAAAGTATTTTTATTGCAAAATGATTTAAATATGTCGACTTCGGACGTCATTTCGACCTTTGTTTATCGGAGCGGGATTTTAGAAGCGCAGTATAGCTTTTCAGCGGCTGTAGGTCTATTCAACTCTATCATTAACTTTATCCTTCTCATTATGGTAAACCGAATAGCGAAAAAAGTAAGTGATACAAGCTTATGGTAAGGGAGTGGCGAAATTGAAAGAATCGAGAGGCGATCGAGCGTTTACAATCTTTAATTATATTTTCTTAGCAATTGTTGCGATTATCGTTCTTTACCCATTGCTTTTTGTATTAAGTGCTTCATTAAGTAATCCGCAGTATGTTATTTCGGGTGAGATGTGGTTATGGCCAAAAGAATTTACTGTCGAGGCATATAAAAAGGTTTTTCAAAATCCAGATATTATTAATGGGTTTATCAATACATTGAAGTATACATTTTTCGGAACGGTATTAAATATTGTGATGACAATTTGTGCAGCCTACCCTCTTTCGCGTAGAGATTTGAAAGGTAAAGGTTTCATTATGGCATTTATGGTTTTCACGATGTTTTTCAGCGGAGGGTTAATACCAACATACTTATTAATTCGTGACTTAGGCATGATTAATACATTTTGGGTCATGATTATTCCGAATGCTGTTGCTGTATGGAACATTATTATTATGCGGACATTCTTCCAATCGATTCCTCACGAATTAGAGGAATCTGCAATGATTGATGGGGCGGGGAACTTTCGAATTTTATGGAGTATTGTACTGCCGCTATCATTCCCTGTTATGGCAGTAATGGTTTTATTTTATGCAGTAGGACATTGGAATTCGTATTTTCAAGCTTTAATTTATTTGCAAGATCAAAGCAAGTTTCCACTCCAACTTATACTTAGACAAATCTTAATTCAAGGGCAAGCCGATGATATGATTCAAGCAACTTCAGAAAGCTTTCTAGCTCAAAAACTTAGTGTTGAAGGGTTGAAATATGCTGTTTTAATCATTGCCAACCTACCAATGCTAATGCTTTATCCGTTCTTACAAAGATATTTTGTAAAAGGTGTCATGATTGGTTCATTAAAAGGTTAAAGAATAGGAGCGATTTAAATGGCGATGAAAAAGAAACGTGTATATGGTTTGATTGCAACTATGATGTTAGCAGCTAGTATTTTAGGAGCTTGTTCAGATAATGAAGAAAATAAAGCAGATAAAAGCGGCAACACCGACAATGTGAATGCTACGGGAATGCCCATTGCTAAAGAAAAAATTGAGGTAGATGGATTTGCAGCTAAGTTTTTTGCTTCGCAAGATTGGAATAGCCTAATGCTATGGGAAGAATACGAAAAAATGTCTAACATCCATATTAATTGGACAACAGTTCAAACAGAAGTATTAGCAGATAAAAAGAACTTACTTTTAGCAGCAGGGAACTATCCTGAAATTTTCTTTGCGTCAGCATTCTCAAGAACTGATTTAATCAAGTATGGTCAGCAAGGCGTATTCATACCATTAAATGATTATATTGATAAATATGCACCGAATTTTAAAAAGCTTTTAGAAGAATACCCGACAGTAAAGCAAGGTATTACGATGGCAGATGGGAAAATTTATGGTTTCCCAACAATCTATGATCCAAAGTTTGAGTCGCTTCTTGTAGGAGCACCTTGGATCAATCAGCAATGGCTAGATAAGCTAGGCTTAAAATCACCTGAAACGACAGAAGATTTATATAAAGTGCTTAAAGCATTTAAGGAAAACGATCCAAACGGTAACGGTCAGAAGGACGAGCAAGGCTGGGGATCTGGTTATGGAATTAAGCAATTTATTGATTATTTAAGAGGTTCATACGGCTTGAACAAACAAGGAACGATGAACCTGAACTTAGACTTTAAAGAAGGAACTGAGGAATTCCGCTTCGTTCCAACAACAGATGAATACAAACAATTGCTTGAATTTTTAAATAAATTATATAGCGAGGATTTAATCAATAAAGATGTTTTCACAACAGAGCCTCAAAAATTCGCGGCCGAAGCAGGTGAAGGGACTTTCGGTATGCTAAGTGAAGTAGATCCGAAAGAATTGTTCAAACTAGATGGTTATGTAGGTGCACAGGTATTAGAAGGCCCTACTGGAGAACGTCAATATACAGCGATGTCTAATGGTCTTGGAAATCTAGGAATGTTTGTTTTAACAGATAAAGCGAAAAACCCTGAAGCGATGGTACGTTGGATTGACCATTTATATGGTGATGAGGGAACAAAAATGTTCTTCATGGGCTTTAAAGGTGTAACATACGAGGAAGATGCTGCTGGTAATATAAAATATGTAGATAACATTACCAACAACCCTGAAGGTAAAAACTTAGATCAAGCAATAAGTGACTACCTAACATGGCCTGGTGGTTACTACCCTGGAATCGTTACACAAAAGTATTTCCAAGGGGCAGAAGCTAAAGAAAATTCAATTAACAATGCTAAGCAAGTAATGCCATATGCATTGAAAGATGAAGACATTATTCCAGGCTTGAACTTCACATTAGAGGAGAATGATCAAGTGTCGGCTATTTTAACAGACATTCAGACATATGTGGATGAGATGACAGCAAGCTTTATTACAGGTAAGGCAAGCTTCGACAAATGGGATGACTATAAGAAAACAATTGAGAAGATGGGCTTAGAGAAATATATGAAAGTAGCTCAAGCGGCATATGACCGTACTAAAAAATAAACTGTAACTTCATACAGTCGGTATCACCTCATTGAATGATAAAAGAACACAAACTAAAGCTCTCGCTTCCTGAGAACTCGCTTGTTCCGTTTTGGAGTACTCATTCTTTTGATGCGGATGCCATACTGCTAGTTAAAGCGGGATAAGAATGAGACATGCGCGGCGAATTTAGTCGCGCATGGATTTCTATTGTAGGGAGGCAAAGTAAATGAAATTTGAAGGATGGAAAGGGAAATTATACTGGACAGTTGAGTTAATAACATTGTTAGCAGTGTTACAGCTAATGTGGATTGGCTTAACCTTACTTGGGCTCGTTTTATTCGGAATTACTCCCGCAACTGTTGCGATGTTTACAACATTACGTAAAAGATTGCAGGGGGAGGACGATTTAAAACTACTTGTCAAAACATATTGGAAAACATATAAATTGGAGCTTATTTCATCGAATAAAATAGGAATTATCATTTTAGGGATTGGTTATTTTTTAACAATTAATTTCCAAATAATTTCATTGTTTCATGGTATGACAGGCTTATTGTTGCTTACCTTTTTTATGACGATTAGTATTCTATTTTGCATTATGGTATTGAATATTTTTCAAATTTACGCTCATTATGAGCTACCATCCATTCGTTACTTTGCTGTTTCGATATTATTTAGCGTAGCATATCCACTACAAATGATTGGCTCTATTGTAGGGCTTGCCGCATTATATCTTATTTTTAGTTGGATTCCAGGATTATTGCCGTTTTTCGGCGTTAGTTTAACAGCTTTATTTTTATCTTGGATGTCATCGCATATTTTCAAAAAGAAAACGGGAGCTGAAGCACAAATAAAAGCTGGACACTATCCCAATGAAGGGGTGACTTCATGAATAAGACATGGATCATTCATGCCAATATTGTGATGGAAGATGACATTATAGCGAATGGTTTTTTACAAATGGTAGACGGGAAAATTACAGTAATTGATCAAATGAATAATTGCCCTTCATTGACATCGGCTGACACTATTTTTGATTGTCAGCATCAAGGATATATTATCCCTGGGATGATTGATATACATGTACATGGAGCTATGGGGCATGACTTTATGGATGGCGCCCCTGTTAATTATGCAAAAATCGCAAAATATTTAGCAAGCGAAGGTGTAACAGCCTTCTTAGCAACAACGACGACAAGCCCTATGTCAGAAATTGAAGTTGCAATCGAAGCACTTGCGTTTTATAACAAGGAACAGCCTACTGCGGTAGCTGAAATGTTAGGAATTCACCTAGAAGGTCCATTTATCAATCGCTCGAAAAAGGGAGCGCAGCCAGAGGAATCAATCTTAAAACCAAACGCCAAGCAATTTAATGATTTATACGATAAGTCAAATCAATTAATCCGCCTAGTCACATTTGCACCAGAGGAAGATGTGGATTTTGAATTACTTCAGGCATTGAAAAGTAAAGATGTGATTGCGTCAATTGGTCACTCTGATGCTGACTACGATACGACTATTCGTTCCATAAGAGCAGGTGTTACCCATGCAACCCATTTATTTAATGGAATGAGAGGTCTTCATCATCGAGACCCAGGTGTTGTGGGGGCAGTGCTATTAGAAGATGATGTTTATGTTGAACTGATTCCAGATAATATACATTTTCATAAAGATTTGCTGTTGATGATTCGTAAAATGAAAGGCTTGAATCGCATGCTTGTTATTACTGATGGTATGCGTGCAAAGGGAATGCCAGACGGTATTTATACATTAGGTGGCGAAGAAGTAGAAGTGTTTGATAATCGCTGTGTTCAACGTAAAACAGGCTCCTTAGCAGGAAGTGTGTTGAACATGAATACAGCAAGAAAAAACATAGAAGAGTGGCTGACACTTTCCCTAATCGAACAAGTTCGTCTTGTTTCTCTAAATCAAGCAATCCATTTAGGAGTTTTCAACCGTAAAGGCTCTCTTGCTGTAGGGAAAGATGCAGATGTTGTTTGGCTTAATGCTGAGGGAGAAATAGAGAAAACCTTTTGCTTAGGGAATCTTGCCTTTGAAAAGAATTGATATATCGATAGGCATCTATTTCATTAGATGATATATTGATAACAAAACCTAGGAGAAGGATGAGTAGAAGATGAAACCGTTAGATCAAGCTAGTGTAATCCCGCTATATCATCAATTGAAACAAAGATTATCTGCTAAGATTCAATCGGGTGAATGGAAGCCAGAGGATAAAATTGATTCTGAAAATCAATTGATGGAGATGTTTCGCGTCAGTCGAAATACTGCAAAGAAAGCAATCGAAGAATTAGTACAAGAAGGAAAACTATACCGTATTCAAGGGAAAGGCACTTTTGTTGCGAAGCCAAGGTTTGAACAATCGCTTGGTGGTTTTTATAGTTTTAGTCGTGTGCTTCAAGAAAAAGGTCTAAATCCAAGAGATGAAGTGCTTGAAATTCAAGAAGTATTCCCTTCAACAAAGGTTAGACACAGTCTTGAATTAAGTGAAGATGAACAAGTCATTGAAATGAAGCGCTTACGTTTTGCGGATAATGAACCAATTGTTTTAGAATCATCATTTTTACCTAAAAGTATCATCAAGGATAGTGAAATATTACATGAGGTTAGTTCATCTTCTTTGTATAGCCTATTAGCACAACGTTTTGACATTACCGTTGTGAGGGCAAAAGAAGCTTTCGAGCCTGTTCTCATTAGTAGAGATGAGGCGCATCTGTTGAAAACAGAGGCAGGAAAACCTGCTTTATTACTAGAACGTACTGCATTTGATACTTCTGGGAAGCCAGTCGAGTTTTGCATTTCAATAGTAAGAGGCGATCGCTGCCGGTTTTACACAGAGTTAAACTAAACTCATAGTTACTCTATGAGTTTCATAGTGTTAAAGAACAAAATGGCCAAGGAATGTTTGTGAATGCTGGCATTTTAAGTGTGTATGATTTCTGTTTCTCTGACTACTCGCACAGGGGCGGGCGCTTTCTCCGCTTACGTAGCTTCTGACACTTCGTTTTCGCACAGAAGAAACATTTGTCTTGGATGGCTACGAAAGTATTATACTTTTACATAGACGTGAAGAGTGCCGTTTATCGTTATAAAAAGTGGTATCGTGTCCTGTGATAACGCCTGTTTGCCCAACATCCTTTTGGCCTAAACTGCTAATCGGACGCCTCTGGAAAGTGCTCAGTCGGAACGGAAATCAATCCATTTGTTTTGTCGGTGAGTTCATACTAGGCATCTTAAACTCATTGACATAGTTGTTTTTTAATAATGCCACATAAGTTATCTGAATTTTTGTGCTATAAATTATACCAACAACCCATTGAGGGAGGAACTTGATTATGCCATTAGTAACGACGAATGAAATGTTAGAAGACGCTTATAGAAATAATTATGCAATTGGTGCTTTCGGGGCGCATAATTTGGAAATTATTAAAGCGGTTATTGCAGGAGCAGAGAAAGTAGGTGCACCTGTAATTTTACAAACGACTTCAAGTACTTACAAATATGTAGAAATGCATTATATGATTGCGCTTGCCAAAACTGCTGCTGAACAAGCAAAAGTACCAGTAGCCCTACATTTGGATCACGGTGAGTCATATAAAGTTGTAATGGAATGTTTGCGAGCAGGCTATACGTCGGTGATGATTGATGGCTCTTCATTACCTTTTGAGGAAAATATTAATCTTGTGAAAAGAGTTGTAGATGCTGCAAGTGCGATTAATGTACCTGTCGAAGCAGAGCTTGGAACAATTGGTGGTGTAGAAGATGAAGTAACGGTTGAAGAGAAAAATGCCTTTTTCACTGATCCTAAACTAGCTGAACTTTTTGTGAATGAAACAGGTATCCATTCGTTCGCGCCAGCTTTTGGCACAGCACACGGTAAGTATAAGCAAGAACCACAGCTACAATTCGAACTACTAGAGGAAATTCATCGTGCTACAAATGTTCCGTTAGTAATGCACGGTGCATCAGGTGTACCAGAAGAAAGCGTACGTAAATCTTTAAATTGCGGTATTGCAAAAGTGAATTTTTCAACAGAGCTAAAAGATTTATTTGCCGAGCAATTAAGAGCCTTCTTTATAGAAAATCCGACTGAAAATGATCCAAGAAAGTATTTCCTTCCTGCACGAGAGGCATTAATTGAGTTAGTAGAACAAAAGATTGTGATGCTACAAAAATGATTACGACGATAACTTTAAATGCAGCCATTGATCAAGTATATGAAATGAATTCTTTAATGCTTGGTGAGACAAATCGTGTATTGCAGAAGCTGCAGCAAGGTGGAGGGAAAGGCATTAATGTTGCCCGTGTCATTCAAACGCTGGGTGGTGAAGTGTTCACTGGTGGATTCGTTGGTGGAGCAAATGGGGAAAAAATAAAGGCACTTTTAAATGAAGAGAAAATGCAAACAGGGTTTATTCAAATAGAGGGCGAAAGTCGAATTTGTCTAACCGTTTCAAATAAGCAAACGAAGGAAATAACCGAGCTTTTAGAAGACGGGCCAACGATTCACCAGCATGAATGGCAAGAAATGCTGAATTGGATTGAAACCCAAACAGAGCGTTCTGAATATTTCGTCCTCTCAGGAAGCCTACCTAAGGGTGTACCGATGGCTGCATATGCAATGATTATTCGATTATTAAAACAAAAAGGTGTTCGGGTTGCACTTGATACGAGCGGTGAAGCTTTAAAGCAAGGCGTTGAAGCAATACCTTTTATCATTAAACCTAATGAGGATGAAATTGTTCAATTGATCGGGAAGCAGGCAGTAGCGCAAGATGACTTAATTCAGGCTGGTGAAAAAATACAGGAATTAGGAATTGAACATGTATGTTTTTCATTGGGCGAAAAAGGCGCTTTATTTGTTAATCGTTCAGGAGTTTACCAAGTAAATGCACCGAAAATTAATGTAGTAAATACAGTTGGTAGCGGTGATGCCTTTTTAGGAGGACTTGTCTATAAGCTTTCAAAAGGTGCGGACTGTACAGATGCATATAAATGGGCTGTTGCATGTGGCTCTGCAAATGCGGCCGAAAAAGAAATTGCGAAAGTACAAAAGGAGACTGTTCAAAGTCTCATAAAAGAGCTACAAATAACTAAAATTAAAGATAGATAGGGGTTTTATTTATGCACACATATAATGAGATTATGAAACAAGCTCAACAATTAGATAAAACAAAAGAGATTGTTCAGTCGCTTACATTCAATGAAGATGCTGTAGACATAGTTCTCTTCACAGGATGTGGGACATCATTTTATTTAGCAATTGCAGCTGCACGTTATTACCAATCGGCTACAGGAGAAGTAGCAGTAGCAGTCCCAGCATCTGAGTTATTTTTACACACAAATACCCATATTCTATCAAACAAAAAATATAATATTATCGGTATTTCACGCTCAGGAACAACTTCTGAAATTATTATGGCATTGGAGCATTTGAACGGATCAGAGAATATACGTACAATGGCAGTTACATGTAATGGTGATACACCAATGGCTGAAGTAGCAAATGAAGTGATAGCCTTAAACGATATTTCAGAAAAAAGTGTTGTAATGACGCAATCATTTTCTAATATGTTATATGCACTTCAACTATACGCGGCAAAGATTAGTCAACGTGTTGAATTGATGAACCAATTAGAAAAAATCCCTGCACTTGTTACAACAGCATTAGGCAATGGGGAGCAGTTAAAGCAAGTGACAGAGGATTTAGCGAAAAAGCGTTTTATCTTCTTAGGGTCAGGTGCTTATAACGGATTAGCTAAAGAAGCGACATTAAAGCTAAAGGAAATGACACAAACAGAATGTGAAAGCTATTCGAATTTAGAATTCCGCCACGGTCCAATTTCTATTGTAGATGAAGCGACTGTCGTTATTTTATTTACACAAAAAGAAACAAAGGACTTTGATCAGGCGTTAATAAAGGATATTCAAAAACTTGGTGGTTTTGTTGGTGTAATTGGTATAGCTTCAGCAGACTTGGAAGCAGATTTAATTATTCGACTTTCAGAAGAAATAGATGACTTGAATCGCCTTGTTGAGGTAGTTCCATACTTCCAACTGTTAGCGTATCAACGTGCAATATTCAAAGGTTATGATCCAGATAAACCACGTAATTTAACGCAAGTCGTAAGCCTTTAAAAAAATGAAACACTTCACTCAGTGAATATAAAGAGGTAAAAGAACATCCTGTTGTCCCGAATCAATCGGACACTACTGGTAGTTAATGCGGGATAAGAAAATTGGCGGTGAAAAAATGAGTTACATTTTAGCAGCAGACGTAGGTGGGACAAAATTAGCAGCGGCTTTGTTCAATATTAATCAGCATTTATTAAGCACGAAAGAAGTGGCTAGTGATAAAACAAATCGAGAAGCTTTATTTGCCTGTTTGATTGATAGCTTTGCCCAGCTATGTGCAGAAAAGGAAGTTACTTTTAATGAAATTTCAAAGGTATGTATTGGTGTGCCTGGTATCGTTGATATTGAAAAAGGTATCGCAGTTTATCAAAATAATATACCTTGGGAGAACTTTCCGGTTTGTACGCGTTTAACTGAAGTATTCCCGCATGCTCATATTAAAATGGACAACGATGTGTATATAGCAACATGGGGAGAATATCGAGCTAGAAAGTTCTCCAAAGAAACGATGGTATATGTTACATTAAGCACCGGTATTTCTTGCTGTACGGTTGTCAATGGTGAATTTATAAGGGGGACAGGATTAGCTGGTGAAATTGGCTTTAGTATTGTCGATAAAGACGGAACTACACTAGAAGAAAGTGTAGCTGGCCCAGCAATTGAAAAATTAGGGAGAAAGCTACTTGGTGATTCTGAAATATTATTGAAGGATATTATGGAGCTTTATTACAATGGAAATTCTGTCGTCGATAAGATTTTGGAGCCGTTAGTCCAATCCGTAGAGAACCAGTTGCAGCAAATGATTTTACTGCTTGACCCACATTGTATCGTTTTAGGAGGAGGCTTTTTTAATCATCATCCTAAAATCATTGACTATATTAAAGAAGCGATTAAGCACCGCTTTGTAGGGACACCTTTTGCAGGGAAGGAACAAATCATTGAAAGTAGCATTCATAAAGGTGAAGCCGGTCTTTACGGAGCAGCGATAAAATAATAATATGCAGTAAACAAATGAACGTTTGTTTGCTGCATTTTTCTATTAATAATTTTAAAGGATACGAAGGTGTAATTTACGCAGGTTTCCACAAGGAAGGGAAGCGGTTTTATCAATTAAGTCTCGGTATAATTGCGTCCGGAATCGGCTTTGTGCATAGGCCTGCAGATGTTTTTGCGTGAAAGCGCAGCGCCAACGCAGCTTCAGCAACAGATGTTTTTTGTGCGAAAGCGCAGCGACAGCAACAACAACAACAACAACAACAACATGAGGGCCGACACGATGTCGGTCACTTCGGTAATGCTACAGGACGTGGCTTTTTACCGATGCAGGTCAGTTAGCCGTTATCGTATGGATGCGATAACGGCTATGATATCCCCGGAGGCTTTAACTTTAACGAATGCGTTTCTCTGTTTCTAAGTCAAAGAAATGAACACGTGACATGTCAAATAGTAGATGTGCGACCTGACCTTGTGTAATTTTTGTATCGGAGTTCACCCGCGCGATATAAGGCTGACCATTTAACTGCGCATGTAACATCAGCTCAGCACCTGTTAATTCTGATACTTCAATATTCGCGTCAACTGCTGTGAAGAACGGTTCAGGATTTACAGAAGATTTTTCATAAATATGCTCTGGTCGAATGCCAAGAAGCAGTTCTTTTTGTAAATAACCTCGTTCTTTTAATAATTTACTTTTTTCTGCTGGAATAGTTAGCGTAATATCATCAATTTGAATCCCGTTTTCTTGGAATATTCCTTTAAAGAAGTTCATTGATGGTGAGCCGATGAAGCCGCCAACAAATTTGTTCTCTGGTGTTCCATATACTTCTTCAGGTGTCCCGATTTGTTGAACTATACCATCCTTCATTACAACGAGACGAGTGGCCATTGTCATCGCTTCTGTCTGATCGTGTGTTACATAAATAGTAGTCGTTTTTAATCGTTGGTGAAGCTTTGTAATTTCAGCGCGCATTTGTACGCGAAGCTTTGCATCTAAATTGGACAGTGGCTCGTCCATTAAGAAAATATTTGCATCGCGGACAATTGCTCGACCAAGTGCTACACGTTGACGCTGCCCACCTGATAGAGCTTTTGGTTTGCGATCTAAATACTTTTCTAAATCGAGAATTGCAGCTGCATTGTGGACACGCTCTTTTATTTCCTGCTTAGAAAACTTGCGAAGCTTTAAGCCAAATGCCATATTATCGTATACTGTCATATGTGGATAGAGTGCGTAGTTTTGGAAAACCATCGCGATATCTCGATCCTTAGAAGGTACATTGTTCATTTTCTTGCCATCTATTAAAAAATCACCAGACGAAATTTCCTCTAAGCCGGCAATCATTCGTAATGTTGTCGATTTCCCACAACCGGAAGGCCCAACAAGTGCAATAAACTCCCGATCTTGAATCGCTAAATTAAAGTCAGATACAGCTGTTACACCGCCATCATATGTTTTAATAATATTTTTAAGTATGATTTTTTCCATGTTAATAAGCCCCTTTGTTCGTTTTTTTAAGTGTATAAAAGTGCAGGGGGAAACTAAATATTTAAAATGCATAATTTTCAGTCATTATTTTTGTGCATTTTGTAATTTTGATCGAAGAAAGCTAGCAATATAGACGAGTATAGCGCCGTCTAGATTTTTAGTAGAAATATTTGTTGTTTCTTGAAATTTTGCTAAACGGTAATTAAGCGTATTACGATGTATATGTAGTTTCTTTGATGTCAAAGAAATATTTAAACCATATTCGTAAAATGTCTTGACTGTATCAAGCAACTCCATATCAGACTGCAAAGGAATTAAAATTTGTTCTTCTATAAATTTCAATATGGAAGCAGGCATTTGTTGCGTTAATAAAATAGGGAATATCGTTTCAAATGAATAAAATTGTTCAGCATTTTTATAATGTAAGCATTCCTCAAACCATTGAGCTTCGCGTTGAAACTTACTTGGGAATTGCTTATTTATTTCATAAGCTTCACCTTGATACAAGTGAATTTGAACGAAAAAATCTGTTTCAATTGTGCGAATAAGTGCAATAAAATCTTCCTTTTTATTAATCGAACTATCCATAGCCTCAATTAATAGAAAGCGATTTGTGGCAACCTGAAGTACTACCGTATCTTGCTTGAAAAAATTCAAAGTAGCTTCTTTTAATTCTTCAGCAGGAGGATTATCATTTAAGAAGATTAGCTGAATAACACGAGCTTTGCTATATGGTAGTTTAGATGGAATGTCACCGTTCAAATATAAAAATTCATACCAAATTTCTGATGGTTGAGAAACTGTAGAAGAAATCTCAGTATAAAAAACAGTGAGCCATTGGTAGTCACGCTGTGAAACTTCTTGCTTTGAAACAGAAAACCATTCATTTACTTGTTGATGGTAGAAATAATAAAAGTCATACATTAACTCAGTTGGCTTTGTTCGATAATGACGGTAAGTAGAAAACAATGCTTTGAGATTTAAGTTCAATAGATAACTCCCTCCTTTGATTTTCTGTAATCAAATATGACCTGCTTCCTAGTAAGCAGACAGTAGAAATAATAAAAATATTTTAAGCGGTTTGAGCCCTGTATTCCAATGAGCTTAAGCCGTTGTGGATATATGATACAGCCATTTTCAATAAGCTACACGAGATATACTAGCTATTTTCAGTGTAACATTTTGTATTTCAATGAACATTAGGAAGAAAGATTGATAACATGCTTGGATGATTATCCCATATAATGAAAAGATAGAATATTAAGTTTTTAAACAGATCAAAATGGGGGCGTAAAATGCTAATCAAATCGAATGAACAATTGCTTGGAGTATTAGATAATTTATTACGTGAACCACAGGGATTTTGGGATGGATTTTATGATCAAACTTTTAAAAAGGTACCTTTTTTTGTGAATAAACCTGATGAAAATCTAGTAAGCTATTTTGAAAAAAAGGTGATTCAGCCAAATAGAGTTTTAGAGTTAGGTTGTGGCGCAGGACGAAATGCCATTTATTTAGCAAAGAAAGGTTGTTCAGTCGTTGGTGTTGATATATCGGACCATGCATTGCAATGGGCGCAAAAAAGGGTGGATGAAGCAGACGTAAATGTAGATTTAATTTGTGCTAATATTTTTGAACTGAATCTACAAGAAGAGAGCTTTGATTTTATTTATGATTCGGGCTGCTTCCACCACATAGCCCCTCATCGTCGGGTATCGTATATTGAATTGATTCACAAATTATTAAAACCTGTTGGTTACTTCGCTTTATGCTCATTTGAAGAACATGGTGCATATGGTGGTTCTGCCATCTCAGATGAAGAAGTATATATAAAACGTACCTTAGAAGGCGGATTAGGATATACAAAAAATAAACTAAAAGAAGTATTTCAATCATTAGAAGAAATTGAAATACGAAAAATGACAGCCGTGTCTGATGAAGAGCAATATTTCGGTTTAGAAGGATTTTTAGTAGGTATATTTAAAAAGAATCAATGAGGCTAGGTCCTTTCAATTATTCCCGGGAATATATACACTTAAAAAAAGAGCTGATAGTAAAGGACTTTAAAATGTATTTTTATCCTCAATTATAATTAGCCTATAATAGGTGCAATTCTTCATTTTGAAGGATTGCATTTTTTGTGAGCCAAACCATACCACTAGGAAGGGAAAATCTCTATACTGTGGACCTTTTGAGTCAGATACAGTTATGTAAAAATAAAGCAAGGGGGTCAAGGAAGTGTTTAATGATTTTAAGCTTATCGATGATCGTCCGGTTTATATTCAATTAAAAGACTATTTAAAAGAAATGATAATGAAGGGACACTTGCTAGAGCATCAGAAGCTTCCTTCTACCCGTGAACTTAGTAAATTATTATCGATCAGTAGAAATACGGTACTGAATGCATATGCAGATTTAGAGCAAGAGGGCATTATTTATGCAGTGAAAGGAAAAGGGAATTTTGTAGGGAAAGTTGAAACGTTGAAAGCATCATCTATAGAATTTAATTGGAAGGAGAGGCTTAATAACGTTACCTTGTTAGCTGATGAATTCGATTTAATGAAGCAAGATATTCATTGGGAAAAAGGCATGATTTCCTTCAATAGTATTGCCCCCGAAGAAAAGCTTTTTGATGTTGAAAATTTTAAGAGAGCTTTTCTGACCCGGATGTCCCTTGAAGGAGATATCGTTTTAAATTATGGATACGCAAAGGGCTATAAACCTTTAATCGAGTACCTTCTTCACTATATGGAAATGAAAGGTGTAGATATTTCAAATAAGGATATTTTGATTACGAATGGCTTTACCGAGGGACTGGATATTTTTTTATCTTCCTTAGCAAAAAAATCGGGACGTGTTATTTGCGAAAATCCTACTCATCATGCAGCATTAAAGCTTTTTCGCCTACACGGGTTTGATATTCACGGAATTGATATGAAAGATGATGGTATCGATATTGAACAAGTTGAGAAAAGCTTATCGGAAAAGGAATTTGATTTTGCCTACTTAATCCCGTCCTATCATAATCCGACAGGTATTGTTACATCCTCTGAAAAAAGAGCTGAAATTATTAGGCTTTTTTCACAATATCAAATTCCGATTGTGGAAGATGGCTTTAATGAGGAATTACGTTATTCAGGCTCGCATTTAGCACCGCTAATGACTTTTATCGGTGAAGGCAACAATGTTATTTATATCAGTAGCTTTTCTAAAATTCTTTTTCCGGGCTTACGTGTCGGATGGATATTAGCTGATAAGGAACTCATCCACTGTTTGGAAAGTATGAAAAGAGCTCGTACTATTCATACATCGACACTAGATCAGGCTGTGCTTTATCAATATTTACAGGATGGTTATTTTGAAAAATATTTAAAAAAAGCCAAGTTCGTATATAAGAAAAAATATGAACTAGCCCGTCAGGCTTGCAATCAATACATTCCTTTTAAAAGAATGACAGGGGATGGTGGACTTCATCTCTTTATTGAATTAGAGGAAGGGATGAATGCTCGTGCACTATTGAAGAAGTGTTATCAAAAGGGAGTTGTTTTTTATCCAGGTGACGTTTTTTACAGCAATGGCGAAGGCAGTAACACATTCCGCTTAGGATTTTCTCGGCTAAAAGAAGAGGATATTGTGCGTGGGATTAAGATTATTGGTGATACCTTGAAAAATGAAATGGGGAGTTGAACATATGAAAGTTGGCGTTATTATGGGGGGCGTCTCCTCTGAAAAGCAAGTCTCTATCATGACAGGGGAAGAGATGATCGCTCATTTAGATAAGAGTAAATACGAAGTGGTAGCTATTAAACTCAATGAAGATAACACTTCAGAGCTTATGGAAAAGGTGAGAGAAATTGATATTGCTTTATTAGCACTACATGGCAAGTTTGGAGAGGATGGGACGATTCAAGGTGTACTAGAGACTATGGGCGTTCCATATACAGGTAGTGGCATACTTTCAAGCAGTATTTGTATGGATAAAAATATTTCGAAAAAAATTCTACGTTATGAAGGCATTGAGACACCGGATTGGCTTTATCTTTCGAATAGCGAGGAGCTTCAGTTGGATGAATTAGACAAAATGGGATACCCGTTAGTGGTAAAACCTAATTCGGGTGGCTCCAGTGTAGGGGTAAAAATAGTTTATGATAAAGATGCCTTACTAACATCGATTGCAGAAGTATTCAAATGGGATTCTGAAATCATTATTGAGAAATATATAAAGGGCGAGGAAATAACATGCTCCATTTTGGACGGGGAGCTATTACCAATCATTTCGATACGCCATACAGCACAGTTCTTTGACTATAAAGCGAAATATGAGGATGCCGCTACGATAGAGGAGGTTGTAGAACTTTCACCTGCCATACATGAACGTGTTGCTGAAGCCGCCAAAGCCTGCTATAGCGCATTAAAATGTAGTGTTTATGCCAGAATCGATATGATGATCAAAGATGGAATCCCATATGTCATGGAGGTTAACACATTGCCAGGGATGACAAAAAATAGCTTACTCCCAAAAAGCGCATTCTCGGCAGGAATTACTTACACGCAACTTTTAGATAGGATTATTGAAATTTCCTTAAATGGTAGGGAATAAAGGGTTCTCTAAATTTAGATGAACCATATATAAGTTGATGATTTAAAGATTGTTCAATAGAAAAAACACCTCTATGTTGATTATCAAAGGGGTAATTCCCATTTTCAACAAAAGGTGTTTTCTCAATTTCTTAATTAAGCCTTAGACAATTCAATAAATCCATGTCCAAAGACATCTCGTACATCATGAATAGCAATAAAGGCATCTGTGTCTATTTCTTTGACGATTTTCTTTAGCTTTACGACTTCCTGTTTACTAATAACAATATACAGAATTTCTTTTTGCTCCTTCGTATAATAGCCGTGGCCAGATAGGACCGTAACGCCTCGATTCATATAACCATTTACATGACTGGCAATCTCTTCTGGCTTTTTCGAAATAATCGTAACTGCCTTTTTTGGGTTTACACCTTCAATAACAAACTCCATCACCTTTGTTCCGACATAAAGCATAATGACAGTAAGCATTAATGCTTCTGCTCCGATAATAAAGTAAGATGAAAAAGCAACTATTAAATCAAAAAACAATAAACCGTAACTAATACTCCAGCCTAAATATTTGTTGGTCATTCTAGCTAAGATTGTTGAACCTGCTGTTGTTCCACCAACTCTTATAATTAAGCCTATACCAATTCCAGCAAACACCCCGCCAAAAATAGCATTCACGATAATTTCATCTGAAGAAATCGACCACGATTCTGTTAAATGTAAAAACAGTGAATTGAGGGATACTGCAATAATCGTATAAATAGTTGTTTGCCTACTTAAAAATTTATAGCCAACTACTAATAAAGCTGCGTTTAGCAAAAAGCTCACAATACTTGGCGACCATCCGAACAAATAATAGGCAATAATTGTTAAACCTGTTACGCCACCTTCACCTAAATCATTAGGTATAACAAATAAGTTTACAGCCAGTGCAAAAAGTAGCGCCCCGATTGCAATCATAAAAAAATCCATAATAAACTTCTTCATATATACACCACCAAAACAAATTGATTTTTTCCTAAATACATACTATATCAAGTTCTAGGTATTTTATATACTTTTTGGAATGTTTGTTTATGATAAATCTATAATTATTAGTATGTCCTTTATTTAGAGAAAAAGTTGAACTGAAAAAAATGTTCATAAAGCTGCTATTAAACATCAATGTGGAATCACACTGAAATCAGATTATAATATATACTATATCCGAAACTTAAAGTTTGAAATTAAAATATTTAAAAAGCAATCTTTTTAAAACCAGGTGTGAAATAATTGGGGAAGGAATATCTTTAAAGAACAAATAATAAGGGGTGCTAGAAGCAGTTATGGATCAATCGTTAGCAATTCGTAATATTAAAACGAGTTTGAGAATATTAAATGTATTATTAATAGCTACTATAGTTATTGTATCATCATGTATCTTATTGCTTTTTGGTTTATTTGTTGTAGCTTTAACAGTCTCTGGTGAGAAGATTAGTAAACTAGTTTTAGATTCTAACATTGACATTTCTTTTAAATTTAATGGAATGACTATTTTTTTAAATAAAGATATAATGAGTAATTTTGTTTACGATAAAAGTGAAGCAATCATATTAATTTTACTCTTGATGATCTTTACGTTGATTTTTTTGTCAATTTTTATTTTACTAAGGAAGTTTGTAAAATCAGTAATTGTTGGGGATGTATTTACTCTTAGGAATAGTAAAAGAATAGAGTTAGTGGGATATAGTTTATTAATTTTAAGTTTTTTAAATAATACGGTTCAAGCATACTTAGTTTCAACGGTAGTACATATTTTTTTAAACAATAATGAATTAGACAATATTGAATGGATTCAATCTGTTTCTTTTAGATTTTTTGATATAAATTGGAGCATACTGCTATGTAGTTTTATAGTTTGGACAATTGGTAGGATATTTAGATATGGCTCTTTTTTACAAGAAGAGTTTGATGAAACAGTATAGGAAGTGAAGAAATTGACGATTATCGTAAGGTTGGATCGTGTATTAGCTGATAGAAAGATGCAATTGAGTGAACTTGCGGAAGCAGTAGATATATCGATTGTCAATTTATCGAATTTAAAAACGGGAAAGGTAAAGGCAATACGTTTTTCCACGTTAAATGCAATTTGTAAAGTCTTGCATTGCCAACCGGGGGATATTTTAGAGTATGACGAGGACACTCTTGAGTAAAAAAATATATTGTTTTATCTACAATGACTTCAGTGTTTGACTGAAGTCATTATTTTTTGTAAGCCGTACTACAGGATGGAAACACGTATTAGTACATTTCTAGAACAAGTTGCATAGGATAACCTTATAATGTGTGAGGGGATTGAGAAAATGTACTACATTCCTTATTACGGAAACATGCCTATGTATAACTATGGAGATCAGCTAGTTTATTGGGCACCTCCTTATCAGACGGGGTACGCGAACAGAGCTGAACCATCTCATTTTTCTAATGGTGGAAGAATTGAATTAAAAGATTATGGAGACCAGCCGCTTGTCATCAATCTTGAAAATGCGACTAAGCAAAATTATACGTATCGTACTGCTCTGTGGACGGGAAAGAACTTACAAGTTACGTTAATGAGTATTA